>Ga0187894_10004589_pt1 | contig 14702 bp, 14 predicted proteins | sample GBC1701081metaG_FD_136650 | JGI IMG/M metagenome (GOLD analysis project Ga0187894, IMG submission 136650) | White microbial mat communities from a lava cave in the Kipuka Kanohina Cave System on the Island of Hawaii, USA - GBC170108-1 metaG ...
CAGGTTAAACCGGGAACGCCGTCATCCTGACGGCAAACGGGTGCGTGAGCGCGAGTAAAGATTTAAACCGGGAACGCCGTCATCCTGACGGCAAACGGGTGCGTGAGCGCGAGTAAAGATTTAAACCGGGAACGCCGTCATCCTGACGGCAAACGGGTGCGTGAGCGCGAGTAAAGATTTTAGTTATTTTGAAGATTGAATTTTAATTGGAATTGTTAAGCGTGTTGCCACACGCTTTGGCAGACAAGATGTCTGCGTTCCCAGTAATAGATTTTCATGTTTAGAAGATTTCAACACGTTCATTTTATAGCAATTGGCGGAATAGGAATGTCCGGCATCGCAGAGGTTCTTTGTAATTTAGGCTTTCGCGTGACGGGTTCGGATGTAAAAAAAACAAAAGTAACAGACAGGCTGGAAAAGCTTGGTGTAAAGGTCTTTGAAGGTCACGCGGCTGAGAACGTGGGAGATGCTCATGTTGTGGTTCGTTCGACTGCAATACGCGATGACAATCCGGAAATCGTTGAAGCCAAAGGGCGTTCGATACCCGTGATTCCGCGTGCAGAGATGTTGGCAGAATTGATGCGTTTGAAAAGATATTCCGTCGCTGTTGCAGGTTCGCACGGAAAGACTTCAACGACATCAATGATAACGACCATTTTGGGACACGCGGGGCTTGACCCGACGGCTGTTATCGGTGGTGTCGTAGGAAAGTTTGAATCCAATGCAGTTCTTGGAAAAAGCGATTGGCTTGTTGCTGAGGCAGATGAAAGTGACCGTTCGTTTTTGATGTTGACTCCGACGATTGCAATTGTGACGAACATAGACCGCGAACATATGGATTACTACAAAGATATGATGGATGTTCGGCAGTGTTTTACGGATTTCGTCAACAAAGTCCCGTTTTACGGTGCTTCGGTTCTTTGTCTTGATGACCCGAATGTGCAGGCGATTATTCCCGAAGTGAAGCGTCGTCGCGTGACATATGGAATGACGGCACAGGCGGATTTTTCGGCGCACGATGTTTCATACAATGAAGCGTTCGGAACTCGTTTCACTGTATGGAAAGGGGCGGAAGTTTTAGGCACTGTGAACCTGAACGTGCCGGGCAAGCACAATGTTTATAACGCCCTTGCAGCTATCGCAGTCGGTTTTGAACTCGATGTTCCGTTTGAAAAAATGGCAGAGGCGTTTGCCACGTTTACAAATGCCGACAGGCGTTTTCAGTTTAAGGGCGAAGCGAACGGAATCAATGTTGTTGATGATTACGGACATCATCCGACAGAAATTAAAGCGACGCTTGAAGCTGCAAGAAGAGGCGCGGACAACAAACGCATAGTCGTTCTTTTTCAACCGCATCGTTATACGCGGACAAAAGATTTGATGGATGAATTTGCAGTTTCATTTAACAACGCCGATTTGCTTTTTATAACCGACATTTACGCCGCAAGCGAAGACCCGATTGAGGGGATTACGGCAGAAACTTTGACGGAAAAGATAAAGCAGTTCGGACACAAGAATGTGAGTTACATCGGAAGCGTTGAAACATCTGCCGATACCGTGAAAGGCTATTTGCAAACAGGCGATTTGGTTATCACTCTTGGTGCCGGAACAATTTATCGCGTAGGAGAACAAATTTTGGAGAGATTGAGAGATTGAGAGATTGAGAGATTGATGATTGAGAGATTGAGAGATTGAGAGATTGAGAGATTGAGAGATTGGGAGATTGAGAGATTGGGAGATTGAGAGATTGAGAGATTGAGAGATTGAGAGATTGGGAGATTGAGAGATTGGGAGATTGAGAGATTGAGAGATTGAGAGATTGAGAGATTGAGAGATTGAGAGATTGAGAGATTGAGAGATTGAGAGATTGAGAGATTGGGAGATTGAGAGATTGAGAGATTGAGAGATTGGGAGATTGAGAGATTGAGAGATTGAGAGATTGAGAGATTGAGAGATTTTTTTAATTCATCAATCACCCAATCACCAATCACCAATCACCCAATCACCCAATCACCCAATCGTTTGGGGGGCGAAAAAGTGATTAGAGAGCAATTGGTAAATCAAAAAAATCAAGGACGTAATAAGGGCGGCTCTGCAAAGGGCGCACGTGTACCGGCAAAGCAAAAATCACGCACCAAAAGCGATTGGCAAGACCTGATGGCAGAGTTTCAAGAGATACGTGCCTATTTGGTTATTGGCGGGTTGGTCTTTGCGTTTGTGCTTTCTTTGGCTCTCCTTTTTATTGGTTATCGTGTGGCAACCGGTTCCGCATTTTTCGCTTTGAAAGAGATTAAAGTAAGCGGAGCGGTTAGGACTTCTCAGGATGATATTAAAACTTTAACGCGCCGCGTTGTGGGAAAAAAAGGTGTGTGGAACACAGACTTAACAACGGTTCGTAATGAAGTTGAAAAACTGCCTTGGGTTCGGTTTGCTTTTGTCTCCCGTGTTTTGCCAGACGGTATTCGCGTTCGTGTTATTGAGCGCGAGGCACACGCAGTTGTTCGTTTATCAAAAGACAAGGCGGTTCTCGTTGACGAAGAAGCAAACATTCTCAGTGCGGCAGGACAGAATGACAAACCTGCTCCGTTTATCTTACGCGGTTGGGATGAAGCAAACACCGATTCAGCGAAAGAAGATAATAGAGAACGAGTTGATTTATATCGTGAACTGGCAGACGAGTTGAGCGTTTTCGGCATTGCCAGCCGTGTGCGTGAAATAAATCTGGGTGATGTAAATCACGTCATCGCAAATGTTACGTTTAGTGATTCGGTAATTGATATTCGTCTTGGCGATAAGGATTTCGGGAATCGTTTGAAATACGCAATCGAAAGAACCGAAGTCGAACGAAGCGAAACAGATTGGCGTTGTATCTCTTACGTTGACATCACTCAAGGCGTTGATAAGGGAAATCGTTTGGCATTTGGTCCAAAAGAAGATTGTTCTGCAACAACAGATGAACAGATTGCAAACGAAGAAATAAACGAAACAGAGGATGCAACAAATAAAGAACAACCTGTTGTAAACAAAACCGAAAAACGTAAGACAGAATCCAATACAACCACGAAAAAATCTGAAAGCAAAAAAGAAACAACTTCAAAAGAAAAGAAGAAAACGGAAACAACTAAATCTTCGACTCAAAATAAAACAACCGCTTCAAATAAATCTTCCAAAGGAAGCACAAACAAAACAAAAACGGAACAGCATTCGGACAATACAAGTGTAAACAAAAAGAGCGGTGAGAAAAAAACAAATCAGTCGTCCCAAACTTCTGATAAAAACAACAAGAAAAGTTCAAGTTCAAAAACAGAAGTGAGACCGCGAAAGGTCTAAATTTTCGATAGTAATTTCCCCGAGGTAAAAGCAGATGGTAATGGCTAGACGCACAATGCACACAGTCGGACTCGATATTGGAACAAGCAAAGTAACGTGCATCATATGTGAACCGATAGAAGACAGTTTATTGGATGTCATCGGCATTGGACAAGCCGACACAAGAGGTTTGCGGAAAGGTGTTGTTGTTAATCCTGACAGTGCAGTTGAATCAATCAAACGTGCGGTAGAAGAAGCGGAGCGTATGAGCGGGCTTGAGGCTGAATCCGTTGTGGTTAATCTGGCGGGTTCGCATTTAATGGGATTGAACGGTCAAGCCGTTGTTGCAGTTTCGGGGCGTGACAGAGAAATAACACATGATGACGTTCGTCGTGCTATCGAGTCAGCCTGCGCGATTCAGCTTCCGGCGGGAAGGGAAATTGTTGACCGTCTGCCTCAGGAATTTATTGTTGATGACCAGGACGGAATCAACGACCCGATTGGAATGATTGGCGCACGCCTTGCCGTGAAAGTTCATATTGTGACAAGCCCTATAACTGCGCGACAAAATGCAATAAACGCCGTCAATCGTTCCGGCTTAAATGTAGCTGATATGGTTCTTGGTCAGCTTGCGGCGGCAGAAGCCACGTTGACTGAAGACGACAAAGAGTTTGGCTCGGCGTTGCTTAACATCGGCGCGGAAACGACAAGCTTGGTTATCTTTCAACGCGGCGCGGTCCAACACACTGCGGTCTTTCCGCTCGGCGGTTCGCATTTCACAAACGACATCGCCATAGGGCTTAGAACACCAAACCCCGAAGCGGAAAAAATCAAACGTCTTGCAGGTTGTGCTTCTAATTTGTGTTTACGCGATGAAGAACGCGGCGATGTTATAGAAGTTCCGACAATAGGGACTCGTATGCCGCGACAAATTTCAAAGCAGATTTTATGTGACATTCTTCAACCGCGTGCCGAAGAAATTTTATTGCATGTTATGGATGAAATAAGAGAATCGGGTTGGGATAGACAGCTTTCCAGCGGAGTTGTTCTTACAGGCGGCGGCGCACTGCTTGAAGGAATGGCGGAGGTTGCAGAACAGGTATTCGAGACGCCCGTGCGAATCGGTTATCCGGAAAGAGACAGATTCGGCGGTTTGATTGAGGACATACAAAGCCCTTCGTGGGCTTCGGCGGCGGGTCTTGCACTTGTAGGCTATCGCTCGCAGAGTCTTGATTACCGTGTTCTTGGAATGAAAAAAGAGCCTGTTGGAAAGTTTACGGGTTTAATGGCAAAAGTCCGGGCAAAATTTAGCGGAATTTTATAAGACTTGAGTAGTATTTTTTTTCAAGTTGTTGTATGCTGTCGCGCCGATTGGCACAACATATAGTCCGCAAAATATAGTTGCTAGATTTGCCCATAGCCCAACATAGTCGCACGAGCGTTTTTGCGCGTTTCTTGAATAGTTAAGAAAGAGGAAAAGAATGATGACACCGGGTTTACGCCCACCGGGAAATGGTATGAGTTTTTATTTTGAAGATGAGACGCCGCCACAAGGTGCGCGTATAAAAGTAATAGGCGTAGGCGGTGGTGGTAATAACGCCGTCAATCGCATGATTGAAGCAGGCATTGATGGCATAGAATTCATTGCCGCCAATACAGACTTGCAAGCATTGAAGCGTTCGCACGCTCCTATAAAAATTCAACTTGGCAGCAAGTTGTCTAAAGGGCTTGGTGCGGGTGCGAACCCGAATGTGGGACGCGAAGCCGCGCTTGAAGACACAGAGAAAATTATAGAGGTTCTTGAAGGCGCGGATATGGTTTTTGTTACTGCGGGCTTAGGCGGCGGAACGGGAACGGGTGCGGCTCCGATTATCGCTAGTCTTGCAACGGAACTTCATGCTTTAACAGTTGCCGTTGTGACAAAGCCTTTCGAGTTTGAAGGCAGGCGCAGAATGCAGCAAGCCGAACAGGGCTTAAACGAACTGCGTGAATGTGTTGATACGGTCATCACGATTCCGAATCAAAAGCTTCTTTACATGGTTGACCGTAACAAGACGCTTGCTGATTCGTTCAAACTTGCCGACGACGTTCTGCGTCAAGCCGTTCAGGGCATCAGCGACTTGATCACAATTCCCGGTTTAATCAATTTGGATTTTGCCGATGTCAAAGCGACCATGGCAGGAATGGGAATGGCTCTTATGGGAACGGGATATTCGACCGGAGAAAACCGCGCTGTTGAAGCCACGCAACAAGCCATCTCTTCGCCGCTTCTCGAAGAAGCAACTATTCAAGGTTCAAAGAGTATTCTTATCAATATCACGGGCGGTTCTGATTTGACACTGTTTGAAGTCAGCGAGGCTTCTTCGATGATATGTGAAGCCGCAGATGAAAATGCCAATATTATCTTCGGCGCAGTTGTGGATGAAAATCTTCATAACGAAATGAAGATAACCGTTATTGCAACCGGGTTTGACCGTGCCGGTGATAATTTTGACCATCTGCCGATGTCGTCCGCCACAAACCCTACGCCGCCGCAACCGCCGCGCATAACGCCGCCGCCAACGGATAATTTGCCGCGAAATCCCAGCCATAAAGAGGATTACGATGTCCCGGCTTTTATTCGTAAGAAAGCAGATTAGACAGTTCATCATTTGTCAGTTGTCCATTGCACTCTTAATCAAACTTGAGCGTTAAAATAAAGTTCAAGCCAAATTATACGGACAACTGACAACTGACAAACACCTTTTGCCTTTTTCCATTCCGTCGTGTAGCATAACGCTCAACTTTTAAGCATATTCAGGAACTCTTTGAAAACCGATTCTCCTTTTTAGAGATAATTGTCGGTTTAACTTTTGAATCCGCGTGGAGCCAATCCTAAAAGCATAAAAATTTTTTCTGAGTAATGTGTGTAAGCAATTATTTTCAACAAACGGGTAAAGCCCGTTTCTCTTCTATTTAATTTGGCAATACAGCCTGAGAGAGAATTTAAGTAAATACAAAAACAGATGACAACACTACACCTCTTACGGCGCAGTATTGTCAGTAAAATAAAGTCTATTGATATATTAACTTGGAGGTTAATTGAAAAGTGAATCGTAAATTAATAAGAACAACCCTTGCCGACCTCAAGGATAAAGGTCGTGAAATCACCATTCAAAAGCGTGTTGCGCCCAGACATACAGAGGGTGGCGAACATCGTGAGCATCGCGAACATCGTGAACGTCGCCCGATGCCGGATAGAGGGGGCGATAGAGAACGTCGTCCGATGGCACCGCGTCCCGTTGCTCCGCCGCCACCTGTTGCAGAAAAACCGGCAAAGAGAAAACTGCCGCCACCTTCGGAAACAAGTGCAGAGTACTACTACTACAAAAAACAGATTGATGCTCAAACACCGATGGTCATAGTTTTGAAAGATGGCGAAGAATTGGAAGGAACATTGGTTTGGTATGACCGCAACGCACTTAAAATCAATCGCACAAACGGTCCGAATTTGATGTTGTTAAAGCACAATGTCAAATATATGTTTAAGGCGGAAGACCGCGATAAAAAGGAATAGTTGAAAGTTCAAGGTTTATGATTCGATGTTAAGTCTTTCAACCTTGAACTTTGAATTTTAACTTATGACAGGTTCGTCGTCCGGTTCTGTAAATTCATCTTCGCGCAAAAAACGCAGATTGCCGCGAGTCGCAATAACTATGGGCGACCCGGCGGGCATAGGTCCAGAGGTCGTGCTCAAAGCTGTTGCAGAAGAAGAAGTGCAAAGAGCTTGCGTTCCGATAATTATTGGTGACGCGCAACTTCTGGCACACACAGCACGCGAACTCGATTTGCAATGTGGTTATGAAATCGCAAGGCGTGGTGAACCTATTCCCGTTCACTTGAACGAACCTGTGATATATCACCTTGATAATATAGTCGGTACAGTTGAACCGGGAATTGAATCGGGCATTGCAGGAAAAGCCGCCGCTGAATATATCGAAGCTTCTGTAGAACTCTGTGGTGTCGGGCTTGCCGATGCAATTTCAACAGCACCGATAAACAAACGAGCATTGTTTTTGGGCGGATATAGCTTTCCGGGACACACGGAATTTTTGGCACAGCTTACGGGCGCAGAAGAATTTGCAATGGCTTTTGTTGCATCGAATTTGCGAATTGTATTACTTTCAACCCACGTTCCGCTCGCACAAGCCGTCAGACTTGTACGTAAGGAACGGATTGAACAAGTTGTAAGACTGGCACACCGTGAATTAAAACGTTGGGGAATTGAGAAACCGCGAATCGCAGTTGCCGCGTTGAATCCACACGGTGCAGAAGGTGGTTTGTTTGGTGTTGAAGAGTCTGCCGAAATTCTACCCGCAATCGAAGCTACTACGGGACGCGACGGTATGAATATTTACGGTCCGTATTCTGCGGATACAATTTTCTTGCGTGCTTCCCGCGGAGATTTCGACGCTGTGATAGCGTGCTATCACGACCAAGCCATGATTCCCGTTAAGTGTTTATCATTTGGCGAAGCTGTTAATGTCACTCTAGGCTTGCCTTTTATACGCACTTCGGTTGACCATGGAACTGCGTTCGACATTGCCGGAAAAGGTATTGCCGAACATTCAAGTATGACGGCGGCAATAATTCTTGCCGCTGATTTGGTAACGCGCTCAGGCGAAGCAAATCAAGCCGTCGAAGTTTAGACGAATTTGAGAGGTAATTGTGGAAGAACCAAATCAAAGATTTTCGCAGGAACGAATCCTCGTAGCGGATGACGACCCCGCAATTTTGCGTCTTGTGAAAACAATCGTGGAAAAAGCGGGGTATGTCGTGGTTACAGCGCGAGACGGTAGAGAGGCTTATAAAATTCTACAGACAGACGCTAACTTTACAGCGGCAATTTTCGACGTTGTTATGCCACATATTCAGGGACCTGAACTTGTACGGTTTATGCAAACGGAAAAACGACTTTTGAAAATCCCTGTGATGATGATGACAGCCGAGCAAAATCCGAAACTTTCATCGGACAGCTTTGCGGCGGGAGCAGTTGTGTTTTTGCCAAAGCCTTTTACGACCGCGCAACTGCAAGTCATGCTGAAAATGTTAGTTTCAAAACGAGACGTTTAGAGTAAATGAATAATTAATGGAAAGAAGCGAGAGATTTTCTCTCGCTTCTTTTTTGTTGTCTTTCAACCCTATACAAAACCAAACAACACGGGCAATTTTGAAAGCAATCTTTGAATAAAACAGCATTGGTACAAATTACCTTATGAAGCAATCACACTGTTATCAAAACTCTGTTGAGTCAACCGTTGAACCAGGGGCTTGGTCGAAAACTTGAGATGACAGTTTTATTTGTTTCCTTTTTGTAAAACTGTTTGCAGAAAACCATTTCTTCGTCATTGGAACGAGGTTACTTTTTCTTGGCACTGTATCGAAATACATGGTTTGAATACTGACTGTAACCGCTCAATGTAAATGACATTTCATAATCGCCGACACCTATTGAACCGGTAATGGGCAAAGACGAGCTGCATGGTTGCGGGTCATCAATATAGGCAGTTCCGTTCTTGTTGATTCTTGCTCGCAGGTTACAAGTCCCTAACAACCGACTGTTATGGATTGATAAAAAAACATCTTTCCCTTCTTGCTTAATCGTTACCAAAAGGCCTGCTTCTTCATCAGTGGTCTTGTCCAAGACACTTTTATCAGCACCTAACCGTTCCATGTCTGCTGTTAGTGTACCGTTAAAGACTCCGTTGTATTTGTTCGATGAGCAGGAAATGATTAAGCAAAAGCAGAACACGATAAAAATAAGATTCAAGAGATTGGTTCTCATATTTACTCCGTAAAAATAAAATTGATTTTGTGGCTACTCTTTTGATAGCAATTTTTGTTTTGCTCGATTTACTGTTTTGAGTGCCTGTGTTTCGTGCTGTTTGCGGGTGCGTTGTTGTCATTCAAACAACCTTGATAAGTGAAGTCCGTTGATTGTTTGCCCGTCATGTTTGCGCTTGTAATTAACAAGATAAAAAGGACCGGAAAAAAATGACGACGATTTAACATTGAATTAAACATTGTCTTCCTCCTCAGAAAAAGTAAGACAGAGGGCTACTCTGTCTTACTTTTTCGGGTAATCACGAAATTATCTTTACGTGATATGAGCCTTATAAATGAGGGGTTACGTAACTGTTTTCTCCCCAGATGCTTTCAGGGCTTGCGGGGTCTTTTCTTGAACCCGGATAACTGCCACGTCCCCAATTAATCGTGAAGATGTTTTCTGTCCAATACTTTTTTTTGTTTTCGGGGCGGTCGCCTTCTTTCACGCATTGAACAGTGCCGGATGTCGAACCATTGAAACGAGAAATGTGTATGTGTTGTCCTGTGGTTTCCGTATAAGGACCATGCCAGAGCAATTGATAGCCAAAGCCACTTGCAAAAATTGATTCGTGAAATTTTTTGATTTTTTGATAAGCAATTTCATCAGTTAAGCCTTGAACATGAAAATCGGCGGCTCTGCCAAATAAGTGTGGGCTACCTTTTCCCGCACCCACATCCAAAGGTTTGCGGCGGTCGCCAGAAGTGACATTCACATTGCGTCCCAGAGTGTCCGCAATCGCTTGAAGTACGTTTTTGACTTCTTCATCCGTAATATTTTTTCCGTTGAAATTTACACTTGCCATTTTCTTCTCCTTTTGTTTTTACTGCCCCACACCTATCTTGTCCGCCACCAAGTTTTTTTAGTGCCTGTAAATCTTTAGATGTTCTACTAAAGGGGGCATTGTGGGGCATAGAGAGAGTGGGGGGCGGCAAGCCGCGCATTTTCAACAGTTACAAGGTGCATACAAAGCCGCGCAAATTTGCATATAATTTACTGAAAAGAATTGTTTTTTCTGGTGATTTGCACTTCTTTTACTAAACATTGAATTGAGATTTGCGCCCACAATCCGCCGCAAAGTTGAATATAAGCTTGGATGCCAAACTAAAAGAAAACTGCGACGTGGCGCGATTTTGGCGCAGGATTCAAGGTTTTAAGGAAAATCAAAGAGTGCTTTTTTGCCTTCAAAATGTGAGCTAAATCCAACGGAATTCCAACGGAATTCCTACGGAACTTCCTACGGAACTGTGAAAATCCAACGGAACTACGGCAACTTTAACATTTTTAATAACTTACGGAAAAAGTGAATTTTTCACCTTGCCAAATCCAACGGAACTAAAATCTTCAAAAAATCCAATCCAACGGAACTAACAAGCTTTTAATAGGGTAAGTGTACTTACCCTATGTGTACTTACCCTATCTATAAATGGGATATTACTCGTCACCTTTTTCAAGTCTTTCAGCGATGATTTCACAATACTTTTCTTCACGCTCAATTCCGATAGATTTGCGGTCGTGTTTCTGAGCCGCTACCAAAGTTGTTCCGCTTCCAGAAAATGGGTCTAAGATAGTTTGATTCTCATTAGAATAAGTCTTCACTAGCCATTCCATTAGCTCAAAGTTTTTCTGTGTTGGATGCAAGGATTTTGCGCGGCTGTTCGGGAATCTCAAAACGCTACGTGGGTAGTAAAGGTTTGAGGTAGATGCAGGGACAAGACGCCCTGTGCTGTAATGCGCTGCTTTCCTGTCGCCAGAGCCGCGCTTGTGTGGCTTACCCTCAATCATTTGTGGGTTGTAAGTGCTTCCCTTAAAACGACGCGAGAAAATCAAAATGTTTTCATGCGAGCGTAGTGGTCTTCGTTTGGCATCGAGAAAACCGACTGGCATATTTTTTTCCCAAATTAATTCATATCTAAAGTCACTTCTGTTTGTGTTGATAAGATTGATGACAAATTGTCCTGAAGCAAATAAGACCATCGGGGAAAAAAGATTACAAAGGCGATGTGCTTCGCTCCAAAACAATTCCCAATCAACAGGCTTATCCCACTCAAGACAGGTCGTGTTGTAAGGTGGATCTGTAAGTAATAAATCAACTGAATCTGATTTTAGTTTTGGTAAAACTTCTCTGAAATCTGCGTTGTAAAGCTTTACGTTTTTTGTTTGGTAATATGGTTTGAGTTGTTCTGATTCTCTTCCGAACCGGTTGAAAAAGTTAGCTCTTGCAACCCAAGCTTGTTCCATCAATCTGCTATCTACAATCACAGGCATTTTTCCTTTGTAAGTCTAAAAGAGCTTTATTGGTTTTTGGTGATAACCAAAGGCTTTCGATACGGCTTGCTCCGCCGTTCACCATTGTTGTTTTGTCCACTCGTTGCCAGCCGCGCCGCTCGAAAAGTTCTTCGTATAATTCGCAACGATAACCGCTCAGGACAACTAAGCCTTTCAGTTGCAAAATAATGTTTGCAAGTTGTCGGTGTTGCTCTTCTTGATTTAGTTCAAGGGCATAGCGTTTTTTATCTGTTCGAGTGTTTGCAGGATATGGCGGGTCTAAATAAAAAAGCGTGTCCGGCGAATCCATTTCTGTAATCAATTTTAACGCATCACGATTTTCGATTTGAACAAGGCGTAATCGTTTTGCAGTTGCGTACAAGATAGGTAATCGAACATCAACTGCCGGAGGTCTTCGCTCTTTTCGTCGGCGGAAAGAAGAAGATTTTTCACAGTGTGTTCCGGCGTGATGAGACATCCAAAGCCGAAAGTAGAGTCGCCGGGCGCTTTCGATTTTCTTTTTTGTATTTTCCAAACAGGTTTTGAACTCGTCACGCGCCCACGGTGTCAGTTCAATTTGTCGAACAACCTTGTCCGGCATCGCTCGTAAAACGCGAAAGAAATTAACCACGTCCGCGTCCAAATCGTTGTAAGTTTCAATTGGTGAAAGCGGCTTTTGTAACAACACACTAGCACCTCCGCCGAACGGTTCAACGTAGTGTTTGTGTTTTGGGAAGTGTTCAATTACCCATTTCGCAATGCGAAATTTGCTACCGTAGTATTTCAAAACAGGGTTGCTGATTTGCTCCATAAACCTTCTTCATAAATAAATCAGAATCAAAAGGCTGGTGATAATCGCTCCATTTTGAAAATCCAGCAATACTTTTTTTTATTTGCGTTTATTCGGCAAGCTTATCTGCTTTTTGACGTTGGCATTCTTCTGCGAAGTTGGGGTAGTTTTTTGCAATTTCGTCGTAGATGCGTCCTTGCAAAATTCTGATAGCTTCATGTTTCCCGACTTTGCCTTTGTGTGAGTTGAGTAAGCGGTCGTAGGTTGTTAGATTGTGGCGAATGTAGTTGACGGTAATACGTTCAAGAAAACTTTGAGGGCTATCCATCGTGGCATATTCAAAATCAAATTCTTGAAACACTCGATTTAAGCAACGTGCTTCTTGATGCTCATTCCATGCTGTGACTGCTTGGCGCATTGCAGTCTTGTGTGTAAGAAAGACAACTTTGATTGGCAAAGTCTTTGCTCTTTCTATTATTGAGTTTTTGCGTTTGTTTGAAGTCTCTTCTCCCTTTTGTTTTCGTTGAAGGTATTTCTCACTGAGTCGTTGAAATTCCTCTGTTGATTCAATGGTTAGAACACGCATTGGATGATAGAGATACTCTTCGCAATATAGTCCGAGTCGGCGCGTATCAAAAGGTTCGCCGTAAAGCGTTTCAATCATCTTCTCTGACCAACCACGTTCTTTGAGTTGTTTTTTGTTAAAGAAGCCTTTCATCCTTTGGTTTTACAAGATTATTTTCAGCGCACGTAGTGATAACACCAGGTAGATATACCAACCATTTAGGAAAATTTTGATAAGGGCAAATCTCTAAGACCCTGCAAAATTTAATTTCTAAACACGCTCTAAATTACGTCTGCGTAAATCGCGGGCATGAAAATCATCTGAAATAGACAAAGTTATACACGTACTACTAAGTACAAGGATAACAACCATAATAAACATAAGCATATCCAATTAGTTTTTCTCTTTATGAAATTCGCTTTCCTCAATTTTCAGAGTGCGTAAATCACCAACAATCTTTAAGCCTTTTGGCGTGTTCATTTCGATAATGCCGTGATGAGCTTGCAAGCGTGGTGTGGCAATTGGCAACCATTCGCCCCATTGTTTGAAGAAAAATGGCACATCAAACAAAGAACATTGAACACGCAAAGAGCGAAACCAATCAGGATGAGAAGGTCTTGCTTTTGAACCTGATTCTCCTCCGGCAATGACCCAATGAATTGGATGGATAGTAATTTCGCCTCCATACATCCAATTGCCTGTTTTGCCTTGTATCGGTTTTTTCCGGGTTAAAAATGGCATTAAATCTAAATGCCCAAGAAGAGGTTCGGCACTGATGCCGCGCACACGAGCTGGAACATTTAACAGTTCTTCAATGCGCCAAACATATTTTTGACTTTCGACTGACACCATTAACCAAACATTCTCGTAGCCTTCGCCCCAATCTTCTGGAAGACAAGAAAGAATTCGTTCCGGGCGTTTTGTTAAAATTTGGTAGGTGTGATGTGGTGTGTTCTTAATGATATTCCAAGCGGCTTCACGCCACTGGTCAGCTTCTTCGATAAAAAAGTCAGACCATGAACAAGTGAAAATCAACTTTGGCTCGTTCCATTTTAGCGGGTCGTTGAAAGTTGTTTTTGAGCGGACAACTAGGTTCGGGTCTTGTCCGTAACGAAGTTTGTCACGGAACATATAACAGAACTGACAAGCTGGACTTATTTTGTGGCAACCATGCCATGGGTTCCATGTAGCCATACACCATTCGATTAAAGATTCTATTGCCATAATCAATTCCTATTGGGACACTCAAACTCACACCATTTTGAACCTGCCTTACTGCAAGTCGAAGCATCTTCACCAAAGCCGATTTCGTTTCCGGGTTGATATTTTGCTTTGCGTGAATTGTGCAGACGATTTTAGACAAGTACATCTTCCTTTGTTGGATGAAGATTGTGGACAGGACAAGACTCGCTTTTATACAGGACCCCTTTGCTTACTGGCTGTTGGCAATCACATCTGTTGTTGTCGTTTGTCGTATGAGTTGCAATGGTGTCTAACAATGCCTCATAGCTTGAAAACCAGGCTGAAACCATGCGTCGCATCAAGCCGATTTGTTCATTTTTTGCCCAGAGTCCAAAAACAGGAACATCAGCATACCAAGCCGCTCCAACCTCAGCCCATGCGTCACAGCTCGATGGACCTATGTAAATAACAATGTCCGAGCTAGTTGCGCCTTTGGTGTCATACATAAAAGACCTTAGACCATCAGAAGATTGACACCAGACATCAAATGGAACTGGCTTGCCCCACTTTTGGTTTTTAGAAGAGTCAGGGTTTTCACCATGATTAAGCAGGTGAGCATAAATAATCAGGTATTTTGAAAGTTTTGAGTCCCGCCTTTAGGCGGCGCAGACCGCCGCGCTTCGCTGGCGGTTGCCCTTTAGACGAAACTCAAAACTAAACCGAAA
>Ga0187894_10004590_pt1 | contig 14701 bp, 14 predicted proteins | sample GBC1701081metaG_FD_136650 | JGI IMG/M metagenome (GOLD analysis project Ga0187894, IMG submission 136650) | White microbial mat communities from a lava cave in the Kipuka Kanohina Cave System on the Island of Hawaii, USA - GBC170108-1 metaG ...
AGACGAAAGGGTGACATCGGGGTACCTCCTACAGTTTTTTGGATAAAGTAAAACCATGGAGATACCCCGATTGCCTACGCGATTTTAAGTGATTCTCAGGAATTCTTTTTCATGAGGTCTATAGCGACGCTTTGCCGCGCTAAATCAGGCGAAAGTTTGTTGAGTGAAGTTACGGCGCGAATCCGTAAAATAAAATCGAAGGAGCAACAACGCGAGACCATAACCTTCTCTCAGGTATTGGCAGGTTTGCGGTATAATAGGAGCGCCATCTATCGAATTTTGAAGGAGAATGAAATGTTGGAAGAATCAGTAGTCTATCAAGACATCTTGCAAAAAGGCGTACAACAGGGTGTACAACAAGGCGAAAAAAATGTCATTACCCGCCAGATGACCCGGCGACTTGGCAGGCTCTCGCCAAAAGTACGCAAACAGTTAGAAAACCTTTCACTGAAACAACTTGAACAACTTAGTGAAGATTTGCTGGACTTCAAAACGAAAGCCGATTTGACCCTCTGGCTCAATAAAAACGCTTCCGCACATTGAGATAAACGAGCGAAAGGCAAATAGCTGTTGCCTGTTTTCGCGCCTTCAAACGAAAGTGGTTGAGAGCCTATACTGAAAAGAGGATTCATTATGCAACCGCAGTTGACATTAAAGGATGGCAGCATTATTCCGCTATCCGACGATATTTACGAACTTGTCTTGGGCATCGTAAAAGCGCAGGAAGAGGCTGTTGAACCGGCTTCATCAATAGATGAACTGGAAACCGAATTTGCTCATTTGTTCGGCAGCGGTTCATCCACTGAAGATTTGCTGGAAGAGCATCGCCGGGAACTTGAACGTGAAGAGCGAAAATTACAGAGATTCAAATAGAGATGAAATTGGTTTTTGACACTTACGCTTTAATGACCTATCTGCGACGCGAACCAAATTATCAAGTGGTTCGCTCTCTGCTTATAGATACTCTGCAACAGCAGCACGAAGCCTATATGAGCGTCATCAATTATGGAGAGTTGTTCTATATGCGATGGCGCAAAGGCTCTCAATCTGAGGCAGAAAGCGCTTTGAAATTTGTGCGGCGCACAGGCATTCATATCGAACCGGCTACAACTGCTCGAGTGATACGAGCCGCAAGGGTAAAGGCTACAATATCACTTTCTTATGCTGATGCGTTCGCGGCGACACTCGCGGAAGAGATTGGCGCAACACTCGTCACCGGCGATCTTGAATACAAGCCGCTTGAGCCGAGAATAAACATTTTGTGGTTATAGAAAAAGAGACTTATGGCAGACATTAAACTTCCTTCTCGTGCCGAAGATTTTTCTGAGTGGTATAACCAACTGGTTTTACGAGCCGAACTGGCGGATTATGCGCCGGTGCGCGGCTGCATGATTGTTCGTCCCTACGGCTGGGCATTATGGGAGAATATCCAACAGGCGCTTGACCGGCGTTTCAAAGCGACGGGTCATGTCAACGCCGCTTTTCCCTTACTGATTCCCAAAAGCTTTATCGAAAAGGAGCAATCGCACGTTGAAGGCTTCTCGCCGGAACTTGCCGTCGTCACTATCGGCGGCGGTAAAGAACTCGAAGAACCTCTTGTCATCCGCCCGACTTCAGAAACCATCATCGGTCACGCCTATGCCAAATGGATTCAGTCGTACCGCGATTTGCCGGTTCTTATCAATCAATGGAATAGCGTTGTGCGCTGGGAACTTCGCACCAAATTATTCTTACGCACACTGGAATTTTTCTGGCAGGAAGGTCACACGGCGCACGCCACCTATGAAGAAGCCGAAGCCGAAACGCGGCAAATGCTCGATGTTTATACCGATTTCGCCGTCAATGAAGCGGCAATTCCGGTGATTCCGGGGCGCAAATCCGCTGCCGAGCGATTCGCCGGAGCCGACCAGACTTATTCCATCGAAGCGATGATGGGCGATGGCAAAGCCTTGCAAGCCGCTACGTCGCACAATCTGGGACAGAACTTCGCTAAAGCCTTCGACATTCGCTATCTCGACAAGAGCAGTCAGTTGCAATACTGCTGGACGACTTCGTGGGGGCTTTCGACGCGGTTCATCGGCGCAATCATAATGGTACACGGCGACGACCAAGGGTTGGTATTGCCGCCCCGCCTTGCGCCCTTTCAGGTGGTCCTTGTGCCAATCTTCCGTAAAGACGAAGAGCGGGCAGTTGTTATGGAAGCGGTGCAGAAAGTTCGCGCTGCGCTTGTCGGCGCGGATATTCGCGTTAAAGTGGACGAACGCGACGGGCTGACACCAGGATTCAAGTTCAACGATTGGGAGATGCGCGGCGTACCGCTTCGCATCGAAATCGGACCGAAGGATGTAGCAAATGGCACGGTCATGCTGGCGCGGCGCGATAAACCCGGCAAAGAGGGTAAAGCCTCTGCCGGACAGCAGGAGATTGCTACCACCGTGCGCGAAATGCTTGTGAGCATTCAACAGGAATTACTCAACCGGGCGCTGGCATTTCGCAACGCCAACATGCAGGAACCGGGAGACTATGCAGAGTTCAAGACCGCCGTTGAAAAAGGCTTTGCGCTCTCCTATTGGTGCGGCAGCGGCGATTGTGAAGCGCAGATAAAAGAAAAGACGAAAGCCACAACGCGCTGTGTGCCTCTCGACCAAAGCGAAAGCGAAGGCGCGTGTATCAAATGTGGAAAACCGGCACAAGAGAAAGTCATCTTTGCCAAAGCCTATTGAGAATCAAGTCTTTTATAGAACGAGGAAACCATGATTCACATACCTATACTGAGAAAAGGTGAGCCATACACAAGCCTTGATGTCGTGACGACGCCGCATCATCGCAGCCGCGAACCATTCGTCGCCATCAGTCAGGCAAATGCCGGACTGATTCGCCGCGACTTGCTGACGCAGCACGAAAGCAAAACGGCATTGACGAAGTTCACGACTGCCGAACTGCTTGAGATGTGCGCCACCGCCGCCGACTATTTCCTCAATGATACGTTGCCGGTCGGCGATGCCATGCAATCGCCCGAAGGTTACGTTGAGCAACTTTCCGCCACAACCGGAATGCCTTACGTCATGGTGCGCCGTAATATGCGGAAGATTTATAACGCCCTTGCCGAAATGCGAAATGTGCTGGACGGCTTAACCCGCGGGCTGGATTTGGCGATTCTTGATTCCGGCTTCGGCACACATGAAGGTCACGCCGTCAGCTTCTACCCGCGTGGTGATACCTTGGGGATTGTCCTGCCAAGCAATTCCCCCGGCGTTCATTCGCTCTGGGTTCCGGCAATCGCTTTGAAAACGGCATTGGTTCTCAAACCGGGCGCGGCGGAACCCTGGTCGCCCTATCGCATCATTCAGGCATTCATCAAAGCGGGCATTCCGCATCAAGCCTTTGGTTACTATCCGACTTCGCACGCCGGAGCCAGTGAAATTTTGCGAATGAGCGGGCGCGGCATGATGTTCGGCGATGTCTCGGCAGTCGGCAAATACAAGAACGACCCGCGCATTGAATTACACGGTCCCGGTTACAGCAAAGTTGTCATTGGCGATGATTGCATTGATGAATGGGAGAAGTACATTGACATTATTGCTTCTTCGATTTTAGAGAATGGCGGGCGCTCCTGCATCAATGCTTCGGGCGTTTGGGTGACGCGCCACGCCGATAAAATAGCCGAAGCGTTAGTGGCAAAATTCGCTCAGGTCGTACCGCGTGATGTAGACGACGAAACGGCGCAGATTGCGCCGTTTGCCGATGCGTCCATCGCCGAAAGAATTTCGCAGATGGTTGACGGCGGGCTTGCAGAATCAGGGGCGCGTGACGTTACCGCCACGCATCGTAAGAGCGAGCGCGTCGCCACACATCAAAGTTGTACCTATCTGCTACCAACCATCGTGCAATGCGATTCGCCTGAGCATACGTTGGCAAATAAAGAGTTCCTCTTTCCCTTCGCCAGCGTTGTCACGGTGAATCAGGACGAAATACCGGAACGGCTCGGTTCCAGTCTTGTGGTCACGGCAATCACCCGCGATGAAAAGTTGATTCAACGATTGATTACATCGCCACTGGTTGACCGTTTGAATATCGGGGCAATTCCGACGTGGCAAATCGGCTGGGATCAACCGCACGAAGGCAACCTCTTTGAACACCTCTACGCCCGCCGCGCTTTTCAGCGAGCCGGTGCGTAATGACTGTCGGAATGAAGAACGATGGAGAGGATTATGAAGACAACGAGCAACAAATTATTTCTGTTTGTTTATTGTCCAATTATCCTCTTCACTTCCTTACATTTCTTCCTTTCAATATCTCGCCCAATAAATAAACATTATCAGCATAAAGTGGAGGACTCCTGCCATCCCCGCCAAAATCCATCCCCGCCATCGGTTATCAGAGCGTGAGCGATAGGCATACCCCGCCATCATCCCTTTCTCTATTTTTGTTTCTTCCTCAATAGCTGGCTGTCTTCTGCGGGCAAGCGCATAGACCGCAAGAAAAGGTAGGATGAAAGTAAGGGCGATTAGCAAGATGCCAGAAAAAAAGAGCATCGGATATTCACCACCGTTGGAATCACCCATGAGAAAAGCCAATACAATAGAGATGGTTTGTGGGAAGAAAAACACGGCAAGCCAGATTAATAAACTACCGATGGCGCTGATAATACTGATGGGAAGTAAGATTTCTGGATCGTCAAGGAAGCCAAACCATCTCATAATTTTGCCGGCGACCTTGTCTTCAACGTCCGGTATGTTTTCAAACTCTTCAGAATCTTTCATCTTTCCGTCCCTCGCTATTGCAGTTATATCATTTGAGTTCTCTCTACTTGGGTTGCGAAAGGTTATCTGTACGTGAACTTGCTCCTATGCTTTTGCAGGGTGCAGATGTTGCAGTAACTTTTTCGCCGATACCGGATGAGCATATTAGAGAGCAGCTCGGTTTTGTCTTAGCCACCTTTTCAGGCTACAACCCGGCGAGATAGATCATCGAAGCAGCAAGCGCCATAGATCCTTCGCCAAGAGGTTTTGCATCGTCATCTGGAGCAAAAGCATCATAGCAAAAGTTTAGAGCGGCAAATGTCAAATCAGCAAGACCGACGCCAAAGGTCTCGTTAAATTCTTCAAGTTATCCGTTATATTGTTTACCTAATCGTTATCTGTTTGCTCTGTGGTCTTTCATTTGCTTAAAACTCTCTGATGAACTGGAACTATATTGACATTCTTTTACTGCTCTTAGTGGCGCTCAACGTCTGGTACGGTTGGCGGCGCGGCTTTCTGCTTGGGTTGGTTGATCTGGCGCAATGGCTCGGCAGCTTTTTTGTCGCCTTGCGATTTTATAAGCCGGTAGCCGATTTCCTACGCCCGATTTTGCAACTATCGGATGCCTGGCTGTTCCCGCTAGCTTTTTTCCTGCTGGCAATTCTCACCAGTGCCCTCATCCACACACTTGCATACCTGCTGTTAAAGCGGCTGTCAAAAGAGACGCACAAAAGCCGCCTCAATCGTCTGTTCGGGATGTTGCCCGGTTTCCTGAATGGCGTCATCACGGCAGCGATTGTGGCGTCGCTTCTCGTTACTTTACCGCTATCGGATGGCTTACGCCGCGCTGCCAGCGAAAGTATATTGACCAATCAATTCTCTGAAACTACGTCAAAAATCGAAGCCGCATTAAGTCCGGTCTTTGAAGAAGCTATTGCCCGCACTATCAATTTTCTCACCGTCCGCCCAGAACCGGAATCGAAGGAAACGATTGATTTGCTGTTTCAAGTTGCCAATTCTCAACCACGACCAAATCTGGAAGCCGAGATGCTAAAACTCGTAAACCGTGAACGCGCCGCCGCTGGATTACAACCGCTTGCCGCCGACCCGGAATTACTGGAAGTAGCGCGGCAACATTCCGCCGATATGCTGGCGCGAGGCTATTTTTCGCACCAGACGCCGGAAGGCAAAAGCCCTTTTGACCGCATCCGCGAAGCCAAAGTTTCTTATCTGACAGCAGGTGAAAATCTCGCGCTCGCGCCGACTTTGACGCTGGCTCACACCGGCTTAATGAATTCGCCGGGACATCGCGCCAATATCTTACGTTCACAATTCGGGCGCGTCGGCATTGGCGTTATGGACGGCGGCAGACACGGCTTGATGGTGACGCAGAACTTTCGTAATTAATGCCTTTTCTAAAGGCGGTGAGATAAGAGCAAAAAGATAGGCAACCTTCAGAAAAGATTTTTCACCGCAGAGGACACGAAGCTCATGAAGAAAAAATGAGAGAAAAAGTAAAGAGGCAACAGGACGAACAACGGTTTCTCCTCTCTTCTATGTTTCTCTTCGCGCTCTTCGTGAGCTTCGTGGTAAGAAAAATTCTGTCTATTGCAATCGTCTTATTGAGGAAGCAAAGATTTCGGCTGGGTTTTGCGAATCTTCTCTTCAATCGTCCGCCGGGTGGCGTCGTCCGTAGCAGCCGCGAGTTGCTTTCTTAGCTTGCGGCGTTTCTCCTGACGGCGGCGGCGTTGATTGATTTCACGATTTCTTTCTCGCATAACTCGGTCTTTTCTCCTTTAGTTGATAGTGCGCGTCAGTTAGCCCTGACGAAGCGGCTATTGTAATCGCCGCGAAAAACTTCGGTCAACTGCTCCGTGCTATTTGCCTTCGAGCAATCGCGTTGCCGCTTCTATCTGGGCGGTCAAAGCATTCAACGCCGCCGTGACATTTTTCATCTGCGGCTCGATTTCGTTCCACTGTTTCTGCTCGATGGCTTCACGGACGCCGGGAATGGTCTTAACCCCATAGCCGGTATAAAAACCCGGCGCATAGAGTTGATGGCGGAACCATGGGCGGCGCGGCAAGCCTTGTTCGTTGGTCAATTTGCGCTCCGATTTGTAGAGCAATTCATTTAACGCTTTGACGTTTTTGACCGCCGCGAAATTGGCTGCTGTAGCCTTTTGCAAGGCGGCTTCATAGCGTTTGGCGCTCTCTGTCAACGTGGTGATTGCTGATTTCAGCGAGGCAAAATTGATTGGCTTGGGCGCATTGCTGCGAGCCGCCAGTTTTTGCAAATCGTCCTCATAGCGGTTCACTGTATCCGCCAGATTGGTGAACTCAAAGGGCAGCACATCGGCATTCGCTAGTCGCATGACCAGTGTGCCGTTATATCTGGACAAGCCCTGACCATATTCAAATGTGCCGTCTGAAAAGCGTGTGTACCAAGTAAAAGTATCGTAGACGGAATGATAGATGCCGCCGCCGCTTTCGCCGCCAAAGCCGGTATTCAAAGCGGCAATGCCGAGATGCTGAATGAATGGCGTATAGTCCGAACCGGAGCCGAGGGCGCTGATTCTGAGGTCGGCGCGTCCGCGTGCTTCGTTGCGGTCTTCTTCGCTGCGTGACAGGCGCACCCGCTGGTCGCGCATGGCTTCCTGAATGGAATGTTGCTGTTTCGGTTGCGGCACATCGCGGGCGATTTCGTTGGCGAAGCGTTCCAGCGTGTGCGAACCGCCAATGCCGAGCGTGCCTTTGCCGGTGCTGTCAGAGTTCAGATAGAGAACACATTTCTGTCGCAGTTCTTCGGCGTGGGTTTCGACCCATTCGGTGGAGCCGAGCAACCCTTGTTCTTCGCCGTCCCACGCACAGAGAATGATGGTGCGTTTCGGTCGCCAGCCCTGTTTGAGCAGTTCACCAAACGCCCGTCCGGCTTCCATCACCGTCACCATGCCGCTCACCGGGTCATCTGCGCCGTTTACCCAGGCGTCGTGATGATTGCCGTAGACAATCCATTCGTCCGGGTAGGCGCTGCCGTCAAGGCGGGCAATGACGTTATAAAGCGTCTGCATTGACCAATCGAATTTCAATTTCAGGCGCACTTTGGTTTTGCCCGCGCCGATGTGATAAGTAATCGGCAATGCGCCGCGCCAGCTTTCCGGCGCAACCGCACCGCCAAGCGATTTCAACAGTGGCAAAGCGTCGCCGTAAGAGATCGGCTGCACCGGGATTTTCAGAAGCGTTTGCGCCTCTTCACGCGGCAAGCGTTTCGCGCCTTTGACCGCGCCGACGCCGGGAGTCAGCGGGTCGCCGGGATGTATCGGCATATCCATCACCGAACCGCGTTGCGCTCCGTGTTCGGGGCGATAGGGTCCTTTCGGGTAGACATCGCCTTGATAATAACCGTCGTCTTTGGGGTCGGAGTAAATCAGACACCCGATAGCGCCATGTTCATACGCAACCTTTGGTTTGATGCCGCGCCAACTGCCGCCGTAGCGGGCAATGACAATCTTGCCTTTCACGTCAACGCCGAGACGCGCTAGTTCTTCGTAATCGGCGGGAACGCCGTAATTGACATAGACCAGTTCGCCCGTGACATCGCCATCGGCGGAAAAGCAGTTATAGGTCGGCAGTTGATTGCCGTCGTTGGAGTCCGGGTCTTCGGCAAGCACCGGCTCTTTCAGGTCAGCGACGTAGCGCGTCGGTTCAAGCATCTCCAGCGAGCGTTCGACAGGCTTGGGAAAGAGAACTTCAAACTCTTCAAGTTCGGCTTTGAACCCCCATGAACGGAATTTATCGCGCATATATTCGGCATTCTGTTTGCCGTAAGCCGAGCCGAGGTGATGCGGTTCGGCGGCAAGATGTTTCATATAGTCGCGCAGATTGTCCGGCTTCGGCACGTCGCGCATCTTCGCTTCCCACTCCATCTGCGTCTTTGCGCTGGCTGGCATATAACCGCGCAAGGTCTTGGCATTGGCTTGAGCAAAGGCGCACGGCGTGAGGCTCTGCACGAAGAATAATAGAGAGAAAGTGATGGCGGCGATTCGATGGTTGCTTTGACGATTCATGATTTCTCCTGAGGTGACGGGCAAGTATAGCCAGCAGAAGCGGCGCGGCGCAATGCTCGGCAAAAATGCGCTGCGCTGCTGACTTGAAGTAGCGATTCGTGCTATAGTGATTGATGTAGGGAGCGAGGGGAAACTCGCCCGCGTCAGTTTGCACTCACAACCTGCTAAACCTAATAGACCTTCTTCCTTGTCGCTAAGGAAGTTGGCGCTTCCAGCCCGGAGGTGATTTATGAACGTCTTTGGTAAACTCTGCAACCTCGCTTTGTTGATACTGGTATGCCTTAGCGCCACGGCTTTGGGGCAAGACCCGTTGCCGCCGCTACAGCCGACAACCGGACGCGGTGGCGGCGGTGGGGCAGCGATTACCGGCAGAGTGGTGCTGCCTTCGGGGCATCCGGTCAACAACAGCATCAAAATTCGCCTCTCGAATCTGGTAGACGAAGGAATGTATGTCTACACGGACAATAATGGGGCGTTTCTCTTCGCCAATCTGGGAGCCGGGATTTATACGATTGAAGTGAGCGGCGACCCCAAGCTCTATGAAGTGGTTACCGAACAGATCAACCTGCTACGCGGGATGCGTGCCAATGTGGTGATCTCGCTAAAAGATAAGAATGCAACGACCAATCGCCCCGGCAGTAATGTCATTTCGGCGGCGGAGTTGGATACCAATGTGCCGTCGGCAGCGAAAAAAGAGTACGAAGCCGCAACCCGACTGGCTGCGGACGGCAAATATCAGGAAGCTATTCCGCGTTATAAACGGGCGCTGGAAATCTATCCCGGTTATTTGAAAGCGCATAATGACCTCGGCTCGCAGTATTTGAAATTGAAGCGACTGGACGAAGCCGCCGCCGAATTTGAAGCCGCCATTGACATCAACACCAAAGCCTTCTACCCGCAATTGAATCTCGGTATCGTCTTGGTACAGCAAAAGAAATTCAGCCCGGCGCTTGACCGTCTGACCCAAGCCTTGTCGCTGGATAGCTCATCGCCCGCCGCACATCTCTATTTCGGCATTGCTTCAGTGGAAACCGACAATCTGGAAGCGGCGGAACGGGAATTGAAAACGGCGCTTTCGATGGGCGGTAATGAGTATGCGCTGGCGCACTTCTATCTGGCGCAGGTCTATATGAAGAACGGCGAACGGGAAGCGACCATCAGCGAATTGAAGACCTTTTTAGCCACCGCGCCGACCGGCGAAGAAGCTGACCGCGCTCGTCAGTTATTGAAAGAGATTAGCGCTGGGAATAATTAAAGAGGGCTATTCTTCGATGGTTGGCGGCAGCAGTTCGGCAAGCAGTTGTTCAGGTGTTCGGGTTTCAACAACGCCACCTAAGCGGGTTAAATGTTCCTCGTCCAGACTGACCAGAAAACATCCTTGTTGCACGGCTACGGCGGCATAAATGGCATCCGCGCCCCGCAATCGCCTGTCTATTGCCAGCGTTATCGCTTGTTGCGCCAGCGCCTCATCAAGTTGTACGACGCGCACATTAGGTAGGTTATTGATAGAGTCGGCAAAGATACGCGCTTGTAATGCATGGTTACGAGTCCGACTGATTGAGGCGGCAACTTCAATCAGAGCGAGATTAGGAATAATGATTGGGATTGCCTGTGCTCTCATCAGGGCAAGCAACTGACTGCTGGTTTCATGACCGATTTCCCGTTGGTCGAAGCTATTGACCCAAACGCTAGCATCTATCGTAAACATTTGATTAGCGCCTCATCTTTAAGAGTGTTTGAGTCAGGGTTTCGGTATTAGGGTCATCGCTTGCGGCGATCTCTTCGCCAGCTTTGAAAAAAGCATCCCAAGCGGCTTCATACTCTTCCCGCGACGACTGCGGTTGTGTATACGCCAGCGAATGAGCGATGCGCGGCGTCAAATACTGTAGTAGCTGCGCCTGTTCAAAAGGCGTTAGCTGATTGATGAGTCTTTTCACCTGCTCAAGTTTATTGTCAGCCATCTTCTTCACCTCCCAAACAGAGCGTATTCTATCATAGCGACAAGTGCCACGTCATTATGTCATTCCATCGCGGTTTTACGATTCCCTCCGTTTCGCGTATGATTGGCACGCTGTACGATGAAGCCCTAATCACACCGATACGCAGAGGGAAAACCGAATGGCTGCACAGACGGAAGCCACACGCGATTTCGTTGAACTCAACGAAGACTTGTCATACTCGCCGCTCTACAATCACGACCTCGCGCCGACGACCATCAAGGAACGCACCTGGACGACGTACAACATCGCCGCTTTGTGGGTTGGCATGAGCGTCGTCATTACGACCTACACATTGGCGGGCGGTTTCATTGAACAAGGCATGAACTGGTGGCAGGCGATGATTACCATTCTGCTCGGCAATACCATCGTGCTGATTCCGATGATCTTAAATGCCCATGCCGGAACGAAATATGGCGTGTCTTTTCCGGTGTTGTGTCGCGCCAGTTTCGGCACACGCGGCGCAAATATCGCCGCAATGGCGCGAGCCGTAGTTGCTTGCGGTTGGTTCGGCATTCAGACGTGGATTGGCGGCGAAGCTCTTGATGGCTTGATGAAAGCGCTGTGGAACGGCTGGGCGACGATACCGGGGCATCAATTCATTATGTTCTTTCTCTTCTGGGCGATTCAGGTTGTCATCATCGTGCGCGGCATTGAAGGCATTAAATATCTGGAAAGCTGGTCAGCGCCATTACTGCTTGGCGGCGGCGCGATTCTGCTCTGGTGGGCAGTCTCGAAAGCTGGCGGCATGGGTACGGTGCTTGGCGCAGTTGACAATCTGCAAAAGCTGGATGCAACAAAGCTGCAGCCGTCTTTCTGGCAGATTTTCCCGCCGGCGCTGACAGCAAGCGTCGGTTACTGGGCAACCCTCAGTTTGAACATTCCCGACTTTACTCGCTATGCCAAAAGCCAGCGTTCGCAGATGCTTGGGCAGGCATTGGGACTACCGACAACCATGACAGCATTCGCTTTTATTGGTGTAGCGACGACCTCAGCGACGGTGTTAATTTTTGGACGAGCGATTCCCAATCCGGTAGAACTGGTCGGGCAGTTCAATAGCGTCGCTGTTGTTCTCTTTGCCACCATCGTTATTTTCGCGGCGCAACTGACGACCAACATGGCAGCAAATGTGGTTTCACCCTCGAACGATTTCTCCAACCTCAACCCTAAGCGCATCTCTTATGTAACCGGCGGGCTGATTACCGCCGCCATCGGCGTTCTGATGATGCCTTGGAAATTGTATGAAGACGCGGCGGCGTATATCTTTACCTGGCTGATTGGCTATTCGGGATTGATGGGGGCAATCGGCGGCGTGATGATTTGCGATTACTGGGTGATTCGCAAGCAGCGATTGTCGCTCAGAGACCTATTTCTGGAGAACGGCGTCTACAGCTATACGAAGGGCGTCAACTGGCGGGCGGTAGCAGCAATGACGCTGGCGATGCTGCCGGTGCTGCCCGGTTTCCTTCGTGCCGCCACAACTCCCGGTGGAGCGGTTGCTAATCCAAACTTTTTTGATACGATTTACACCTACGCCTGGTTTGTCACCTTCGGCATCAGCTTCATCGTCTATCTGATGCTGATGCAAGACGACGCCAGCAGGGTCAAAGATGAAACCTATGACAGTTGATGCTATGAAAAAACTATTCGCTATGCTGCTGATTCTGCTATTTGCAGCCGTCACCGTAACCGCGCAAAAAGGCAAAAAAACGGCGTCAAAGTCGCCCGCGAAATCATCAGTAAAAGCAACGCCGAAAACGACAACAACAAAAGCTCCGCCGCCGCCAGCAACTCCGCCTGCCATTGCGCCTGCTCTGCTGGCAGATTTGAAAAGCCTTGAAGTCGTCAGGCGACGCGATGCCGCTAATGAACTCGGAAGTGTAAGAAGCAAAGACGCGGTGCCATATTTAACGCCGTTATTAACGGACAAAGAGCCAACGGTGCGCGAGGCGGCGGCTTTTGCACTTGGACAGATTACCGATTCACGCGCTACGGCGGCGCTGTCGAAAACGCTTGCCGATAAAGATACGGAAGTCCGTGCTGCGGCGGTCTTTGCGCTCGGCATGATTTATGACCGCAAAGTTGCTGCGACTATTTCCGGGATGCTCAATGACCCAGCGGCGGCAGTGCGTTCGGCAGCCGCAACGGCGCTTGGCGTTATGGAAGACGAAGCGGCAGTTGATGAATTGATAGATTTGCTCGACGATCCGGCTTTTGATGTGCGCTACGATGCGGCATGGGCGCTCGGACAGATTGGCGACCCTGACGCTCTCGACCATCTACAGGCGGCGATTGTGGCGATTGATTCGTTACAGGTGGACAATGCTTCCCGCGAGGATTTTCGCTTGCAGGCGCAACAGTCTATCGAGCGCATTAAAGCGGAACAGGCAACGCGAACGCCGACGCGCCCGCGCAAAATCGAAGGCGTTATTGATTTGAACGCTTATGCCAATTCCTCGAATCCGGCGGGCATTCGGCAGACGGTTAAAGCGATTGCCACCAGTCGAGCCATTCAATCGCGCATTACCGGCGCGGTGCGCTTGAAAGTGTTAGTGGCAGCAGATGGTCGTCCGGCACGTGCTTACGTCTTGAAACGGCTCGGCTACGGGCTGGATTTGCGGGCTATTGAAGCAGCTTTGCAGTACAAATTTGAACCCGCTATGCTATCAGGGCTGCCTCAAACCGGATACATTTTTATTGATGTGCGATTTTAAGGCGAATCAACATTGAGCCGTATAGATTGCGGGTTCAATGGTGAGCGAGTTTTTATAAGCAGATCGTTTGTAGAGGCAATCATTTTATCCTGCTCTGGCATTCATCCTCTCTGGAACGCAGGAAAATACCAAGCAAAGGAGTTTCAAGATGTCTCTTTCCAAGCGTGCAGCAGCAGAATTTATCGGCACTTTCTGGTTGGTGTTAGGCGGTTGCGGCAGCGCCGTACTCGCCGCCGCTTTTCCCAATAATTTGGGTATTGGCTTTGTCGGCGTATCGCTGGCTTTTGGGCTTACTGTGCTGACCATGGCTTATGCTATCGGTCACATCTCCGGTTGTCATCTGAATCCGGCAGTTTCCGTCGGTTTGGTGGTCGGCAAACGTTTCCCGGCTTCCGAATTGCTCCCGTATATCATCGCACAGGTACTTGGGGCGATTGCCGGAGCCGCCGTCCTTTATCTGATTGCCAGTGGCAAAGGCGGGTTCAGTCTTAGCGGCGGCTTCGCATCAAACGGATACGCCGACCATTCGCCCGGTAACTATTCGATGGTTGCCGGACTGGTTTGTGAAATCGTCATGACGTTTATGTTTTTGATGATTATTCTTGGTTCTACCGATAAACGAGCGCCGCAAGGATTCGCGCCAATTGCTATTGGTCTGGGTTTGACACTGATTCACCTGATTAGCATTCCGGTTACCAATACCTCGGTGAATCCGGCTCGCAGCACGGGTCCAGCGGTCTTTGTGGGTGATTGGGCATTAGCGCAACTGTGGATGTTCTGGGTCGCGCCGATTGTTGGCGCGGCGCTCGCCGGATTGGTCTATAATTTCATCGCTGACGAGAAAACGTAAAGCGACTGCGCTATCGGAAAATCGGTTGTCGTTCCGTGTAAAAGCGGCTCATTGAGGATTTGTGAAAAGCCGCATCAATGCGGAACAACAACTTTCTGAGAGGAGAAGAGAGCATGGCAAAGATGGTGAAATGCGCCTTGATTCAGGCAAAGAACGCCTGTCCGATTGAGGAGCCGATTGACAAGATCAAACAGGCGAATATCGAAAAGAATCTGCAATTCATTGACGAGGCGGCAAAGCAGGGAGCGCAGATTCTTTGTATGCAGGAGATTTTTACAACGCCTTATTTTTGCGCCGAGCAGCAGGTCAAATGGTACGATTCGGTGGAAAAGAT
>Ga0187894_10004591_pt1 | contig 14700 bp, 16 predicted proteins | sample GBC1701081metaG_FD_136650 | JGI IMG/M metagenome (GOLD analysis project Ga0187894, IMG submission 136650) | White microbial mat communities from a lava cave in the Kipuka Kanohina Cave System on the Island of Hawaii, USA - GBC170108-1 metaG ...
GCCTGCCCGTCGGGCTGGCCACGCAGTGGGTCGACCCGATCTGGTTCCACTTCTCGGTCAACCTGGTGTTCCTCGTCGCGCTGGCCGTCGGCTTCTTCGGGCTCAGGATCCCACGCGACCTCCACCCGACGACCCCACGGCCGCGTCAACCAAGCGCCGCTCGATAATCCTTCTGTTCGCGGCGCCGGTGATCGCTCCGCTCGCCGGGCTACGCCGCGCCCACGATCGGGCTGGCCAGCCTGGGGCCCCCTGACGCCGCTCCGAGGAAGGGCACCCCGAAGGCGAACACACCACCGTCGGCGGCCATGAGGTAGTAGCCCGAGGTGCCGGCTCGGGTGAGGCCGACGATGGGCTGGCTGAGCTTGAGTGCTCCGGTCGAGCCCCGGAAGACCGCGTCGCCGAAGGCGAACACGCCGCCGTCGGCGGCCACCAGGTGGTAGCCCCGCCCACTCGGGCTGGCGGCCAGGCCGACGATCGGCCGGTTCAGCTTCAGTGCGCCGGTCGAGCCCCGGAAGACCGCGTCGCCGAAGGCGAACACGCCGCCGTCGGCGGCCACCAGGTGGTAGCCCCGCCCACTCGGGCTGGCGGCCAGGCCGACGATCGGCCGGTTCAGCTTCAGGGCGCCGGTCGAGCCCCGGAAGACCGCGTCGCCGAAGGCGAACACGCCGCCGTCGGCGGCCACCAGCCAGTAGCCCAGGCCGGTGGGCGTGGCGGCCATGCCCACGATGGGAGCGTTCAGCTTGAGGGCGCCGGTCGAGCCGTGGAACTCGGCGTCGCCGAAGGCGAACACGCCGCCGTCGGCGGCCACCAGCCAGTAGCCGCCGGGGACCGACGCCATGCCGACGACGGGTTTCGCCGTACGCAGCGACACGGTGGACCCCAGGAAGCGGGCCCCGCCGAAGGCGAACACGCCGCCGTCGGAGCTGACGAGGCGGTAGCCGGGGCCGACCTCGGAGGTGCTGCGGACGACCACCACGCGGTCCACGCCGCCGCTGGCGGCGGATGGATCGGCGCCGGGGGCCATCACCAGGGCGCCGCCCACGCGGGCCACCGCGGCACCGGCCAGGGCACCGTCGATGGGGCGCTCGCCGTCGACCACGTAGGCGATGTTGGCGGCCAGCCCGCGGGCCACGGCCTCGGCGGCGACCGCCCGGGCCGTCCCGTAGGCGTCGGCGCCCCCGACCCGGGTGGCGTTCGGCAGCTGGAGGAGCACGCCGTCGCCGATGGTGCCCGGGCCACCGATGACCAAGGTGGCGGTGACGCCCAGGGCGGCGATGGCGGCGGCGGTCTCGGCCGGCAGGCTGTCGCGGGTCGCGAACAAGACGGGGTAGCGCAGCCCGGCGGCCAGCGCGCCGGCCGACGCCGCCTCACGGCTGGCGGGGTCGACCACGACGGCGATCCTGGGGACAGTTCGCGCCGGGGTGGCCTGGACCTCGATGGCGGCGAAGGCCTCGGCCACCCGGCGGGCAGTGTCGGCCGGGTTGGCACCGGCAATGCGCACGATCCGCTCGGCGGGCACGCCGGCGGCCAGGATGTCCCGGCCGACGCCCGCCCCCATTGCGCTCTCGTCGCCGACGACGATCACCTCGAACGGCCCGATCCGGCGGATCTCGGCCGCCACGTCCGGCGGGAGGCCGGCCGCCGGGGAGGCCAGCACCGGGCCCAGGTTGGCCCGAGCCAGGACGCCGCCGGCCAGCGCGGCGCCGACGTCGCCCTCGTTCACGACCACCACCCGGGTGGCCGGCGCCGTCGACCCCGCCACGTGCTTCTCGGCCCCGCCCGGGTAGGCCAGGCGGGCCAGCGAGACCGACAGGCCGGCGGGCTGGGCCAGCGCCAGGCGAGTGGCCGGCGGCGGCGTCGTCGGGTTGACCCGAACCCGGCTGGCGTAGATGTCGTTGTTCTCGCTGTCGAAAGTCGTCTCCCTGGGGTCGGACCAGGCCACCAGCACCTCGTCGCCGCCCACCGGCACGATGGCGGGGACGAAGAAGTCGGTGGACCGCAGGGTCGTCGGCCCGTTGGTCCCGCTGAGGGTCCGATCGGTCAGGCGCCGGTTGGCCGAGAAGGTCAGCCCGCCGTCGGTCGACGAGGCCATGAAGATCTCGTGGGAGGCAGCCGTGCCGTAGGCGAGCCGCCGGTCGCTCCACACCACGTCGATGCGGCCGTTCGCGGCCACGGAGATGTTGGGGATCGTCTGCTGGGTGGCCACGGTGGTGGGGTCGTCGTTGACCCGCACGCGAGGCGACCAGGTGGCCCCTCCGTCGGTGGAGCGCTGGACGAAGATGTCGGGGTCGTTGGCGGCGATCGTCTCGTTGTCGACCTGGTACAGCGTCCGTCCGTCACGCGGGTCGAGGGCGAGGCGCTGCTCGTTGACCCGGGACGCCTTGTTCTCGAGCCCCAGCTTGGCGATCGTCGCGCTGGTCCACGTGGCGCCGCTGTCGCTCGACCGGCTGATCCAGTTGAACTCGTCGGCATCGGCTGCGAACCCGAGAGCGGTCGAGTGCTGCGTCTGCCAGCTCACGTAGATGGTGCCGTCCGGCGTGAGCACCGGGTTCGAGACGTAGGCCGCCGTCTCGCCGGCCGGCTGGGCCTCCACCGACGCCGACCAGGTGGCGCCGCTGTCGTTCGACACCGACACCGCCACATGACGGGAGTTGAACATGATCCCCAGCGAGGCGACGACCACGCGGTCGCCGGACGGGCGGCGCAGCACGCCGAGCTTCGGGCGCACGAACGACGGCATCTGGCCGGGCAGGTTGCCGAAGCCGGCGTCCACCCCGGGCCCGCCGCTGATGACGACCTGGGCCTCGGCGAAGGTGCGGCCCCCGTCGGTCGACCGGGCCACCATGGTGGTGCTGCCCTCGCCGAGATCGGGGGTCCGGGCGTCGAAGGCGATGTAGACGTTCATGCCCGAGCCGAAGGCAATGCCGCCGTCCATGCGAAGGCGGTTGACGGTGTTGAAGCCCGTGCAGGCGTTCACGCCGAACTTGGCCGGGGCCCGCAGGGTTCCACCGCTCCAGCTCTGGCCTCCGTCGAAGCTCACGTTGTACTCGCACTGGCCGTAGCGGGGGTTGACGTGCGACTCGACGAGGTGGCGGGGGTCGGCCGGGTTCACGGCCAGGCCAGGCGCCTCCGCCGTGCGCAGGACCGGGGCCGTCTCGGCGCCGATGCGCTGGTTCTGCCCCGGGCGCAGGACCAGCCCGGCGCTCTGGGCCTCGGCGCCGGGAGCCACTCCGGCCAGGGTGGCGCCGGCCAGCAGACCGGTGACGATGATGCGACGCGTGGTCCTGAGCATGGGAAGGCGTGGCTCCTCGGGAAGGGGTGCGCTGAGGCGTGCAGACATGAGCGGTCCGGACGTGCGGAAGGGGCAGCCGGTTCGGCTGCCCCTTCCGACGACCTGCGACCAGCGGTAGTGGTGCTAGCGGCGAGCGGTGGCCGGAGCCTTGCTCTCCCGGCGGCCGGCCACGACCAGGGCGGTGGCACCCAGGCTGAGGACCAGGCCGAGGCCGACCAGGCCGATGGCCAACCAGGGCGAGCCATCGGACTCACCAGCCATCGAAACCATGACCGAGCGACGAGCCTCCGCCGGGGCAGCCGAAGCCACCGGAGCCGGCGCCGGCGCGGCGACGACTGGGGCGACGACCTCGGGCACCGGAGCGGCAAGCGGCGCCGCCACGGGGGCCGCGGCGGCGACCGGCGCCGGGGTGGCCAACACCGGAGCGGGTGCGACCCGGGCGACCCGAGGGGCGGCAACTGCCGGCGCGGCCGCGGGGGCGGCGGCGGGAGCGGCCGGGGTCTCAGGGGCGAGGGCCACGGCTTCGACCGGGGCAGGGGTGGCCAGGACCTCGACGACGGCCCGGGCCGGCGTGCCGCCGACGGCATTGCCGTTGGCCGCGGTCTGGGTGGCGAACACCACGTGCTGGCCGGCGGCCACCTGGGGAAGCTGGAAGGAGAAGGTGATCTGGCCGGTGCTGTTGGGCAGGCCGGTCCACACGATGTCACCGTTGCGGGTGCCGAAGTGGATCTCGACGGGGATCGGCGTGTCGGGCACGTTGGTGCCGACGGTGCCCATCATCCCGGAGAACCCGGTGCCGGTACCCGACACCGTCGTGCCGGGGGTGCCGGCGCCACTGCTCATGCTCAGCGTGGCCAGCGAGACGCAGGCATAGCTCATCGACGCGGCCAGTACCGGCGCCGCCACGAGCCCCAGGCCCAGCCCCAGACGACGTCTGGTCCGAGATGTCATGTGAACCCCCTTCGAGAGGACCGGCCCGGCCAATCCGGAAGCGGCCGACGAATCCTGCACCCACGCGAAAGGTGCTGTCAACTAGCCGCGTTTCGCACGTACCTCGCGGTCGCGGCGGCGTGACCGCCCTGCCACCCGACGCCGGGGTGACCTACGGTGGTGGCACCCACCCCGAGAGGAGTTGCCTGATGAGCGACACCCTGAACGTGCGGGCCGACACCGTCGCCACCGTCCCGTGTGCGTGCTGCCGGCCACCGTCGGACGCGGCCAGCGAGATCCAGGAGCTGGAGGCGCAGCGGGCGCTCGTCGAGCGCCGGCTGGCGGAGCTGAGCGACCCTCGGGGTTGAGCCGCCCCGTGGGCTGGCGCCGATGACGGGCCGCGCCCTCCGCGCCCGGCTGACCGCCGGTGAGACCGTCGTGCTGGCCGGGTGCTTCGACGCCCTGTCGGCCCGCCTGGCCGTCGCCGCCGGCTTCGAGTCGCTGTTCCTCTCCGGCTACTGCACCTCGGCCGCGCTCCTCGGGCTGCCCGACTTCGGCTACCTCACCCAGACCGAGATGGCCGAGGTGGCCCGTCGGGTGTGCCGTACCGTTCCGGGCGCGCAGGTCGTCATCGACGGCGACACCGGGTACGGCAACGCCCTCAACACCGTGCGGACCGTCGAGTTGTACGAGGACGCGGGGGGCGCCGGCATCTTCCTGGAGGACCAGGTGTGGCCCAAGAAGTGCGGGCACATGGCCGGCAAACGGGTGGTGCCCCGGGACGAATGGCTGGCCAAGCTGCGCGCCGCGGTCGACACCCGGGAGCATCTCTTCGTCACTGCCCGTACCGACGCCAGGGCCGCCGTCGGGCTCGACGAGGCGTGCCTGCGGGCCCGCATGGCGGCGGACGTCGGTGTCGACGCGATATTCGTCGAGGCGCCCGAGTCCGTCGACGAGATGGTGGCCATCGCCGAGGCCACACCGGGATGCGTGCGGGTGGCGAACATGATCGAGGGCGGTCGCACCCCCTTGCGCAGCCCGGCCGAGCTGCACGACCTCGGCTTCGACCTGATCGTCTCGCCCCTCACCGGCCTCCTGGCCGCCGCCCGCCAGATGCGCGCCGCCTACGCCGTGCTGCACGAACGGGGCACGCTGCGCGACGACCTCGATCTGGTCCTGTCGTTCGACGAGTTCAGTGCCGTGGTCGAGCTCGAGCATCACTACGGCCTGGAAGCGCGCTATGCCGCCCCGGGTGACCACACCGGCCGGCCGTAGCGCGCGATCGCGGCTGCTACCGTCGTCCGCGCCAGTTCCGCACCATGTCCCCCACGACGCAACGACCCGCCGACCCGCCGAGCCAGGGCCCGAGTCCGTCTCGCCCGGCCATCCGGCCGTCGAGGTTGGGGCGTAACGACTCGATGGCGCGCCGACGACAAGGACCCAGATGCTTCCCAGCCTGACCCTCGCCGCGTCCGACGCGTCGGACAAGTTCGCCAGCTTCGACGTGCCGTTGTGGGTGTGGGGGGCGCTCCTGGCCGGCATCACCGTGCTGCTGGTGGGCGACCTGCTGATCGTGCACCGTACGGCCCACGCCATCACCTTGCGGGAAGCGGCCATCGAATCGGCCGTGTGGATCACCATCGGCCTGTCGTTCACCTTCGTCGTCCTGGCCTGGCAGGGCAGCGGTGCGGCGGGCGAGTACCTGGCCGGCTACCTCATCGAGAAGAGCCTGTCGGTGGACAACGTGTTCGTGTGGGCCGTGATCATGGGCTACTTCGGCGTGCCGGCCAAGTACCAGTTCCGCGTGCTCTTCTGGGGGATCTTCGGGGCGCTGGTGCTCCGCGCCATCTTCATCTTCGCCGGCGTGGCGCTGATCGAGCGCTTCGAGTGGATCCTCTACATCTTCGGGGCGTTCCTGATCGTCACCGCCGTGCGCATCGCCCGCCACAGCGAGGCCGAGGTCCACCCGGACTCCAATCCGGTGCTCAAGCTCGTCCGCAAGGTGGTCCCGTCCACCAACGAGTACGACGGGCAGAAGCTGTTCACCGTCAGGAACGGCAAGCGGCTCGCCACCCCGCTGTTCGCCGTCCTGATCCTGGTGGAGACGACCGACGTCGTGTTCGCCATCGACTCCATCCCCGCCATCCTCGCCGTCAGCCGCGAGCAGTTTCTCGTCTTCGCCTCGAACGCGTTCGCCATTCTCGGGCTGCGGGCGCTGTACTTCTGCCTGGCCGGGATGGCGGGCAAGTTCCGCTATCTCAACGTGGGCCTGGGCGCCATCCTGGCCTTCGTCGGCGTGAAGATGCTGATCGCCGAGGTGTACCACTTCCCGACGTTCCTGAGCCTCGGCGTCATCGCAGTGGTCCTGACGGTGGCCATCGTGGCGTCGCTGATGGCCGACCGCCGGGACACCGAGCCGACCGCGTCGCACTAGGCCGCGCGTCGAGCGAAGCGAGCCTGCCCTGGCGGAACGGCGAAGCGAGCTGTCTAGGTCAGTTCCTCGACGAGGAGGCGCACCCGCCGATCGATCTCGTCGCGGATGAGGCGTACGGCATCGATCCCCTGGTCGGCCGGGTCGTCCAGCTCCCAGTCCCGGTACGAGCGCCGCGGGAGCACCGGGCAGACGTCGCCGCAGCCCATGGTGACGATCACATCGGCCCGCCCGACCATCTCGGCGGTGAGGAGCTTCGGCAGGGCGCCGGCCAGGTCGATCCCCAGCTCGGCCATCGCCTCGACGGCCGCCGGGTTCACGCGGTCGGCCGGTGCGCTCCCGGCCGATCGGGCCCGCACACGACCGCCGCCGCGATGCTCCAGCAGGGCGGCCGCCATCTGCGACCGGCCGGCGTTGTGGATGCACACGAACAGGACCTCGGGCACACCGGTCATCGCCGGCTCCCGCGGCCGGCGACGCCCGGCGGCGCCGGATGGGGGAGCACGCGGTCGCCGGAGCCCGGCTCGGCGTGCGGGTACACGGCACGCGCGGCGGCCAGCGCGACGGCCGCTCCGGTCAGTTGGGCCACCACGAAGGCCGGCGCCGACCCAGAGGCGATGCCGACGAACGTGTCGGTGAGCGTGCGGGCCACGGTGGCGGCCGGGTTGGCCACCGAGCTCGACGAGGTGAAGAAGTAGGCACCGCCTATGTAGGCGCCGACGGCCCATGGCGCCATGGCGGTCCGCCCCGATCGGGCCAGCGACAGGACCAGGAGCACGAGACCGAAGGTGGCCACCGCCTCGCCGAGCCACAGCGCGCCCGAGCTGCGCGCCGTCGTCGAGAGTTCGACGGCCGGGAGCGAGAACATCATGTTGGCGACGATGGTCCCGACCGCCCCGCCCGCCACCTGGGCGGCGATGTAGGCACCCGCTTCGGGCCATCCGATGTCCCCTTCGGCCCGGGTGGCCAAGGTGACCGCCGGGTTCAGCTGGGCGCCGGACACCGGGCCGAAGGCGAGGATGATGGCCACCAGCGCGGCCGCCGTCGCCAGGGCGTTCTCCAGGAGCTGCAGCCCGGGATCCGCCGACAGCCGCTGGGCGGCGGCGCCAGACCCGACCACCGCCAGCAGGAGCAGTGCCGTGCCGAGGAACTCGGCCAGGGCCTGGCGCCGAAGTGGCGTCACGGCCTCAACAGCACGCGGCGGGCGCCGGGACCAACCCGGCGTCGATCGCCCGTGGCTCCCCCCAGACGGCGGCGGCCATCGAGGTCGTCGACCTCGATGGCGAGCTGGACCCGTGCCATGGAGCCTCCTGGTAGATTGACAGCTGTCGATCAGTCAACCTCTTCCATCGAAGGTTGTCAATGGGTCAGTCGCTGACCACGTCGCCTCCGACCGAGTGCTTCCCGGCCGCCCTGGCGTCCCCGCTGACCGAGGCGCGCGCCGAGGCGCTGGCTCGGGACTTCGCCGTGCTGGCCGATCCGGTGCGCCTCCGGCTGCTCAGCCTGCTGGCGTCGGCGCCGGCCGGCGAAGCGTGCGTGTGCGAGCTGGTCGAGCCGCTGGCGCGATCGCAACCGACCGTGTCGCACCACCTCCGGATCCTCGCCGAGGCCGGCATCGTGACGGGCGACAAGCGGGGCCGGTGGGTGTGGTACCGGCCCGTCCCGGAGCGGCTGGCCGGGCTGCGTGGCGTGCTCGACTGACGCACGGCGCGCGGGGCGCGACCTCAGGTACGGGCCACGAGGAACTCGGCGATCTGGATGGTGTTGAGAGCGGCGCCCTTGCGGAGGTTGTCACCGGAGACGAAGAACGACACGCCGGACGCGACGGTGGTGTCCTGGCGGAGACGGCCGACGTAGCAGGCGTCGGCGCCGGCCGCGACCAGCGGCGTGGGAACGTCGACCAGCTCGACGCCCGGCGCGGTGGCCAGCAGCTCGCGGGCCCGGGCGACCGGCAGCGGGCGCTCGAACTCGGCGTTGATGCTGAGCGAGTGCCCGGTGAACACCGGGACCCGCACACAGGTGGCCGCCACGGCCAGGTCGGCGATGTCCAGGATCTTGCGGCTCTCGTCGCGGAGCTTGCGCTCTTCGACCGTCTCGTCGTCGTCGAGCAGGTCGCCGGCCAGCGGCACGACGTTGAAGGCGATCGGGGCGACGTAGACCGACGGCGTCGGGAAGTCCACCGCGGCGCCGTCCCAGCTCAGCTCGACGGCCTTGTCCCAGACGGCCCGGACCTGGTCGTCGAGCTCGGACACCGCGGCCCGGCCACCGCCCGAGACGGCCTGGTACGTCGACACCACGAGCCGCCGCAGCCCCGCCTCGTCGTGCAGCACCTTGAGCGGGGGCATGGCGACCATGGTCGTGCAGTTCGGGTTGGACACGATGCCCTTGGGGATGGTGTCCAGGGCGTGGGGGTTGACCTCGGACACCACCAGCGGCACGTCGGGGTCCTGGCGCCACGCCGACGAGTTGTCGACCACCACGGCACCGGCCGCCGCGATCAGCGGTGCGTACAGGCGGGACGCCGTGGCGCCGTTCGAACACAGGGCGATGTCGATGCCGGCGTAGTCCGCACCATCGGTGTCCTCGACCTCGACCTCGCCGTCGGCCCAAGGCAGGTGGCGGCCCGCCGAGCGGGAGGTTCCGAAGAAGCGCACGTCGTCGGCCGGGAACCGTCGCTCGGCCAGGATGGCGCGCAGCACCTCACCGACCTGACCGGTAGCACCAAAGATCCCGAGTCGCATCGCGCCAGTGTAAAGGCTGGGTCAGCCCAGCTCGAAGGCGTTGTGCAGGGCTTCCACGGCGCGCTCCACCGCATCGGCGCGCACCACGCACGAGATGCGGATGGGCGAGGTGGAGATCATCTCGATGTTGATGCCGGCCTCGGCCAGCGCCTCGAAGGTGGTCGCCGCCACGCCGGGATGCGTCTTCATGCCGGCACCGATGAGCGACACCTTGGCGATGTCGGCATCGGCCAGCACATCGGTGGCACCCACCTCGTCGGCGTGGTCCCGGCACGTGGCCAGGCTCACCGCCAGGTCCGACTTGGGCACGGTGAACGAGATGTCGGTGGTGGTCCCGTCGAGCGACACGTTCTGCACGATCATGTCCATGTTCACGTCGGCGTCGGCCAGCAGCCGCACCAGGCGGGCGGCGACGCCCGGCCGGTCGGGCACGTGGGTGACGGTGAGCTTGGCCTCCGAGGTGTCGTGGACCACCGCGGTGACGATGGCTTGCTCCATGGCCCTACCTTCCATGTGGGAGTTCTCCGATCGGCGCTTCTCGACCTCGTCGGCGTCGACCACCCACGTGCCCGGCTCCCAGGTGAAGCTGGATCGCACGTGCAGGCGCACGCCGTGGTTGCGTGCATATTCAACGGCTCGCATATCGGGCTTCGGGCAGCCGCTGGCGCACATCTCCAGCAGCTCCTCGTAGGCCAGGAAGCCGAGGCGTCGGGCCGTCGGGACCAGCCGGGGGTCGGCGCTGAAAACGCCGGGCACGTCGGTGTACATCTCGCAGGCGTCGGCCCCCAGGGCATGGGCCAGGGCCACCGCGGTGGTGTCCGACCCACCCCGGCCGAGGAACGTCACCTCCCGGTCGACGGACATCCCCTGGGCGCCGCCCACCACCGGCACCTGCCCATCGGCCAGGGCGTCCCGAAGCCGTTGGCCGCGCACCGCTTTGATCTTGGCCCGGGTGTGGGACGTGTCGGTGATGATCTCGGCCTGGCTGCCGGTGAACGAGGCGGCGGGGCACCCGGCGTCGCCGAGGGCCATGGCGAGGAGCGCCATCGCCTTGCGTTCACCCCCGGTGATGAGCATGTCCATCTCCCGGCCGGGGCGGTGGTCGGCCACCTGGCCGGCCAGGTGCAGCAGCTCGTCGGTCTCCTTGCCCATGGCGCTGACCACCACGACGACCTGGTGCCCGTGGCGGCGCGTGCGGGCCACGTGATCGGCGACGGAACGGATGCGCTCGGCGTCGGCCACCGACGTACCACCGAACTTCTGGACGAGGAGCGACACGGCGGCAGCGATCGTACCGGGAGGGGGCACTCAACTAGGTTGGCGCCTCGTGCCGTCACCCAAGCGCGAACGTCAGAAGCAGGGCCGCCAGGCCCGCCAGGAGCAGATCCGGGCCCAGCAGTTGAAGGCCAAGAAGCGCAAGCGCGCCATCACCGGGGGCGCCATCGCCCTGATCATCGTGCTCGTCGCGCTGGTGTTCAGCCGGGGTGGCGACGACGACACCACCACCGATGTGGCCGCCGGCGCCAGCAGCTCGACCACCCCGACGGACAGCACGACCACGCCGAGCGCCGCCCCCGGCGAGCAGGTCGCCTGCCCGGCCGCGGACGGATCGGCGGCGCCCCGCAAGTCGTTCCCGGCGGCGCCGCCGATGTGCATCGACGCGGCGAAGAGCTACCGCGCCACCGTCGAGACAGACGTCGGGTCGTTCACCATCGGGCTCGACGCCGAGAAGGCGCCGAACACCGTCAACAACTTCGTGTACCTCGCCCGCTACCACTACTACGACGACGTGCCCTTCCACCGGGTGATCCCCGGCTTCGTGGTCCAGGGCGGCGACGGCGAGAAGGGCGACGGCACCGGCGGCCCGGGTTACGACTTCGCCGACGAGCTGCCCAAGGCCGGTGAGTACGCCGTCGGTTCGCTGGCGATGGCCAACTCGGGACCGGACACCAACGGCAGCCAGTTCTTCGTGATCACCGGCCCGCAGGGCGTTGCGCTGCCGCCGAGCTACTCGCTGTTCGGCAAGGTCGTCGACGGCCTCGACGTCGTGAAGAAGATCGAGGCGGACGGGACCGACGGCGGAACGCCGTCGGTCACTCACAAGATCGTCAAGGTCACCATCAACGAGTCCTGAGGAGCCCGATGCCCACCGAATGCCCCGCCGCTGACGGCACCAGCCCGACGACCCGCCGCTTCGACGCCCCGCCGCCGATGTGCATCGACCCCGACAAGCGCTACAGCGCCGAGATGGTCACGTCGAAGGGCGCCATGACGATCGCGCTGGACCCGATCGCCGCCCCCAGGACGGTGAACAACTTCGTGGTCCTGGCCCGCTACCACTACTTCGACGGCATCGTCTTCCACCGGATCATCCCGGGGTTCATGCTCCAGGGCGGCGACCCGGAAGGCACCGGCAGGGGTGGCCCGGGATACAAGTTCGCCGACGAGCTCCCCCGGCCGGGGCGCTACGAGATCGGCTCGTTGGCGATGGCCAATGCCGGCCCGAACACCAACGGCAGCCAGTTCTTCGTGATCAGCGGGCCGGACGGCGTGCGCCTGCCGCCCCAGTACTCGCTGTTCGGCAAGGTCGTGAAGGGCCTGGAGGTCGTGTCGTCCATCGATGCCGTCGGCACCGGCTCGGGAACGCCACGCGAGAAGGTCGTCATCGAGTCGGTGACCATCGCCGAGAACGGGTAGGGGCGGTAGCTCAGCGAGGCAGGGCTTCCAGGCCCGCCTCCCGCCCCTCCATCCACACCGTCACCGACCCGGCGCCCGCCACGCGCCAACCGCGGTCGTGCGCCAGGACCAGGGCGGTGCGCTCGTCGATGGCCACGATCGGCAGCGTGGCCGGCGCCAGTGAGATCGTGCGGTGGGCCCGATCGTGCGACCAGGACCCGGCGTGGGCGACGACCGCCAGCTGCGAGATCAGCCCCAGGCCGAGGGTGAAGGCGCCGCCGCGTGGGTCGACCATCGGATCGGTGAGCACCATGGCACCGGCCGACGACCCGGCCAGCACGGCGCCGCCGCGCCACGCCGTTCCGAGGGCGTCCCACACCGCCGAGGCCTTCAGGACCGACCGGAGGTGCAACGGCGACCCGCCGCCCAGATAGATGAACGAGGCGTCGCGGACGGCGGCCGCATTGGCCTCCTCCTCCGCGTCGCTGCGGCTGAGCACCATCAGGCCGCGGACGGTTGCGCCCAAGAGGCCGAACCAGGCGCGGGCCGACTCGACGGCTCGCTCGGGGTGCTCATAGGCCGCCGCGGTCGGGAGCACGAGGACCTCGGTGCCGCCACTGGCGGCCAGGAGCTCGGCGTCGAAGTCGCAACCGGGTCGCCACTCGGCGCCGCCGACGAGGGCGAGCAGCCCGGGTGCCGTCGTCATCGCGACGCCATGGCCATGGCGTGGACGCGCGGCCAGGCCACGCCCTGGACCGCGGGGCGCAGCAACGGCCCGGATCGCGGCAGGAGGAACCGCTCGATGTCGCTGATGACGAAGTCGGCCCGGCGCAGGGCCACCGGCACGTCGCGGTCCAGGTGGCATCCGCCCGCGGCGCGCCGCCAGAGCGGCGCCAGCAGCTTCTGGACCCGACCGCGGAGCCCCGGTACGCGGCCGTGCTCCAGGAACAGCAACTCGCCGCCGGGTACCAGCAGGGCGGCGATCCGGTCCAGGGCGGCGTCGAGGTCGGGCACCGTGCACAGCACCAGCGTGGTGACGACGGTGTCGTACGAGGCCAGCGGCAGCGGCGCCGCCTCGACCGTACCGGCATGGACCTCGATCGGCAGGGCGGCGGCGGCCACCCGGCGGGCCAGCCGGGCCCGCATGGCCCCGTCCGGTTCCAACAGCTCCAGGCGCTCGACGGCCGACGGGTAGTGGGCCAGGTTCAGGCCCGTGCCGGCGCCGATCTCGAGCACCCGGCCGCGCGCACCGGACAGCAGTCGCCGGCGGCGGTCCGCCAACCCGGCCCGCTCGGCCGGCGCGAGGACCGTGTCGTAGGTCGCGGCGATCAGTCGGTGGTCGGCCATGGCGGGCGGAAACCTACCGCGGCCAGATGGGCAGGCACCGCTCTTCGAGGCGACCGAACGCGTAGCCCGGATAGAGACCCCCGAACAACGAACGGGCCCGCTCGCTCCACGCGAGGGCCGGCGGCGACGAGATGCGCCGGTGGACCTGGAGGATCCCGCCCTCGAAGACCCGGTACTCGGCCCAGCTGCCGGGGAAGTCCTTGACGCACGCCACCTCGATCCAGGGCACCGCGCCGGTGCTGGCGCATCGGCGGACGCGGTTGCGGTGGGTGTGGCCAGCCAGGTAGGCCACCAGCGACGTCCGGCGGGCCACGACGGCCACCAGCCTCTCGGAGTCGTCGGGGTTGATGCCGAAGTACCCGGGCGGGCGGCTGGGCGAGCCCGGCACCCACACGTGGTGGTGGCCGAGGACCAGCACGGGGCGGTCGGCACCGGCGCCCAGCTCGTCGAGCCAGTCGAGCTGCGGCGCGCTCACCTGCCCGGCCGACCGCCCCGGCACGACGGTGTCCAGCACGGCCAGCGTCACTCCCGGCAGGGTTACCGCGAACGGCGCGTCGGCGGCGAAGGACTGCCCGCCGTACCCGTCGTGGTTCCCCCGCACGTAGTGCAGCCGGTCGCCGAACATCGGTCGGTAGCAGCCGAGGAAGGCGTCGAACTCGCCCTGCGACCCGGTGGTGGTGAGGTCCCCCTTGGCCACCACGGCCTGCGGGTGGCGCGCCGCTATCTCGGCCACCGCGGCGGCGTTCATGAGGTCGGGGTAGGGCGTTTCCCCGGGTTCGCTGCGCAGCACAGGACCGACGGCGAGACCCTCCAGGACGCCGCACTCGGTCTCGCCGAAGTGCACGTCGTTCACGGTGGCCACCGTGGCCAGCCGGGCCCCGGGAGGCCGGGGCAGCGTGACGAAGGCGGTTCCGTGGAGTTCGTAAGGGGTCTCAGGGTCCAGCCCGCCGTAGGTGACCGCCTCGCCGTCGATGTGGAAGACGGCCTCGTCGTCGGCGACGGTCGTCAGCTCGATCACCTCGGTGAGGCGGAGCCGAACCGGCCGCCGCCCTCCCACCGGCGGCCCGAGAACCGCCACCGCCCGGGCGGCGGGTCGGGCCGCAGGGGCCGGGGCCAGACCAGCTCGACGGCGGCCACGACCGCAGCCAGCTCCTCGGTGCTGAGGCTAGAGCGGGACGTTGGCATGCTTGCGGCGATGTGGCTCGGTCTGCTTGAACGACAGCATCTCGAGGCCGCGTACGAGCACCGCCCGCGTATCCGCAGGGTCGATCACGTCGTCGACA
>Ga0187894_10004592_pt1 | contig 14700 bp, 14 predicted proteins | sample GBC1701081metaG_FD_136650 | JGI IMG/M metagenome (GOLD analysis project Ga0187894, IMG submission 136650) | White microbial mat communities from a lava cave in the Kipuka Kanohina Cave System on the Island of Hawaii, USA - GBC170108-1 metaG ...
CTGCTGTTCCTCGCGACCGACGGCCACCTGGTCGTGATCGAGCTCCTCGCACAGAGCTTCACCTGGATGCCGGTCGGCCAGATCGGCTTCCCCGGGGGCGCCGCGCAGACGCTCGCGCTCTGGGGCGGCAAGATTTTCGAGGCGGGCCTGATGATCGGCCTGCCGGCCATCGTCGCACTGATCGTCGTCAACCTCGCGCTCGGCGTCGTCAGCCGCGCCGCACCGTCGCTCAACCTGTTCTCGATCGGCTTCCCGGTCGGCATCGGCATTGGCTTCCTGGTCATCATCCTGAGCCTGCAGAACCTCGAAACCAGCTTCTCGAACGTGCTCGAGGCGAGCTTCGAGGCGGTGCGCAACCTGTTCGGAGGTGCCAGCCGTGGCTGAAGCACAGGAACAGGAACGCACGGAGCAACCGACACAGAAGCGGATCGACGATGCCCGCGAGAAGGGCAACGTCCCACGTTCGCGCGAGCTGACGATGACCGCGGTGATGCTCGCCGGTGCCGCGGCGCTGATGGGCTTCGGCAGCCAGCTCGCTACTCACGCGGCGGGTGACATGCGTGCCTCGCTCGAGCTCAGCCGTGAAGCGATGCTCGCACCGGACTCGATGCAGCTGGCACTGAGCGCCGCTGCTGACTCCGCGCTCAACTACCTCACACCGGTGTTGCTCGCGACGCTGATCGCGGCGCTGATCGCGCCGCTGGCGATCGGTGGCTGGAACTTCAGCGGCAAGGCGATCGCGCCAGACTTCCAGCGCCTGAGCCCGCTCGCCGGCCTCAAGCGCATCTTCGGTCTCAACGGCTGGGTCGAGCTCGCCAAGGCGCTGGCGAAGTGCCTCGTGGTGGGCGGGATCGGCACGGTGATCGTGTTCGCAATGCTCGACGACACGGTCGGCGTCGGCCGCATGGCCGCGGCCGCCGGCATCGCTCGCGCCGCGAACCTCGTCGTATTCGCGCTGCTCGCGATGAGCGCCGCGCTCGCGATCATCGCGGCGGTGGACGTGCCGTACCAGCTCTGGAACTACACGCGTCAGCTCAAGATGACGCGCCAGGAAATCCGCGACGAGCTGAAAGAGACCGATGGCCGCCCGGAAATCAAGTCGCGCATCCGCCAGATGCAGCAGCGGATGGCGCAGCAGCGAATGATGCAAGCTGTGCCGAAGGCGGACGTCGTCATCACGAACCCGACGCACTACGCCGTGGCGCTGAAGTACGACGCCAAGCGCATGCGCGCGCCGCGGGTAGTCGCGAAGGGCGCCGACCTGGTAGCGCTCGCGATCCGCAAGCTCGCCACCGAGCATCGCGTGCCCGTATTCGAAGCGCCGGCCCTGGCGCGGGCGCTGTTCCGGCACACGAAGGTCGAGCGTGAAATTCCGGGCGGACTCTACGTCGCGGTCGCGCAGGTGCTCACCTACATCTATCACCTGCGGCACCTGTCGCCGCAGCTCGCGGCGCGGATGATCAAGCCGAACCCGGAGGTCGGCGCCGAGTATCTCGCCGAAGAGGCCGGGTACGGCAGCGATCGCGCGCACGGCGGCACGCCGGGAACTGAGCAATGAGCGCGCTCGCGTCCTCGATCGTGCAGTTCACGCGCTCGGGCTTCGGCATCCCGCTGCTCCTCATGGTCGTGATGGCCATGATGGTGTTGCCGCTGCCGCCGCTCGCGCTCGATATCCTGTTCACGTTCAACATTTCGCTGTCGATCGTCATCATCCTGGCGGTCGTCTACGCACGCCGCCCGCTCGACTTCGCCGCGTTCCCGACCGTGTTGCTCGCGGCCACGCTGCTGCGCCTCGGCCTCAACGTCGCCTCGACGCGCGTCGTGCTGATCAACGGCCACACCGGGCCGGCCTCGGCGGGCCACGTGATCGAGTCGTTCGGCAACTTCGTGGTCGGCGGCAACTACGCAGTCGGTATCGTTGTCTTTGCGATCCTGGTGATCATCAACTTCGTGGTGGTGACCAAGGGCGCAGGGCGTATCTCGGAAGTGAGTGCGCGCTTCACCCTCGACGCGATGCCTGGCAAGCAGATGGCGATCGACGCCGATCTCAACGCCGGCATCATCAACCAGCAGGAAGCCACCGCGCGCCGGCAGGAGATCCGCGAGGAAGCGGATTTCTACGGCTCGATGGACGGCGCCAGCAAGTTCATCCGCGGCGATGCGGTCGCGGGCATCCTGGTGGTGTTCATCAACATCTTCGGCGGCCTGGCTATCGGAACCCTGCAACACGACATGTCGTTCACCGACGCGGGCCGCGTGTACACGCTGCTCACGATCGGCGACGGCCTGGTCGCGCAGATCCCAGCGCTGTTGCTGTCGGTGGCCGTGGCCATTCTCGTGACGCGTGTGTCGCGCTCGCAGGACATGAGCCAGCAGGTCGCCGCGCAGGTGCTCGCGCAGCCCAAGGCACTCGGTGTCGCCGCCGGGATTCTTGCGGTGATGGGCTTGATTCCCGGCATGCCGAACGTCGCCTTCCTGATGATGGCGGCGATCTGCGGTACGGGCGCGCACTTCATGACCAAGCATCGTGCGCGCGTTGCTGCGGCGAAGGCCGTTGCGCCTGCCGCGCCGGTCGCACACGCCGGCGGTGCGCCGCCGGAGATGAAAGAACTCTCCTGGGACGACGTCGAGCAGATCGACCCGATCGGGCTCGAGGTCGGCTACCGGATCATCTCGCTCGTCGATCGCGCGCAGGGCGGCGAGCTCATGGGGCGCATCAAGGGCGTGCGCAAGAAGCTCTCCGAGGAAATCGGCTTCCTGGTACAGCCCGTACACATCCGCGACAACCTCGAGCTCGGGCCGAACGCGTACCGCATCACGATTCACGGTGCGCCGGTGGGCGAGGGCGAGGTCTATCCGGACCGGGACCTGGCGATCAATCCGGGCCAGGTGTCCGGCACGCTCGCCGGCATCGCGACCAAGGACCCGGCGTTCGGCCTGGAGGCGGTGTGGATCGAGCAGGGGCGGCGCGAACAGGCGCAGACGCTCGGCTATACCGTAGTCGATGCGAGCACGGTCATCGCGACGCACCTCAGCCACCTGATTCAGAACCACGCGCACGAGCTGCTCGGTCACGAGGAGGTACAGCAGATGCTGACCCGCCTCGCGAAGAGCGCTCCGAAGCTCGTCGAAGACCTGGTGCCGAAGACCGTGTCTCTCAGCCTCGTGGTCAAGGTTCTGCAGAGCCTGCTCTCCGAGCGCGTGCCGATCCGCAACCTGCGCACGATCCTTGAAACCATTGCCGAGTTCTCGCCGCGGGTGCAGGACCCGGTGGCGCTCACGGCCAGCGTGCGCGTCGCGCTCGGCCGCTCGATCGTCCAGAACATCGCCGGCCTGCGTCAGGAGCTGCCGGTGATCACGCTCGATCCGACGCTCGAGCAGCTGTTGCAGGACTCGATGCTGGCGGGTGCCGAAGGCGGCCCCGGCTTCGAGCCCGGTCTCGCCGATCGCATCCATGGCGCGCTGTTGGAAAGCGCGCGCCGGCAGGAAATGGCGGGCGAGCCCGCCGTGCTGCTGGTCGCTCCCAAGTTGCGTCCCTGGGTGGCGCGCCTCACCCGGCACACCGTGCCGGGCCTGAGCGTGCTCGCCTACAACGAAGTGCCCGAGAGCCGCCGCATCCGTGTGATCGCGGCGGTTGGGCGGTGAAAAGGGTCAGTGAAAAGGGGTCAGCCCCTTTTTTCGAAGTGAGGACTTGAAATGAAAATCAAGCGTTACGTGGCGCCGACGATGCGCGAAGCCATCGCCCAGGTGCGCGCCGAACAGGGTCCGGAAGCGGTGATCCTCTCCAATCGTCGCATCGACGACGGCATGGAGGTCATCGCGGCGGTCGACTACGACGAAACGCTGATGACACAGGCGTTCGCGCAGATCGTGCCACGCGCGCGCGTCGATACTGCGCCGGTAGCGAAGGAAACGCCGGAGCCTGAAGCTCCCGTCGCCGCGAGACCGGCGCCGGCCGCCGTTGCCCCGAAAGCGGCTGCGCCTGCAGTCGCGAAGAAGGCACCGAGTACCATTGCTACGCCCGCCGCGCCCGCCGCACCGAAGAAGGCGCCGGACAACATCGTGCTCGCGCGCAAGGTGCAGAAGCCGACCGAGGTCGAGCGGCCCTTCGACAGGACGATGGTGATCGAGAGGCCGCGCATGGATGGCGCCACCTTCGCGCCGCCGCGCCCGCTGCTGGCCGCGGAAGACCCGTCGCAGGATGCCGCGTACGCGAGCATCCGCGAAGAAGTACACAGCATGCGCGAGCTGCTCGAATCGCAGCTCGCGAGCCTGGCGTGGAACGACATGGGCCGCCGCCAGCCGCTGAAGTCCAAGGCGCTGCGCGACCTCGCAGCCCTCGATATCGCACCCGAGATCACGCGCGAGATCGCGGCGCAGATGCCGCCGATCGACAACCTCAAGGACTCGTGGCGCATCCCGCTCGGCCTGCTGGTCAAGCGCATCCCGGTCACCGACGACGGCGTACTCGAACACGGCGGCGTCGTCGCGGTCGTCGGCCCCACGGGCGTCGGCAAGACCACGACGATTGCGAAACTCGCAGCCCGCTTCGCCCTCAAGCACGGCGCGCATCACGTCGCGCTGGTGAGCACCGACACCTATCGCATCGGTGCGCGCGAGCAGCTGCACACCTATGCGCGAATCCTCGGCGTGACCATGCACGTCGCGCAGGACTCGCGCGAGCTGGCGGGCGTGCTCGAATCGCTCGAGCACCGCAAGCTCGTCCTGATCGACACGGCGGGCATGAGCCAGCGCGACCTGCGGCTCAACGAGCAGTTCGCCACGCTCCACAACGACAAGGCCCGCATTCGCGTGCTGCTCGCGCTTTCGGCGGCGAGCGAATACTCGGCGCTGGAGGAGACGGTGCGCGTTTTCGAGCGCATCCGCCCCTACGCCTGCGTGCTGACCAAGGTCGATGAAGCCGCGAGTCTCGGCGCCCCGATTTCGGTCGCGATCAAGCACGGTCTGGCGATCGCACACATCTGCGACGGCCAGCGCGTGCCCGAGGACCTGCACGCAGCGTTCAGTCGTCGCTCGTGGCTGGTACAGACGGCAGTGAAGATGCGCCGCGACACGCAGCGCGTCCCCGACGAAGCATTCCTGGCGGAACAGTTTGGAAGGATGGCGGCACATGCTTGAGGACAAGGGAAAGACACAGGCGGCCGGAGTGCGCCGCGCGCGGGGCCTGCGTCCCGTGAAGGTGATCGCAGTGACGGGCGGCAAGGGCGGGGTCGGCAAGACGAACGTCGCCGCGAATCTCGGCCTGTCGCTCGCGGAGCGCGGCCGCGAGGTGATGCTGCTCGACGCCGACTTCGGGCTCGCGAACGTCGACGTGCTGCTCGGCCTGCAGCCGCGCTTCAATCTCTCTCACGTCCTGCGCGGCGAGTGCAACCTCGAGGACGTCATCGTCACCGGCCCGCGCGGCATGCAGATCGTTCCCGCCTCCTCGGGAGTGAGGGCCATGGCCAGCCTCACTTCCGGGGAGCACGCGGGGCTGATTCGCGCGTTCAGCGACCTCTACCACAACCTGGACGTGCTGGTGATCGACACCGCCGCCGGCATCGCCGACAGCGTGACAACCTTCAGCCACGCCGCGCATCACGTCGTGATCGTGGTGTGCGACGAGCCCGCGTCCATTACCGATGCCTACGCGCTGATCAAGGTGCTCTCGCGCGAGCACGGCGTCGTGCGTTTCCAGATCCTGGCCAACCAGACCCGGACCGCGGGCGAGGGCCACGACCTGTACATGAAGCTCGCCCGGGTCTGTGACCGGTTTCTCACTGTGAGCCTCGAGTTCCTGGGTGCGGTGCCGCACGACGACTACGTGCGCCGCGCGATCCAGCAGCAGACGGCCGTGGTGGAGGCTTTCCCGTCCTGCGAGGCCTCCCGGGCATTCAAGAATCTGGCTCAGAGGGCCGATAAGTGGACCGTGCCGGAAGGAGCTCGCGGGCACCTCGAATTCTTCATCGAACGCCTGGTCCTGGCCGGGACCGGCGTTACGGGCGGTTTGCAATGAACGCAAAGGCACGCTACGCCGAGGCCGCCTCGACGGGGGACCTCGGTGCCACGGATCCGACGCTGCGGGGTATGACCCAGGAGCAGCTCGTAGTCCGTCATGCCGACCTGGTGAAGCGCATCGCGTATCACCTCGTCAGCCGCATGCCGCCCAACGTAGAAGTCGACGACCTGATCCAGGCCGGCATGATCGGCCTGCTCGACGCGGCCCGACACTACACCGCCACCAAGGGCGCCAATTTCGAAACCTACGCCGGCATCCGCATCCGCGGCGCGATGCTCGACGAGGTGCGCAAGTCCGACTGGACGCCGCGCTCGGTTCACCGCAGCGCGCGCGAGATGTCCGAAGCGGTGCGCCGGATCGAGAACGAGACGGGACACGACGCGAAGGCGGCGGATATTGCCGCGGCGCTCGACATCTCGCTCGAGGACTACCATAAGCAGGTGCAGGACTCGGTGAGCTGCCGCCTGTTCAGCTTCGACCAGATGACGAGCACCGAAAACGACAGCCCCGCGGACTACACACCGCACGAAGGGCCGACGCCGGTGGAAACGCTCGAGGACGAGGATTTCCGTCATGCGCTCGCCAAGGCTATCGACGGATTGCCGGAGCGCGAGCGCCTGGTGCTCTCGCTGTATTACGACGAGGAGATGAACCTGCGCGAGATCGGTGAAGTGCTGGAGGTGAGCGAGTCGCGGGTCTGCCAGATCCACGGCCAGGCACTGGTGCGCGTGCGCGCGCGCCTGGAGGAGTGGCTGCGCCCGTCCTGATGACGGCTGCACGCCACGCGCATGGATATCCTCAGCATCGTCGGCACCGTGCTCGCGTTCGCCGCGCTGATCGGCGGCTCGATCCTCAAGGGCAGCGGCGTCAAGGCGCTGCTCGGCGGAGCCGCGTTCACCATCGTCGTGCTGGGAACGATCGCCGCGATCCTGGTGCAGACGCCGATGGCGACGTTCGTGCACGCCATGAAGATCGTGCGCTGGGTGTTCAAGCCGCCCACGCTCAATCCGCAGGCGGTGATCGAGAAGATCGTCGAGTGGAGCAACGTCGCGCGCAAGCAGGGGCTGCTGGGGCTGGAATCCGCGGTCGAGACGGAGCAGGACGAGTTCATGAAGAAGGGGCTGCAGTCGCTGGTCGACGGCGGCGAGCCCGAGGCGATCCGCGCGATGCTGGAGGTGGACCTCGAGACGCGCGAGCATTTCGACAATTCGGCGGCCAAGGTCTACGAGGGCCTGGGGATCTACTCGCCGACGCTCGGCATCATCGGCGCCGTCATGGGCCTGATGGCCGTCATGCAGAACCTCGCCGATCCGAGCAAGCTCGGCACCGGCATCGCGGCCGCGTTCATTGCGACCATCTACGGCATCGCCCTGGCCAACCTCTTCTTCCTGCCGATGGCGAACAAGTTGAAGTCCGTGATCCATCACCAGACGCAGGTGCGGCTGATGACCATCGAGGGCATCATCGCGATTGCGCAGGGCGAGAACCCGCGCAACATCGAATCCAAGCTCAACGGCTACCTGCACCGCTGAGCGCGGGCGATCGCGCATGGCCCGCCGCAAGAAGAAGCACGAGGACCACGTCAACACCGAGGCGTGGGCCATTCCGTACGGCGACCTGATCACGCTGCTGCTCGCGTTCTTCGTCGTGATGTACTCGATGTCCTCGGTGAACGAGGGCAAGTACCGCATTCTGTCGGACTCGCTGATCGCCGCGTTCCGCGGCGCGCCCAAGACCATCGCGCCGGTGAACCTCGGCGAAGAGCCGACGGGGAAGGGCGGCGATGCGCAGCTGCAAGGCATCAACCCGACGCAGCTGATGAAGCTTCCCGACACGAAACCGATCGCTCACGAGCGCGCTGACCCGCCACCGCCTCCGCCGCCCCCGCCGCAGGAGCAGAACCGCGAGCTGCATGGCGCCCTGGTGCAGATGGCGCGCGACGTGGAGATCGCGCTGCAGGAGCTGATCGACAAGAAGCTCGTGGTCGTGCGCCGCGAGCAGTTCTGGATCGAGGTCGAGATCCGCACGGATATTCTCTTCGCCAGCGGCGTGGCCAACGTGGCGCCCCGCGCGCGGCCCGTGCTGGAGCAGCTCGCCTCGATCCTCAGGCCGTTTCCGAACCCGGTGCGCGTCGAGGGTCACACGGACAACGTGCCGATCAAGAGCGGCACCTTCCCGTCCAACTGGGAGCTGTCGGCGGCCCGTGCCGCGAGCGTGGTGCACCTGTTCACGACCGCGGGCATGGACCCGAAGCGTATGGAGATCATCGGCCTGGGCGAATTCCGGCCGATCGCCGACAACGGCACCCAGGACGGGCGGAATACCAACCGGCGCGTCCGGGTGGTGATCCTGGAGGGGGCAGGGAAGGCGGAAGAGGTCTATTCGGCGGAGCGGCGCAAGGAAGGCGAGGTCGTGGCCGCCTCAACGGGGCAGACCCTGGCCGAACCGGGCACGAACCGGCACCTGTTTGCGGTACCCGCCGAGGCACTGACTGGGGCGGCGCCGGCATCGGCACCGCCATCGAGGCAGCCATCGAGTGGTGCGGTGCAGTCCGCGCCGGGTCCGGCTTCTGCGCCGGGTTCGACCTCACGGCCGCCGGGTTCGGCTGCGCCGTCGAGTGTGCAGCCCGCACCTGACGCGCGCGCGATCATCCAGAAATCTTCGCCGGCCGCCGGAACCGCGTCGCAATCCGCGACGCAGATCCCAGCAGCGAATGCGCCGAACACTATATATAGAGAGCCGTCGCGCCGGCCCTCGTCCACCCCCTGACGGGCAGCCGGCCGGCGAAAGTTGAAGTGCAGTTCAAGCTCGAAAGTTCCAGTTCCAATCTCCTTGAGTCTGTTCTGTTGAAGATCCGATGACCCCGATGTTTGTGACCACGGACCTCTTGATCGCCATCAGCGCCAGCACTGCAATACTGGCGCTGACGGCGGTCTTTGTCGTGCTGTGGCAGTCGCGCAAGATCGCTCGCCTGCGGCGCGAGGCCGTGGAGCTGCACGAGCTGGTGCAGCACGTGCGGCGCGAGACGCATTCAGCGGTGAGCTACGGCTCCGAAGTCGGCAAGCGGATGCGCAAGCAGGAGAAGGATCTCGCGGAGCTGACCGATCGCGTCTGTCTGGTCGAAGAGCTCGGCGACGCGCGCGCCTTCGATCGCGCCATCGACGTCGCCCGCCAGGGCGCCGAAGCCGACAAGCTGGTCGCGAACTTCGGCATCAGCCGTGGCGAGGCCGAGCTTCTGACCGTCGTGCACGGCAAGCGCGCCGCCGCACGTTAACCAACGCCTGCTGCTACCTGGCAGCGTCGCCTCTGCGTAACGGCAAGCTCGAAGTGCGGCGGGTCAAGGGAAGGATGCGGCCGAGCGGTCTGTAAGTTTCCTTCTCGATACCAATGTCGGAGACCGCGTCGAACCACCTTCCGCTGACATCGTCCAATCGCCAGGTCGGCGCAAGAACCGGCGTATGGTGACCCATGCTGCGCATCCGCACCCTTTGTTCATTGATCCTCGCTCTCGTCCTGGGTGCTGCCGTTCCGCCCGCGGGCGTGCACGCACAGGAAGACATTCGCGTGCGCCAGCTCGAAGGCGAAGTGCAGCGCCTGCAGCGCGAGCTGGCCACTCAGGCGCGTCGCATCGATCAGCTCGAGCGCGACGTCCGGCTGGCCGGCGCGACGACGCGCGCTCCCGCGGGAACGTCGCGGCCCACCGATTCGTCCCCGGCGTGGCTGGTCGTCGGTAACTGGGATCGGATCCGGACCGGCATGAAGGAGCTGGACGTGATCTCGATCCTTGGCCGGCCGACGTCGGCGCGGCCGGACGAAGCGGGCAAGACGAGCACGTTCTTCTACGCGCTGGAGCTCGGCCCCAACTCAGTGCTCGTGGGCAGCGTGGAGTTCGACGGGGCCGGAGTCACGGACGTGACGAAGCCGGGGCTGCGGTAACGAGGTGCCGGCGCGGCCACGTCGCCACTGCTCTCACTGTCGTTCGCGATGACCCTCGCAGGGTCTGTCCTGCAATCCGTGATCGCCATCGCCTGCGAGCGCCGCGACCAAAGCCAGCGGCGCCGTGCGACTGGTCGCTGTCATGTGCGGTTACCCTGAAACCATCGTCTGTCGTACCGAATCTCGGACGGCATCGTTACGCCGCACAAACTGGGCGCACAGAGCTGCAACTCGTAGCCGTCCGGCGACGAACCCCAGTCCATGAATGAGCACGCTCAGTGATGATGCCCGCCTTCCCCGTGCACGTGTCCGTGCGTCAACTCTTCCTCGGTCGCTTCGCGTACGCCGTCGATGGTGACGTCGAAGTTGAGTGCTTCGCCGGCGAGCGGGTGGTTGCCGTCGATCTTCACTGAGTCGCCGCTCACTTCCCTCACCGTCACGGTGTGCACACCCGCGTTCGACTGCGCGTGGAATTGCATGCCGGGCACGATGTCGACGTCGGGAGGGAACGCCTGGCGCGGCACGTCCTGCACCAGCCGCTCGTCGCGCGTGCCGTAGCCCTCTTCGGCGGCCACTTTCACCTGCAGCTTGTCGCCCGCGCCCTTGCCTTCGAGCGCACGCTCGAGGCCCGGCACGATGTTCCCGTGTCCGTGCAGGTAGGCGAGCGGCTCGCGATCGTCCGACGAATCGATCACGTCGCCATTGTCGTTGCGCAGCGTGTAGTGGATGGTCGCAACCGAATTCTTGCCGATTTGCATTTCTTGCTCTCCGCGGGGTCCTGCATTGTAGATGGGACGCGCCCGCGTCTCCATCGTTCGCCGCCGGCCGTTCGCCGCCAGGCGTTCGCGCTGGACGGGTTCGGCGCCGGCCGCCCCCCTTCGCGTAGAATTGTCGCCTCGCCACTGCGCGCGCCGGAGGGCCTGAGTTGCTGGACTGGCTGAGCGACCCGACGGTCTGGCTGGGCCTCGCCACGCTGGTCGTCCTGGAGATTGTCCTCGGCATCGACAATCTCATCTTCATCGCGATCCTTTCGGACAAGCTGCCGGCGCATCAGCAAAACAAGGCGCGGCGCATCGGCCTCAGCCTCGCGCTGTTCATGCGCCTCGGCCTGCTCGCGAGCATTTCCTGGATCGTCAGCCTCACCAATCCGTTGTTCAGCGTCTGGCGGCTGGCGTTTTCCTGGCGCGACATCATCCTGATCGCCGGCGGCCTGTTCCTGCTGGTGAAGGCGACGATCGAGATTCACGATCGCCTCGAAGTCGCCGAGCTGCAGCACGGGCACGGCCGCGCCGGGGGGCAGGCGCGTTTCTGGCCGATCGTCGCGCAGATCGTCGTGCTCGACGCGGTGTTCTCGATCGACTCGGTGATCACCGCCGTCGGCATGGTGGACGAGCTCGCCGTGATGATGGCGGCGGTGACCGTCGCCGTGATCGTGATGCTGGTGGCGAGCGCACCGCTCAGCCGTTTCATCAATCAGCATCCGTCGCTGATCATCCTGTGTCTCGGTTTCCTGCTGATGGTCGGCTTTGTGCTGGTGGTAGACGGCTTCGGCCTGCACATCCCGAAGGGCTACCTGTATGCCGCCATCGGCTTCTCGGTGCTGATCGAGCTGTTCAACCAGACGGCACTGCACAAGCGGCGCAGGTACGTGCGCTCGATGTCGCTGCGCAATCGCACCGCGGACGCGATCCTGCGTCTGGTCGGCGGCGTACCGATTCGCGAAGCGCCAGCCGGCGGTCCGGAGCCGGCGACCTTCGCGACTGCTGAAGAAGTGCGTGCGACCTTTACTCCCGCTGAACAGGCGATGGTCCGCGGCGTGCTGTCGCTCGCGGAGCGGCCCGTGGAGACGATCATGACGCCGCGCACCGCCGTCATGTGGATCGACGCGGACGATGCGCGCGAGGCGGTGATGGCAGAAGTGCGCGCGAGCCAGCACCGTTTCTTCCTGCTGAGCCGCGGGGGCATCGACAATCTCATCGGTATCGCGCGCAAGGAAGACGTACTGCAGCTGGCCCTGTCGAATGCCGCTTTCGACCTCCCGGGCATTGCGCTCGAACCGGCGTCAGTCCGCGCCGGCGCGACGATTCTCGCGGCGTTCGAAGTGTTTCGCAGCTCCCCGAGCGAGATGGCGCTCATCGTCGACGAGTACGGCACGCTCCTGGGCATCGTCACGCGCACGGACATGCTGGAAGCGATTGCAGGCCACCTGCCGCAGCCGGGCGAGGAGGCGGGCGGCGCCAAGGAAGTGGGGCCAGGCGTGGTGGCGCTCGATGCGTCGATCTCGATCTACGAAGCGCAGGAGCGCTTGCGCATCGGCGAAACGCCGCGCGGCGACTTTCACACGCTGGCGGGCTTCGCCCTCGCGCAGCTCGGGCGATTGCCCTTCGTGGGCGACCGCCTGCGCTGGGCCGACTGGACGCTGGAAGTCACGAAGCTGGACGGGTGGCGGATCGAGGAAATCGTCGCACGGAGAGAGAAGGCGGAGGATGTGGGCGCATAGTAAAATACACGAATCTCGTGTATATAGTGCCTGTGGCCGCCCGCCTCAAGAACGTAACGATCACGCTGGACCACAAGACGGCCGACTGGCTGCGCGTGGCGGCGGCCGAGCGCGGAATCAGCGCATCGCGCTACGTCAGTGAACTGCTGCAGTCTCGAATGACAGACCTGCGCAAGTACAACGATGCGATGCGGCGCTTTTTCGCGGCAAAGCCATTGCGGTTCGAATGGGTCGATGGCCGGCGGCCGACCAGGGGGGAGCTCCATGATCGCGGCCGTGTTCGTTGACACGAACGTATTCGTCTACGCACGGGATGGACGCGACGCAGGAAAGAAGCGTGCAGCGGGTGAATGGCTCGACAAGCTCTGGCGTGAGCAACTCGGTCGAACGAGCGTCCAGGTGCTGAACGAGTTGTACGTTACGCTCACAAGCAAGATCCATCCTGCAGAGCCCAACGAGAGTGCTTGGGAATATGTGCTGAGCATTCAGAAGTGGGACCCACAGGTCATCGACGCCGATGTGCTCATCGCAGCGCGTGACGTCGAGAAGCGGTACAGGTTGAGTTGGTGGGATAGTCTGATCGTAGCTGCGGCTGAGGTGCAGGGCTGCAGTCTGCTCCTTACGGAGGACATGCAGGACGGCGCGATCTATGGCGGGTTGACCGTGCGCAGCCCCTTTACGCTTGCAGTGGCTGAAGCGGCGGCAACCTACGTCGTCGAGCAGCTCGCTGTACGAACACACCGGACTCGCGGACGCCCACGTCGTGCGGCTGCGTGACCGGCGTTTGGCCCGCTACTTCCGCCACCTCGCCCAGAACCCCTCGCGCGTCTCGTCGTACGCGCTGTAAGTCCGCCCGATCGTCTTGCGATCGTCGAGCGCATCCACCAGGAGCTGCGCGAGGTCCGCGCGTGCGATCAGGCTGAAGGTCTCCGGGTCCTCGGACAACACCGCCTTGCCGCTCGCTTCCTTGTCGAGCAGGCCGCCGGGGCGGATGACCGTGTAGTCGAGGCTGCTCGCCGCCAGGTATTCCTCGGCCTGCGTCTTGAGTGTCATCACGTTGCCGTACATGAGCTTCGCGGCCACCGACGCCGTATCCGACGAGCTGCCCGCGCCGATGGTCGAGACCAGCAGGAAGCGCCGCACACCCGCGTCCTTCGCCGCGTCGATCACGTTGCGATTGCCTTCGAAGTCCGGCGGCTTCTTGTCGCTGCGCGAGGCGCCGAGCGTGGAGATCACCGCGCGAAACCGGCCGCCTGCGAACGTGCTCTTCACCTGCGCGGCGTCGAGCGCGTCGGCGCGCACGATCGGCACGCCGAGCTGCTCGAGCGCGCTCGTGTCCGAACTCGGCCGTGCCATCACTGTCACAGCCTGCCCGCGCGCGAGCAGCAGCTTCACGATCTCGAGTCCGGTGCGACGAGTGCCGCCGACGATGAGCACTTGATCGGGTGTCGCGGCAGCCGGTGCCGCGGCAGTCTGGGCAGGTGCCGCGCCCGGGAGCAGGGCGCACATAGCGAGGAGCAGGCTCAGCCCATGGCGCATCGTTCGGTCGGTCTCCATAGCTGGCCGGAGGTGGCCGATGCCAGGTCGGTCGGCCTCCCGGCCCGGCCGGTTCAGCCCGAAAAGGTGTCCGACCCCCCTTTCAAGGACCCAGACCCGCCATTTATAAGGAGTCCACCCCGTCGGACCCCCCTGCTGGCACATGTTTTGCCGTTGACACCCCTTCGGTCGGAAATCACAATACGCGGCTCGTTTTTCGCGGAGGGGTACCCAAGCGGCCAACGGGAGCAGACTGTAAATCTGCCGGCTCATGCCTTCGTAGGTTCGAATCCTACCCCCTCCACCAACGGAAGGGACGGCCCGAGGCGACAGAGATGGAAGAAGCTGGTGAACGCTGCGGGTGTAGTTCAATGGTAGAACCTCAGCCTTCCAAGCTGATGGTGTGGGTTCGATTCCCATCACCCGCTCCAGAACAGTCTGCACGCTTGCGGCTCCGAGTGACTACGCGGCTCACGTAGCTCAGTCGGTAGAGCACGTCCTTGGTAAGGACGAGGTCACCGGTTCGATTCCGGTCGTGAGCTCCAGCTTTACAACCTGACGCATCTGATTTTTTCGCCGAACAACTCTGAACTCGAGGTTTCCTGCCGTGGCCAAGGAAAAATTCTCCCGCACCAAGCCGCACGTGAACGTTGGAACGATCGGGCACGTGGATCACGGTAAGACGACGCTGACGGCGGCGCTGACGAAG
>Ga0187894_10004593_pt1 | contig 14696 bp, 15 predicted proteins | sample GBC1701081metaG_FD_136650 | JGI IMG/M metagenome (GOLD analysis project Ga0187894, IMG submission 136650) | White microbial mat communities from a lava cave in the Kipuka Kanohina Cave System on the Island of Hawaii, USA - GBC170108-1 metaG ...
ATGGTGGCGCTGCCAGACTTCACACCCCTTCAAGGGGGGGTGCCGATTGTTGTGGAGGGCCAGGTCGTCGGGGCGGTCGGCGTAAGTGGCGCCGCTAACCAGCAGCAGGACGAAGAAATCGCGATGGCCGGCGCCAACGCCTTGACCGGTGGCACTGCTGCCGCGCAGAAGGTTTCATGCACGGCGACGGATGTGACCTATTTCGATCGTAACCGGGTTGCCGCCGCATTCGCCAAAGGCGAACCGCTCTTTACCGGAAGCAGCGCAGCCCGTTGTGCCGTTAATTCCAGCCGTCGCGAGACTCCGGGGCAGGCCGAAGTACATCAGGATACAGCCGACGTCATGTACATCCAGGAGGGTTCCGCCACGCTCGTCACCGGTGGGACGGTCCTGGAGCCGATGGAGGCTCCGGCTGGAGATATTCGCGGCAGCGGAATTAGCGGTGGAGAGACGCGAATGGTGGCAAAGGGGGATGTGATCATCGTTCCTCGCGGCGTGCCGCACTGGTTCAAGGAAGTCAATGGAACGCTGTTGTATTACGTCGTGAAGGTGCCGTCGTGACAAGCACGCAGGATATCACAGAAACCGAAAGTGATTCAGGAGTTTCGCATGAGAAATCTGACATCAAGGGTCGTTGCCGCCATTGCACTGATGCTTGTGGCCGGGTGCGCCCAGGTCGGGCATCGCCCAATCGTCAGCGCAACACCCGGTGAGCCCATAAACGGCAAGTTTCTGGTCAATGTCGATGTAAACGGCGTCGCGCTGCAGGGCGGACACGATCCGGTCGCGTTTTTCACAGAACACAAACCCGTGAAGGGTGATGCGAGATTCCGCACAGCCTACAAGGGCGCCGTCTATTACTTCGCATCTGCGGAGAACAAAGCGATGTTCGAACGTGAGCCCGCGAAATTTGAGCCGCAGTTCGGCGGCTTCTGCGGATACGCGGCCTCCATCAACAAAGTCTCGCCCATCAGCGTCGAGCAGTTTGAGATCCTCGATGGGCGGCTTGTGCTTCAACACAACAAGAAGGCATGGGACCTGTGGCATCAGGACGTCCCGGGCAATCTGAAGAAGGCCGACCAAAATTGGCCAGAGCTGGTCGAGCACAACGGGCTGTAGGCACTCATTCAATGTCGGCGCGGACACGCCGCGGAACACAGAGATACGATCATGCAATCTGTCGCTTTGAATAAGCTCGGACTGGCTCTGATTCTGCTGAGTTGCCCTGCATGCACCGCATGGGCGGGAACGGGCGCATCACCCAGCGTGCCAGAGGCCATTGTCGATCTGGCAACACGCGACGGCGTCGAGCTGGTGAATGGAAAATGGCGATACAGCGATGCTCGCATCATTGAGATCGATCATCGTGCGTCCGGGTCGGACCTGAAGGCCAGTGGTAAAGCCAATCGCACGCACGACATCGATCCGCGCGCGGGAACAATTGAGTTCAATGACAGTCATTGGCAGATCCTGGACCCAAGCGCTCTGGAAGCGCGACGATCGACCGGACGACTCGCGTTCAATTGGTACCGTTTGAAAATCACCATTCCCGAGAAAATCGGTACGTTTAAGACAACTGGCGCCACGGTCATCTTCGAGATCGTCATGGATGACTACGCCGAAATCTGGGTGGACGGAAAGCTGCCGCAGGTATTGGGACAGTCCGGCGGGCCTCTCATCGCCGGTTGGAATACGCCAAACCGCCTGGTGATCGGTCGCGACGTGAAGCCCGGTCAGCAGATTCAGCTCGCCATCTTCGCCGCGAATGGTCCAGTGTCCGACCCGCCGGCTAACTTCATCTGGATACGATCCGCGACGCTGGACTTCTATCGCCCGGAGGGGTGGAGCACTGCGACGGAAGTCAAACTCGACATCGATAGACGCGACCCCGCGTTGGACGCCATCGTCTCGTCAGACGCCAAGCTCGAACGCATCGCGACAGGCTTCACATTCACTGAGGGCCCGGTTTGGGTTCCCGCTGCAATCGCCGGCGCGGGCGCGACGCCAATCGTTGAGGGATACCTGCTCTTCAGCGATCCCAATCGTAATGTCATCCATCGTTGCACCCGTGATGGTGAAGTGTCTATCTATCGCACGAAGAGCGGTTACAAGGGCGTGGACATCGGTGAATATCGCCAACCCGGTTCGAATGGTCTGACGCTCGACACCGAGGGCCGGCTCACCATTTGCGAACACGGCAACCGCCGTGTTACTCGGCTTGAGCCCAACGGCGTGTTGACCGTCCTGGCCGACCAGTATGAGGGCAAGCATCTCAACAGCCCCAACGATCTGGTTTACCGCTCCGACGGCGCACTCTATTTCACCGACCCGCCCTTCGGCCTGCCGAAGTTTGGCGATGATCCGCGCCGCGAGTCGCAATACACCGGCGTTTATTGCCTGATCGACGGCACACTCAAACTCGTCAGCAACGACATGACCGGACCGAATGGACTCGCGTTCTCACCAGACGAAAAGACCCTCTACGTCGGCGATTGGGACGAGAAGAAGAAAGTCGTGATGCGTTACGACGTGGCGCCCGACGGGACGCTCAGCAGCGGCCGGGTGTTCTTGGATACGACTTCTGCGCCCGGCGAGGATGCAATTGACGGGATCAAAGTGGATTTGAGTGGTAATGTGTACGTCTCGGGCCCAGGCGGCCTATGGATTGTCTCGCCGATTGGTGGGCTCCTCGGAACGCTCCGGGGGCCGGAACATCCGCACAATATGGCCTGGGGCGACGAGGATGGTCGTACGCTCTATCTGACTGCCCAATCGGGGATCTATCGCATCCGCATGAAAAACCCGGGCATTCGTCCGGGGAAGAGGGCGAGCGGCGCCGTGTCCGCCGGCCGTGAGCAGTAGTAACCGTGCCGCGCCCTGTCGGCCCGCGCGAAAGTTCTGGTCCGGATGTAACGACCCCATGCGCGCGGCATCCAACCCTTCGTGGCGCCATGACCTGTCGTGAGATCGCAGATTTCCTGATGCAGTACATCGACGGCGAATTCCCATGGCGTGAGCGCACGGCATTCAAATTTCACCTTGCGCTCTGCCCCATGTGCCGTGGGTATTCGAAGTCCTACGAAAGGACCGTCAAGATCGCCCGATCATCGAAATCGACTGTCGACGACCCGAATCCTGAAAGCGTCCCCGACGAACTGGTCCGCGCGATCCTGAAAAGTCACTCGCACAATCCCCGATCCACAGTTCACATTGTGAATTGGTGAACTATCAACAATGTTCGACGCGCTCGTCCACCATTGGCCCGAATATTTGATGGAAGCAGGACTTCTCGGTTGCTTCATGTTGTCGGCTTGCGTGTTTGGCATACTACTCGGCCACCCGAATTCTCCCGCCGTTCAACATGTCCGAGTCCAATTCCTTCGGCGGATGGCAATGGGCGTCGCAATGGGACTGACGGCCGTCGTACTCATCTATTCGCCGTGGGGCCAACAATCCGGTGCCCACATGAACCCTGCGACAACGCTGACGTTCTTTCTTCGTGGGAAAGTCGCGGCGTGGGACGCATTCTTTTACATCGTGGCGCAATTCGCGGGCGGAGTCGCCGGCGTTGCGGTCTCGCGGTTTCTGCTTCGAGATTGGCTGCGTCATGCCTCAATCAATTACGTCGTGACCGTGCCAGGTCGGTATGGCGTGACGGTGGCGTGGACTGCAGAGTTGGGGATCAGCTTCGGCATGATGTTCGTTGTGCTTTACGTCAGCAACGATAGCCTGCTGACCCAATATACCGGATTGTTCGCGGGTGCGCTCGTCGCGCTGTACGTTACGATCGAAGCGCCGTTGTCCGGTATGAGCCTCAATCCCGCCCGTACATTTGGGTCCGCGCTGGTGGCTCGCCATTGGCAGTCGATTTGGATCTACCTGACCGCGCCGGTCATCGGAATGCTCCTGGCGTCGGCAGCGCATGCGACGCTACCGACTCATAACCGCATCTATTGTGCGAAGCTCGACCACTGCAACAGCCACCGATGCATCTTTCGATGCGACTTCGATCAGCTCCGTAAGTGAGTCGGAGGCGGCATGGCATCCAAGGCATCCACGAGTGAAACCAAACGAATCGCCGTGCATCTCACGAGAGACGCCAATCGGGTCTGCCCTCGCGCGTACCACGCGCGGCCAAGCCGGTCCGGTCACCCTTGAGAGGAAATTCGATGGCCCGATCTGCCATTCGCGCGCGGCTTTGCGGACGGCTGGCTGTAACGCTACTCCTGACGTGGCGCACGACAGCGCTGCCTGGCCAGCCCGCCAGCGGAACTGTGCCAGCGAGGCCTGAAGGCATCGTGGCGGTTTCCGAAGTTGGCATGACCGTCTCCGACCTCGATCGCGCCGCTGCTTTTTATACCGACGTCCTGATGTTTGAATGGGTCACGGAAACGAAGCTGGCCGGTGATGAGTTTGCGCGCCTTCAGGGACTGCCATCTCCCAAGGCTCGCGGGGCGACGCTCCGATTGGGTGATGAATTCATTGAGCTGATGGAGTATGCATCGCCGAAAGGACGAGAATTTCCCTCCGACTCGCGCAGCAACGACCGCTGGTTCCAGCACATCGCGATCATCGTCAGCGACATGGACAGGGCCTTCGCGCGTCTACAAGAAAAAAACGTGCGTCCTGCATCCGTGAAGGGACCCCAGACGCTGCCGGCCTGGAACAAAAACGCATCAGGCATCAAGGCATTTTATTTTCGCGATCCGGACGGACACTACCTGGAGCTGCTTGAGTTCCCTTCCGACAAGGGAGACCCAAGGTGGCACCGCAAGTCCGACAAGCTGTTCCTCGGGATTGATCACACCGCCATTGTCGTGAACGACACGGATGCGAGTCTGCGGTTCTATCGCGACGCGATTGGATTCAAGGTCGTCGGGGCCGGCGAGAATCAAGGAATGGAACAGGAAGCGCTCAACAACGTTCCGGGCGCACACCTTCGGATCACGACGCTTCGGGCGCCGGCGGGCCCGGCCATCGAATTTCTGGAGTATCTCAATCCGCGCGACGGCCGCCCTTATCCGGCGGACGCGCGAACGAACGACCTGCTACACTGGCAAACGACGCTTGTCGTCAATAATGCGGCCGGCATCGCGGACAAGCTGCACGCGGGAGAGTCGCGATTTATTGCCGACCCCGTGCTCTCTCCAAAAAGAGGAAAGTCCACCGACAAAACGGCGTTCCTCGTCCGCGATCTGGACGGCCATGCGATGAAGATAATCGAGGAGTAGGCCATGCGTGTCTCCAAGGGTGAAGCGTTGACGTTTCAACAACCGTCCAAGACGCCTGCGATCGCTCAAGGCACGAGACACGCATTAACCTCTGTCATCGCCAATCCTGGTCCATTCGCGATCTCCCCAACGCTTTTCCCTGCGCTTCCACCAGCAGTCAACCGGGCGCTGCGCTTTCTGGGTGAGCGCGTTCTGGCCTTCCCCACGCTTAACTCCATTTACGAATCGGTGCATGGGCACGAAGATTCCTCGTCGTTCTGCGAGCAGACGCTTCGTACCCTCGGCGTACGCATCGACTTCGCACCGGATGACTTGAATCGCATCCCAGCCAACGGCGCCTTGATCGTCGTGGCGAATCATCCATTCGGCGGACTGGATGGCCTCGTGCTGACGGCCCTGCTTCAGCGCGTTCGACCGGATGTGCGGGTGCTGGCCAATGACATGCTGAGCCGGATTCCCGAAATGAGGCAATCCTGCTTTTTTGTCGATCCCTTCGGCGGGTCCGAGGCAATCAGCCGAAATCAGGGATCGATGAAGTCGGCCCTGCGCTGGGTGCGGGAGGGCGGCGTCCTGGGCCTGTTTCCCGCCGGTGAAGTATCCGCCTTTTCGCTTCGGCGCGGCTGCGTCACAGATCCGCCATGGAATGATTCCATCGCGCGACTGGTCAAGACCACGCAAGCGACCGTGTTGCCGGTCTATTTTGATGGGCAAAACAGTCGCCTGTTTCAACTTGCCGGCCTGATCCATCCGCGCCTGCGGACGGCCCTGCTCCCACGCGAGCTTCTGCGGCGGCGAGGGCAATCGGTCCGCATCGCAATCGGAACGCCGATTCCGTTCGAGCGACTGGCGCGGGTCGCCACCGCGGAAGGCGATGCCCATACTTCGCGCGGCGCGGCCGCCGGACCGGTCACGGACTACTTGCGCGTCCGCACGTACATTCTGAGTGGTCGACGGGCGCCACGATCGCGCGCAGAGTCGCGCGGCCCAGCCAAGGCCGTCGAGCAACGACCGGTCATTACGGCTTTGCCGCCCTCCATCGTTGCCACGGAGGTTGATTCGATTCCGATCGCTCAGGAACTGTGCGCAAGCGGGCCGTTTCGTGTCTTTTACGGCAGCGCGGCGCAGATTCCGAACGTGCTGAGAGAAATCGGCCGCTTACGTGAATCGACGTTTCGACTCGTGGGTGAGGGCACTGGCCGCGAGGTCGATTTGGATCGCTTTGATAAGCACTACCTGCATCTATTTGTATGGAACAATGAAAGCCGACAGATTGTCGGCGCCTATCGAATCGGCCCCACCGATGTGCTGCTCAAGCAGTTTGGCGCGGACGGCCTTTACACGAGCACGCTCTTCAACTACCGGCCGCGATTGCTGGATCAACTGACCCCGGGCCTTGAACTGGGCCGGTCATTCGTCATACCGGAACATCAGCGAAACTTCTCACCACTGCTTCTGCTTTGGAAGGGAATCGGTCGGTTCGTTGCACTGAATCCACGGTATCGCCGGCTCTTTGGAGTGGTCAGCATCAGCGACGATTTCCAATCGATGACGAAACAGTTGCTGATGGCGTTTCTGAGAGCCAACTGTTTTGATCATGAACTTGCCGCGCTGGTGCGTCCGAAGAATCCGCCGAGAGTCCAGCGATTCCGCGACGCTGACCCGCGCTGCCTGGCGACGATGGTGAACGACCTGGGGGACGTCGAAGAATTGGTCGGCGAGATTGAATCGAATCGCCGATGCGTTCCCGTCCTCCTACGGCAGTATTTGAAGCTCAATGCGAAACTGCTGGGATTCAACATCGATCCGGACTTCGGCGACGTGCTCGACGGCCTGGTATTGGTGGACCTCGCCACGGTCGATCGAACCATCTTGAATCGCTACCTGGGGATGGATACCACCGCGCAGTTTCTCGCGTTCCACGGCGATTACAAGTAACGCTATACGCCAGCCCGTCAACCACTGCCGGTCAGGGATCTCACTTTTGTCACTGGGTCAATCCGCTACGAGGAGTTTGTTTCGACTGCGATAATAGAATTGGGCGTCTGCAATGACCTGTCCCAGCGAAGAGGATGGATGGCCCCGTCGCCGATTTTGATTCCCGATTTTGAATAGTATCGACCACTGCCGAAATAGCACGCGGTAGGCCCTCATGAGCGACCACGACGGATCATACAGATTGGTAGATTCCGACGTGACGCCGTTCAACTCAACGATGGCGAAACCGCGTCCGGCCTTGAACTCGTTCACATTGTTGTATCGAATGTCGAATCGGCCGAAGTAGAACCCGTCAAACCGGCGGGAGATTGCATCAATCACAGCTTCAAGGGCGGGCGTAATGAGGTGAGCGCCATCGCGAAACATCGCGCCCTGGCAGTGGTTGCCGGCAATCGTCAACGGCAGGCGCTCCTGCGCGGCGAGGATCGTCTCCGCCTGTCCGTTCATGCGGGCCAGAAACGTGCGAGCCTGCATGCGTAGGCGCGGGTGGCGCCAGATGAGTGATTCAATCGTCGAGGCCCCGTCACCGACCAGCACGGGAAACTGCTTATCCGTGATTGAAAAGATGCGCCCCCGCGGCTCGCCGGGGATTCGATAATAAAAAATCCCGGCTTCAAAGGGGCCGGGATGGTAGGTCTGAATCAGAACGGCTTGCGGGTGCTTTTCAAAATATCGTGCGGCAACATCGACGTCCCGCACCCGTCGCACCCCCGCTCCGCGTTGTCCGGCGTCCGGCTTGAAAATCAGCGGAAACCGCCATCCGCGGTCGGTCATTATCTGCGTCAGCAGTGCGATGCGCAATTCCATCGGCCCCGGAGCGATCAATGCGCCCGAAATGATCCACTCCGACGGCAATTTTGACAGAATGTTGAACTTGGACTCGCCGACGACGCCGCCATGCGGCGCGATGCCGGGATTCGCCGCGGTCAGGGTCATCAGCCCGCGATGACGCACGGCGAGGTAGGCGATCCACGGAATCAGTGGAATGTAAAAAATCCACGCGGGCCAGAACTCCCATCGCCACAACCGCGATGCACTCGCCCCCAGTCGGGCGCGTCCGATGGACGACATGCACTGCTGCAGGAGGCGCATCGAAAGCCAGAGAATGACCCAGGTCGCGGCGAACGGCGCCCATCCGGCCCCGAGGAATCGCTGCATGGGGGCGACGACGACATTCCCCAGCGATGCAACCAGCAATACCAGCATCGGCGTCCACAACAATGCCGCCAGCAGTGCCCACAGCGCGAATCGGCCTGCTCGGCGGCCGAGAATTCCGGCCGCGATGTACACGGGCAGACGCGTGCCCGGCAGGAATCGCGCTGCGATCACAGCGGACATGCCGCGCCGGTCAAACCATTGACCCCACTCCTCAACGCGCGTCGCCGGCAGGCGGCTGCGAACCCAACTCCAGGCAAGCGCCCGTCGTCCAAACACATGACCGACTAGCCAGAGCCCGAGATCACCCAGAAAGATGCCGGTGATGCAGGCCCCAACGCCGACCGCCCAGTTGAAATGTCCCGCTCTGACCAGCAACCCGGTGCCGATGCAGGTCGCGTCCTCCGAGACAAACGTCGCGGCACTGAGGGCGGCCGCTTGCCACCACTGGTCGATTCCTCCATTGGTCATTTGCCCATCCTCGATCTCACCGATGTGATCGGCGCGAGGGGCTTTGCGCGGTCGGGGGCGTCGGGGACATAGGTAAGGGCAACCCGCCCAGGCTCGAGCTCAATCACGGTGTGGCTGACCGTCCGCGCCTCTCTTCGCTCCATGCATACGCTCAAGTGCCTGCGATCGGGCCACGAGTGTCGATGAAACGCGTCCTGCAGCGAAGGCCAGTCCTTGCCGGCGGCGAACATGTGATTGAACAGTTCGCGCCGCGGCCCTTCGACCAGCGCGTCGCCCAAGCCCGATGAAGTGAAGAGAATGGGGCAGCCACCGATGAGCGACCGCTCTATCCGTAGCGATTGCCTGTCGCTATAGAAGTCGGCAATCTGAGTGTCGTCGACAACTACCAGTCGGAAGGGAGCGTACTGACTCGGGTCAATGCCGGCGCTCATTTCAATCGCTTCGTCAAAAGTCTCTGACGCCATCAGCCTTGGAATGAGCGCGCCGCGACTCGGCATGCTGTGACCGCTTGCCGCGGTTTTCAGGCCGAGATTGACATTCAACAGCGCGGCGGCGATGCCCGCGTCGTTTGCCGCGATCCAGGTTCCATCCGAAGACGGGTCAATTGGCATGATCGCCCTACGCTTGCCAAATGCGCGGATAACGGGTGGAAGCGCCGCTGGACGCGTTCGCAGTTCGTCCCGGTTGCAGGCCAGTCGAATTCCACGCGGCCGTGCGATCGCGCCCACGCCAATGGAGTCTTGTGTGGCAGTGCCTACCGGGATAAGGGTGACGGTACACATTCAGACTCGTCCAGGTGTGCAATGGTCGCCGGCGCATATCCAAACCGGTCGGGAATGGTCATGCCAAGCGTTCTACACATCGCGGCGACGAGGGCATTGTGGTGAACCGTATGGCTCAGGACGAACGCGAGTTCGCGTCCGAGGGACGATCGCGTCTCAATCGAAGTACCGTCGCCTGCAATGATCGACGACACGCGAACCGTTTTCGTCAGCACCGACTCGTCGAGTGCCTCAATCTGGAGGTGGAGTCGTCGAATCGCATCGAGTGCGGCAATCCGATTCGTTTCAACGGCCGTGCCGCGCTGTCGATCGTCGTAGTCAACCACCCCCGTGATCGCACCAGTGCAAAGCGCTTCGAAGTGATCGAGACAGTGCCGGACGTGGCTGCCCAGGCTGCTCGGAATCACGCCCACAGGCTTCAGAGTGTATTGCGCGTCCGATATGACGACCAGCAGGTCCGCCAATTGCTGGAGCGAGACGGCCAGCACGGCAAATGGATTGGCCGTGTATCTGGTCGGGGCGCCTGCTCGTAGGACAAATGTCACATTCATGTCTCCCTCGTGTCCGCGCGACGGATCGAATGGCCGCGACCAGCACATGCCGACGGATCCACAGGATCCCCAGGCTGCAAACGAAGACTACCAGCGCCAATGCGAATAGAAGCCCGCCGTCGTCTTTTACGACGATTCCTAATTTAGTCAAATGGCTGACAATCGCGCCGATGATGACGCAGAGCGACAACAGCGCCCCCATTGGAACCGTACGCGGGACGAGCAGCAGTACGCATGCGATCAATTCGGCAATGCCGGAGCCGATGCGACCCCACGGTTCCAGACCGAGCATCGTGAAGATGTACACCGATTCCGCTGCAGCCGTGAACTTGAAGAACAGCGTTTGCCCCAGGATCGTGGCCGTCACGACCTGTAGGAGCCAGCTAAGCCGCGTAAGACTCCATGACGTTGGTTGTATGGATTTCATTGCGGTCATCGCTTGGCCGTCGCCTGCGATCATGTTTGCCTGACTTGATTGCATCGGTCACTTCCTATCAATCGCGTCTGCGGGAGCAATCTTGCGCCACTGGTCATTCGCGCGGACGGCCAGGTTCTTTTCGTCTTTGTCCCAGTCCTTCCGCGCGTCGCCGAGCCAGCCCTTGTAGAACAGAAAGAGTCTGCCGTCGGTCACCTTGAAATTCTCGGGATCGACATCGACCTTACGGCCTTCGGCCATCGCGGTGGCGCACCATCCGCCATAGGCGGGCAGATATTTCTCGGGATTGTCAGCGAATTTTCGTTGGTTCTTCTCGCTTTCAAATCGATACGCAATGCCACGATATCGACTGGTCTGTTCCTGCTTCCCCGGTCGCGCCTTTCCGCCTTCAAAATAGGCAACCGGATCAAATCCCTTTAGTGCCACCTCGCGATCTGAGAGGTTGTATTGCCCAATTGCCGCATTCTTCGAAAATTCGTCAACTTTCGCGGCCAGTTGATCGAAGGGCAGGCGATCCGCGTTGTTCTTTCCAATGTGACGAAACACCTCACGGCCATCGGGTCCGAGCAAGATGAGCGCGGGATAGTGGACCGTCTGTCCGTGAAAGGCATAACCGTCCGGAATCTTGAATTCGTCCGCGAGTTTGGCGCCGGGATCTCGATAGATTGTCGCGTCGACGCCGGCCTGCTTGAGTTTCTCTGACCAGTCCTTGATCTCCTTCTCGGAGTCCGGTTTCAGAAAGACATGCTCAACGCCGGCGACTTCAGGCGTGCAGCGCGAAATGTCCGCAACATATCGCTGACAAAGCGGGCATTCTGTCTTGAGATGGAAGTGCAGCGCGACGAATCTACCGCGCGCCTCGGTCAGTCGAAAGGTCTTGTCGCCCGATGAAACTACGAAATCCGTGAGGGCGGCGCTCGCGGCAGCCGAATTCACGATTGAGCAGGCGAAGAGCGCCGGCGCGAATCCAAAACGAACGATGGACATTGAAGCCGTCTTTCTGTGAGGAAAACCATGCAAAGTGCGCCCGGGAACCAATTCCCGTAACGGCTGTTCAGAGGTTGGATGCTGGCGCGGCTTGGCGGTTACAGCCGGTGGCGAGGGCCGTTTCTCAAAGACGGCGGATACCCGCCGGATTGATTCGGAGCACGAGAAGGTCGTCGCGCCGTTCCAGCGTACCCGACACTTCGACGGCGTCAGCCACGAACGGCAAAATGCGATCATCGAGCGCCTGCCCGTTCGAGTCCGTCAGTAGATAGTAGTTGCGTTTTCCGGATGCATTCAGGGTCACGAACATCGGTGGAATACCACCGGCGATGCACAGCGTGGCGCACTCCTTGTGGGCCTTGCCCTCGCCCGGTTTCATCGCGCCGGAGTAGCACTTGGGATCGATGATCTCGCCCTGCAAGGTGACCGCACCCAATGCGACGACATTCGGCGCCGTCAGTCGGCCGGCTTCCGGATCCGCCATCGATTCATCCACCTTCACCGCGTCCGTTTCAGACAATTCAAGCAATCGGCGGCCATCACGTTCCAGGATTGTCCCGCGTACTCGGGCGATGCGGCCGTCCAGTGCCGTGACGCGCTCCCCGCCGCCGTGCTTTCCCTCGGACACAAGCAGAATCGTTTCCACCGGGCTGCCCGGCTCCGTCGATGGCACGCGAATGTGCGGATATGGCTTCGCGGCGATTCGGCCAACGAAGGCCTGCGCATCGTCGTGCCATACGCCGTCTCCGGGATCGTTCTGCGAGCGCGAAACAAACCACGCGACCGCCAGTCCAGCCACGATCAGTCCGGGTAGCATCCAGCGCAGGAAGCCGGCGATTGCCGGTGGCGTTTTGAGATAACCGACATAGAACTCGCTGCTTTCAGCCATGATGAGTCTCTTCAACCCGGGCTGGCTCCACGGGCGTGCCCGGCGGAAGCGGCGCTGGATCGATCTCGATCCGCCGGCCGACGATACGTACTCGATAGGTCGCAATCCGCTCCGTAAAGGGCGGCGGCGATTGACCGTCTGCCGGTTGGTACTGCCAACCGTGCCACGGACAGGTGATGCATCCGTCGATGATCTTGCCCTCGCCTAGCGGCCCACCCTGGTGCGCACAGACGTTTGTCGTCGCCGAGATACAGCCGTTGGCGCGGAATAGTGCGATTCGCTCGCTTTCACCGATGGTGACGGTGCTGCCGCGCTGGTCGGCGATATCGTCCACGGAGCCGACATCTACCCATTTCTCACCTGTCGCCGAACCGCGCTCTAACCCTCGTTCATCGTGCCGGCGTTCGCGAATGCCGGCGATCAGATGCAGACTCGAGACGGCGACGACTCCGGCGACGACGATCGACGCCAGCCACGGACTCCGTTGTGTCTGGAGGATTCCCAGCGCGACGTGCATGACGAGCAGTCCGTAGGCGACATACACGAGCATGTGCAGGCGCTTCCAGCCTGGCGCGCCGAGGTTTCGGAGCCAGAAATCGTGGCTTGTCACCGCCATCAGAAACAGGATCAGCAGCGCGAGCAAGCCGAGAATCTGAAATGGAAAAGCGCTGAGCGAGCCGAAGTTTGTGTTGCTCGTCAGCAACGAAATGAACGGGTTGACGCTGCCGAAGCCGTGATAGAAGCCGATCGCGATGACGGCGTGCAGGAGCGCGACGAAAAAGGTGGCCACGCCGAGGTGACGCCGGTTGTACAGCAGCGGCAGAAACCGCCGATCGAGTCGAGCCAATGGGCCGATGCTGAGGATGACGTTCAGAAGCAGGAACGCGCACGTGCCGAGTGCCCGCATTGCGAGAATCTCGTCGCTGATCGCGTTGCGCCCTGTGAAAAGCGTCTTGCCGGCGATGAAAAAAACGGCCAAGTAAAGGAGGATGCCGCCGCCGACGCATGCGTCGTAGAGGCGCTTGTGGCGGTTCCACTGGACCGTGACGTATCCGGCGCTCACGGCCTTCCCTCCACGGCTGGCGGGTTCACGGCAGGTTCGCCGCCGTTCGTTGGAGTGACGGCTGAGGAAGCCTGCGACCGAGTCGCGACCGGCGGCCGGGCGGACAGCGCCAGCAGCAGTCCGACAACAGTTAGCGGCCCCAGGACAAGCCAGAGCCAGGAGTGCCAACGCCGCTGCGACCGCGTCATGCACGGTCCCTCGTCCGCGCCGCCTTTTGCCAAAGGAACGCCAGCATCGGCCAGAGCGCGATCACTCCAGGGAGAATCAGCAGCCGGAACGTCCACCGCGCGCCATGCGCGGCGGGGTCGATTCGATTGACGCCGCGCCACACGAACATGAGGCCGAATAGCGCGCCGATCGTCGCGTAGGCGGCAAAGGCTGATAGGATCGCGACGGCCATGTTCATCCCACGATACGCTTGGGCCGCGCGGCATTCAATTCACCGAAAATTCGCCGTCGCCGAAGTCCACGTTGACAACGATGATTTCCTTCACACCAGACTGAACGCCACCGGCGCCGATATGGCTCCGCTCGGCGGGCTGGAAGCCAGCGGATGGCGACTTGCCTATCGTGGTACGGTCGGTTCGGTGCAAGCGGCGCGCGCCCGAGTGAACGCGACGGTGGAGGAGCGATTCTCCATTGGCCTCCTAGCAAGGGTCGACGGCACCGTCGTGGATGTGGTGCGTAATTCCGCGTCATGGCGGGCAGGGCTCGGTCCCGCCATGCAGCTATGGCAGTCAACGGAAGTCCCTGGTCGGCGGATGCCCTTCCTCGAGCGCTCGCAGCGGATTCGAGCGAGCCGATGACGCTCGAATTGAGCGTACAAAACGGCACCGAGACCCGACAGTGTCGAGTCTCCGGGTTCCGTCACCCCGCCTATCTCTATCTGAAATCGAACGGGAAGCAGGAGTTCCTAGCCAAGATCCTCCAGCCGCGCGCTGCGCGCGGCGACCAGAGTACGCGCTAGACAGCCCATGGAGTTTACATTTGTCCGATTGAAAGCGCGTCGCCATATTGATCGCCTCGCGATCAGGCCCTGTTGCACTCCGTGGGGTGGGCAATCATCGATTTTCAAAAGCGAGCAAACAGTCGCAATGGCGACAATACACTCCAAATGAAGTTCGTAAATAGTGAGG
>Ga0187894_10004594_pt1 | contig 14695 bp, 11 predicted proteins | sample GBC1701081metaG_FD_136650 | JGI IMG/M metagenome (GOLD analysis project Ga0187894, IMG submission 136650) | White microbial mat communities from a lava cave in the Kipuka Kanohina Cave System on the Island of Hawaii, USA - GBC170108-1 metaG ...
CTTTTCCTGGCGTTGATAGTCGAGATAGAGATCGGCCAGCGCGTTGGAGATCGCCGCCGCCGTCTGCGGGTTCTGCGACTCAACCTTGACGCTCAGCACGTGCGAACGGCTCAACACTGTCACGTCGATCCGCGACAGCAGGAAATCGATCATGTGGCTTTCGCGCGCGGCGGCGGCATCGATCACCGGCTGGTCGCCCGTGGGCTTGGCCCCCTTGAACCAAGCAAGCCAGTCCGCCGGGACGAGGTGCCCGATGTCAGTGTGGCGCGCCCACCATGACGGCGGCCGAATCTCGTAGTTGAATTCCGGGTTGTCCACCAGTTTCAGGCGCTCGATCACCTGCTTGGCGATGTCGCGCGAGAGGATGATGAAGCCCTCGTTCTGGACCCGCTCCTGGTCGGGGTTGGCGTCAGTGATGATCGCTTCGACATTGAGGTAGCGCGGCGCCTGAACGCCGACCTGCACGCGCGACTCGGCGACATAGTAGGACGACAGCGACATCGTCACGGCCGTGGCCGCACCGCCCAGCAAGACCGCGCAGCCGATGATCAGCCACTTGTGCCGCCACAAGCGCCGGAGTGTCTCGAGGAAATCCTGCTCTCGTTCCGGTGGAATATACTGCACCGGCTCGAGGGGAACTACGCGTTCGCGTGGAACGACGGCGCGCCGTCGACCACGGATCCGATCGGGAAGCTGCGCCATCAGAAATATCGCTCCCTGACCATGATGACATCGCCGGGCTGAACGGGCGTTTCCTGATTGGCATCGACGCGGGTCTGCTGACCGTTCTTGTCGTTGCGCTTGATGTAGAACGAGCTCTCGCGCGCCCGGTAGGTGAACCCGCCGGCCAGCGCGATGGCGTTGATGACCAACATGCCCGAGACGTAGGAATAGCTGCCGGGATTCTTGACTTCGCCCACGATGTAGAACGGGCGGCGCGTCATCACCTCGACGCTGACACTCGGGTTCTTCAGGTAGTCCGGGTGCAGTCGCGCCACGATCGCCTGCTCAAGCTGGCCGGGGCTCATACCCATGGCCTGGACCTGGCCGATCAGCGGAAACGCCAGGACGCCGCCGCCATCCAGCGCATACTCGCCGGTCAGATTGGGCTGGCCGTAGACGATAATCCGCATGCGGTCGCCGCCGCCGAGCTTGTAGTCAGAGTTCCGGTCGATGGTCGCGCCTGGCGGCTGCGCCCCTGGCGGCGTCTGACCGCCCCGGGGTGTGGAGTCGGAGACTTGCGCCGATGCTCCAGCCACGCCGGCAACACCGGCTGCGAACGCAGCCATCACCCCAACCAGGCCACGACGCGGAATCGATTTAACGATCCTGACGTGGGCCATATCATCACCTTCATTTGTTGCTCGTCGACACTGCAGGCGATAGGCGCCGGGCAGCGATCGCACGATGGTATGTCTCACCTGTAACAATAAAACGCGCACCGATGTTGTGACCAAAACGGGGGCATTGGCCGGCCGCCGAAAAGCCACGGTGTCGCGTCGGCCATGCCAAGCGATCGCTCGCCAACCATGGCCTTCGCGTCGACGCTCTCATTGAGCCTCGACCGCATAACATGCCCCGCACGCGACCCCAGGTGGCGCACGCCTCAGGCGCGACCGTAGTTGTCGGCAATACGTACGATGTCGTCCTCGCCGAGATATGGCCCGGACTGTACCTCGATCAGATGCAGCGGCAGCTTGCCCGGATTTTCCAGGCGATGTTCGGTGCCGATCGGGATGTAGACGGACTCGTTCTCGCGCACGAGCATGCGCTCGCTGCCGCGCTGAACCATCGCCGTGCCCTGCACCACGACCCAGTGCTCGGCCCTGTGGAAGTGCATCTGCAGACTGAGCTTGGCGCCCGGCTTCACCATGATGCGCTTGACCTGGAAGCGGCCACCCGCATCGACGGTACGGTAGTAGCCCCAGGGCCGATGGGTCGTCGAATGCTGTACCTGCTCGGACCGATTGCTCTGCCGCAGCCGTTCGACGATTCCCGAGACCTCGGCCGCCGATCCAGCGCGCGCGACCAGCACGGCATCGTCGGTCGATACGACGACGATGTCCTCAAGATCGATTGCCGCGACCAGCTTACCGTCGGTGCGGATATACGAGTTGCGCACGCGATCCAGCATCACGTCGCCATGCACCACGTTACCGTCGGCGTCGTGATCGCCGAACTCCTGCAATGCGCGCCACGAACCGAGGTCGCTCCACGCCATGTCGACGGGCACCACGGCGGCGCGGTCAGTGTGCTCCATCACCGCCCGGTCGATCGAGAGCGCCGGTGCCTGCGACAGCGCCGTCGCGTCGAGCCGGAAGAAGCCGAGATCCTCGACGCCACCGTGGACCGCCCGCTCGCAGGCCGCCAGCATCTGCGGGTTGAGGCGACCGAGATCCTCCAGGAAATGCCGGGCACTCAGCAGAAAGATGCCGCTGTTCCACGAGAACACGCCGCTGTCGACAAAGCGTTCCGCCGTCGGCTGATCGGGCTTCTCCACGAACCGATCGACGACAAAGACGCCATCGGCGCCATCGACGGGGTTGCCGATCTGAATGTAGCCGTAACCGGTATCGGGACGATTGGGCCTGATGCCGAACGTCACCAGCTTGCCGGTCTGCGCCGCGCCAGCGCCGCGCGCGACCGCCTCGTGGAAGCGCGCCACCGATCCAATGACATGGTCGGAGGGCTGCACCAGCATCAGCGCATCGGGATCGCGGGCAATCAGCCATAACGCCGCCGCTGCGACGGCCGGCCCGGTGTTGCGCGCCACCGGTTCGAGCAGAACCTGCTGTGGCACCACGCTGACCTGGCGCAGTTGTTCGTCGATCAGGAAGCGATGCTCGTCGTTGCAGATCACGAGCGGTGCCGCGAAGCCGACGTCCGTCAGGCTGCGCAACGCCGTCTCCTGCAGCATGGTGCGGTCGCTCAGCAACGGCAGCAGCTGCTTGGGATAGGCCGAGCGCGACAGCGGCCACAGCCGCGTGCCAGCACCCCCCGACAGGATCACGGGATGGATGAGCGCCGAGCCTTGAACGCGGAACCGGGCAAGATCGGCGATGACATCCATGTGCACTTCCCGGACAACGATTGCTGTGGTGCACAAAAAGTTAAGAGCGCGCCCCCATCGCGACCAGTGATCATCCTGTGGTTCATCGATTGCGGGAATCACGGCAGATTCAGGGCACTACGACCGCTGTCGCCGATGCTGAACTAGGCGGTGCCGTTGCGGGGCAACGTAACGCGGATGCAGAGGCCGCCACCCATGCGATTGGATGCCGCGACGCGACCACCCAGCGCCTCGATATTGCGCCGCACGATCCATAGACCGAGACCGGCATGCTCGGCCGACGGACCTGCTTCGACGGTTTGAACAGGCTCCACCAGCTTGGGGCGCGAGGAGAAATAGCGCTCGAAGATGCGGTCGAGACGCTCCGGCGCGACACCCGGCCCCTCGTCCTCGATGCGCAGATCGGCCGTTTCAGCCGCGGCGGTCAGGGTCACGATGACAGTCGTTTCGGCAGCCGAGAAGCTGATGGCGTTGTCCAGTACGTTCTGCAGGACGACCTCGAGCATGCCAGCACCGGCACGCACCATCACATTGTCATCGAGGCGGCGGACAAGCCGGATATGGCGACCCGCCAGCGTCTCGCGATAGTGCACCAGCGTGTCGCCCACCAGCTGGGTCAAGTTGATGCGCCGGCGCGGCGCATCGATCAGATCGGCCGTATTGATGTCCAGCCGCTGCGCGGCATTGACCATGGCCTTGAGGCGGTCGATCGATGAATCGATGATGACGAGTGCCCGCTGCGCGCGCTCGTCGCCCGCGGCCACCCGCCGGCGCAGCGGCTCGATCGCCGACTGAATCGTTGCCAGCGGCGTCTTGAACGCATGCGCGTTGTCCTCCGCCGTCTGGCGCATGTCGCGCGCGACACGGCGAAGGTCCTGCACCAGGCGGTCGAAATCCCGGGCCACGCTCGACAGCTCCGGCACCACGTTGCGATTGGCGAAGGCGGACTCGCCGATACGACCCTGCCGGATCTCATGCGCCACATCACGAAAACGACGCAAGCTACGGCGAATGCTCACCGCCACCAGTGCCGCCACCAGCGCCAGGCCGAGGTAGATCAGGGCTGCGATCCGCACCTCGCGCGTCTGCCAGTACGGCCGGCCGATCGACGTATTGAGAAACTCCGACGTGGCGTGCGTCGAAATCAGCACCCAGCAGCCAGCCGACGTCTTGATCGGGATCAGCGATGTGAGGATCTCGACGGTGCCATCGGGCTGCCGATAGCGGATCTCGCCCTGCGAATCCAAGATGCACGACTCGGACAGGCGCTTGAGGATGCCGCGCTGCGCCAGCTCGTCGAGTTCCGTTCCGACCTGGCCGGAGGCAACCAGGGGGGTCGAGGCGACATAGTAGAATGCCCGCTCTGCCTGCCCGGCTGCCGGCTGCAGCATCAGCTTCAGGATCGTGCCATCGGCGCCATACTTCTGCAGCTCGGCGTTCAGCACGTCCTGCGCCGGCGCCGCCATCTGCGCGAGAACGGGCGTGATCGCCTGGGCGATCAGCCGGCTGCGATCCTGGATGCTGCGCGTGACCAGGTCACGGGTCTGGCGGTCAGCACTCTCGAACTGACCATAGAGGACGATCGGCAGCGCAACGAAGATTCCGACGATGGCAATGAGCTTGAGCGTCAGGGACGCGCCGAGACGGCGCGCCCCTGACATGGCGTCACGCCGAGGGGATGTTGGCTCGGCCCCAGCGATAACCGAAGGAAGGGAAGTTCTCGATTTCGCCGAAGTCAGTATCGATGGCTCGGAACTTGTTGCGTATCCGTTTGATCGAAGAACGGACGTTGGTTCTGTAGCCATCTTCGCCGCTCCCGGCGATGAATCCGACGTGATGCATGCAATCATAGACCGACCGATACGTCACGTATTCGCCGACACTTGAAGCCAATAAACGTACAATATTGAATTCCGTCAGCGTCAGGTTGACATCGACATCGTTCCAATAGGCGCGGCTGACCCGCGGCCGCAACACCAGCCGGCCGCACTGCAGGATTTCCTCGGCCTGCATTTCCTGCGGCTGCTTACCAGCATCGACGATCAGCCGAATGCGCTTGGCAAGAATGCCGACGCCACGCGACTTGTCGACGAAGTCGAGAGCCCCGCGTTCGAGCGCGAGGTTCTCGTGCGCCCGCGACGATTGGCCGGTCAGGAACACGATCGGCAGATGGATGCCACGGCGCTGCAGCTTGGGGAGCAGGTCGATGCCCGGCGTGGTGGGCAGATTCCAGTCGAGCACGATGACATCGCCCGCACCGCCGCCAGCCAGGTAATCGAGCATGGCGGTGCCATCCGCCAGCGCCACGACGTCGAAGCCGTGGTCGACGAGTTCGGCACCGGCCACCTCGCGGAAATTGTCGTCGTCATCGACGAAAACCAGCCGGACACGATCGCCAGACCGGACCGCTTCATCGGGCCTGGATGCGGGACTGTAGGTCGGCCAGACAGTTTCGCTTTCCTTCATCGGTGTCGTCATCGCTCTTCACCTCATAGGTCAGCGTTCCGAATTTCCTGGTCTGGACATCCGGATACAGTGAAAGATTCAAGGCGCATCCTCCCCGTCGATATCGCCATATTTTGCCGGGTGGACGATCCTCCTCCGCTGCTGGTGGTCCCAGCTTTGCGCGTATTTCCTCTTCGCTCAGTCCGACCAGTTGCGGCTGCGGCGCCGCAGCTCGGCTCTCCGTGGCCTTCGGGCTGGCCGTGCTGGCGGACGATTGGCCTGTGGTGCCGGCACTCTCGCCGGGCGGCTTGCGCGTTGCCGCGGTTGCCGCCGCCGGTCGTGCAGACTTGGCTGCCGGACGCGAGGGTTGATTCAAGAGGTCGGGCAGCCCGCATGCCGAGAGCATCAGGCAATTCACTCCAAGAAATACTGGAACCAGACGACCAAGACTCATGTCGTTCCCATAATGCCGCGCGGCGCGATCCCTGCATCCTGGCTCCGGCTGAAAAAGTTGACCTGCACGACCAACAGGTGGCCGAAGTCTGTGGCCGAACTGTGAAGCTTGTTTGAACACCACTGCGTTTTGAGCCCGGCACGTGCGGAAAGATGAGCGTGCGCGGCCTGTTGTCCCGACCTACCCGTGCAGTTGTAGCCATTCTGTGACTGGAATCAGCAGCGCCGCAATAACGTAGGCGCTGTGAAAGAAGTTCCAAAAAAAGAATGAATCCCCTTTGAGGCCAGTTTTTGGCGAAGCGTGCGGCAATCCCCAGTTCCGGCAACGGCCACACAAATATCACGCCCACCGCCGCGCCGCTTGAACCCAAGCGCGCACTCACAACGCTTGGCACACGATGGCCAATTGTCCCTTCCCGACAATCGAACATTGAAGGCCCCGGACCCCACCCGACTGACGCGACAGACGCACGTTCAACCCGACGCCATGACCTACTATGCAGGCCGTTGTGGCTCCTGTCACATGCATAGTACATGCCAGGCACCACGCCGCTGGGACTACCCCGTGGTGATGATGCGTCATCCTCAGCGGGAAAGAAGGACGTACGCATGGACCTTGATTTCACACCTGAACAAGAGGCCGTGCGCGAGACGGCGCGACGATTCGCCCGCGACAGGCTCGCATCAGGCTATGCCGCCCGCGAGGCGCAGGGGCATATCGACCGCAGCCTGATCCGCGAGATGGGCGCGCTGGGCCTGATCGGACCGGAGTTGCCGCACCAGTTCGGTGGCCTGGACGCTGGTGGCGTAACCGCAGGCATCGTGATGGAGGAAGTATCGTACGCCGATTTGAATGTCGGCTACGTCTGCCTGCTGGGATCGCTGCTCGGCATTCTCTTGTCCAGTCACGCCCAGGCCGATATCGCCGCCGCGCTGGTGCCGCGGATCATCAGTGGTGACATCCTCGTTGCCCTGGCGCTCACCGAGCCGCGCGGCGGGTCCGATGCGGCCAATCTGGCGATGAGTGCGCGCCGCGACGGCACGCGCTACGTGCTGAACGGCGAGAAGACCTCCATCTCGCTCGCCATGCAGGCCGACCACGCCGTGGTCTTCGCGCGGACCGGCGAGGCCACCGCCCGCGCCCGCGGCGTGACGGCGTTTGTGGTGCCACTGGATGCGCCGGGAGTCTCGCGCACGCCCTTCAGCGATGTCGGCTCCGCCGCTGTCGGCCGTGGCTCGATTTTTTTCGACGACGTGCGCATCGATGACTCGTGCCGCATCGGCCATGACGGCGCCGGCTTCCACCAGGTGATGAACGGCTTCGACTACAGCCGCGCCCTGATCGGTCTGCAGGTGCTGGCATCAGCGCGCGCATCGCTCGACGAAACCTGGGCCTACGTCACCGAGCGCCAGGCCTTCGGCAACCCGCTGGCAAAGTATCAGGGCGTCACCGAGCCGCTGGCGGAAGCCGAGACCCACCTCAGCGCGGCGCGCCTGTTGTGCTACAACGCGCTACGGCTGCGCGACCGCGGGCGACCGCACACCGCCGAGGCGGCGATGTGCAAATGGTGGGCGCCGAAGGTTGCCTTCGAAACCGCGCATCGCTGCCTGCTGACACACGGTCACGCCGGCTTCAGCCGCGACCTGCCCCATCAACAGCGTATGCGCGACATTCTGGGCCTGATGATCGGCGACGGCACCGAGCAGATCCAGAAGATGATCATTGCCCGCGAAAAGGTCGGCCGCATCGCGGTGCCGTATTAGCTCTTCCTCCCCACGTCAGTGGGGAGGTGCCCCGAAGGGGGCGGAGGGGAGCCTTGGAGATCTTTGTTATGGAGACCTCGTCGGGTCCCCTTCCGGCCTTCGGCCACCTTCCCCACTTCGTGCAGGGCTGTCCGGGGAAAAGGTCCCGTAGAATCTGGCACTCTTCGCTGCAGCAACGCTTCATGGTGAGCTTGTCGAACCATGAAGCGTCTCGCACTGGCCGTCGTGCCCGGCCTTCATGGTTCGACAGGCTCACCATGAAGGCTTTTTCCCCGGACAGCCCTGCACTTCGTGGGGAAGGAAACTCACCCTATCATGCTGTAGCCGCCGCTGACGCTCAGCACCTGGCCGGTGACGTAGCCGGCCGCGGTGTCGGAGGCCAGGAACAGCACGGCGTTGGCGACCTCGTGCGGCCGGCCGATGCGGCGCAGCGGTAGCGACTTGGCGACTCGTTCGAGCTGCTCGTCGCTGAACATCGCGCCCTTGCGGGCCCACATGCTGTTCTGGCCGACTTCGGTGTCAGTCTCCGGAATCGTGACGCCCGGACACACGACGTTGCAGCGGATGCCGTAGCGGCCATTCTCCCGCGCGATCGTCTTCATGAACGCGTTGATGCCGGCCTTGATGCCCCCGTACACCGCTTCGCGCGGCTCGCCTTGGCGGCTGGCATCCGAGCTCAGCGAGACGATGGACCCGCGGCCGGCCTTGATCATGGGATCGAGCACGGCGTGGGTGCAGTTCAGCACGCTGAAATAGTTGATCCGCACGATCTTCTCCCAGAAGTCGGGCGTGGTCTGCGTGAAGAACAGCAGCTGATCCCAGCCGACGCTGTTCACCAGCACGTCGATCTTGCCGTGCCGGCTCACCGCGACATCGACCAGCCTCTGGACCTGCGCCAGGTCCGTCACGTCGGTCGGCACGGCCTCCACCGCCGCATTGCCCAGTCGCTGCGCCTCCTGCGCCACCGCCTCGCCCTGGCCGACGTCAAGCTCGCCGATGGTGACGTTCGCGCCCTCGCGCGCGAAACCCAGCACGATCGCGCGGCCGATGTTCGATCCGCCGCCGGTGACGACGACGCTCTTGCCCGACAGTCCCAGGTCCATCGTTTCCTCGCTCGCGTTCTTCGCACCCCGACAATCTTATATGTGCGGGTAGCGCTATGGCGAGCCGACAGCCGTCGCTCAGCGGAAGGCGAGGACCGCCGGTCCCAGGCGATCGGGCCGTACCGTCACGCCGAGGCCGGGCGCCATCGGCGCTTTCATCCAACCGCGGTCGTGGCGTGGCCCGTCGTCGGCGAGACTGACGGTCACATAGCCATTGACGTCGCTGGCGCTGAAGCGAAACGCCTCGGGCGTCGAATGGGCGAGATGCGCGATGGCCGCGGTCGCGATATCGCTGCCGCCGCTGTCCTCGATGGTCATGGCGATGCCCATGGCAACGCACAGATCGCGCATCTGGCGGGCCACGTGCAGGCCACCGACCTTGCTCAGCTTGATGTTGACGACATCCATCGCTTGATCGCGATGCGCGCACAGCAAGGCGGCGATGCCGTCGATGGTCTCATCGAGGATGAATGGGCGGCGGGTACGCCGCCTGATGTCCAGGCACGCGCCATAGTCGAGGCACGGCTGCTCGAGATAGAGATCGATGTCGTCGATGGCGTGCACGACGCGCGCGGCCTGGTGCGACAGCCAGCTCGTGTTGGCGTCGGCGACCAACACCTCGCCCGGTTCAAGCCGTGCGGCAACGGCGCGAATACGCGCGATGTCGAGGTCCGGCGCACCACCGACCTTGATCTGAAAATGGCGGAAGCCCTCGGCTCGATAGGCCGCGACCCGCTCCACCATGCGCTCGGGCGTATCCTGCGAAATCGCGCGATAGACTTTCACAGCCTCGCCCTGACAGCCGCCCAGCAGGGTCGAAACAGGCACGCCGGCGGCCCGACCCAGAATGTCCCAGCACGCCATATCGAGCGCCGATTTGACGTAGGCGTGTCCCTTCAGGCGCTCGTCCATCACGCGATGGACGACACCGATCTGCGTCGGGTCCAGGCCGAGCAGGTGCGGCGCCAGTTCGGCCAGTCCGCTGCGCACGCCGGCGGCATAGGCCGGCAGGTAAGCGGGCCCCAGCGGGCACACCTCGCCATATCCGACCAGGCCGGCATCGGTCTCCAGGCGAACGACCGTTGAATCGTAGGTCCTGATCGATTTGCCGCCGGACCAGCTGTAGGTCCCCTCGCGCAGCGGCAGGTCGACCCGATGAACGAGGATCTGCGTGATTTTCATGGGCTCACCCCAGGCCATGGCATGGCGCCGACCCCTCCCTATACTATTTTGTGCGATATGATAACTTTTGTACGAAACTGGCCGAGCGGAAAATGTCATTGAATATCAACGCTCTTCGCATCCGTATCACACGCCTCCAGTGCAAGCCGATTGCGTCAGCGCCTCATGATTGGCAGCTCGCTAGCGCCGAACCGTTCGCATATCGAACATCCGTGCGCCCTTCCTCCTGACAGCGGGCGATCGTGACCCTCCGGATAGCCGATAGCGGTACCCGCGACGCGGCGGAAGTCCTTCTCGAGGTCGACGGACAGACCATCGCCGCGCGGCGCGGCGAATCTCTGGCGGCGGCGTTGTCGGCGGCCGGGATCCAGTCGTTTCGCGACACCAAGGGCGGTGCGGCGCGTGGCCTGTTCTGCGGCATGGGCGTGTGCCAGGACTGCCTTCTTAGCGTCGATGGCACCGACAATTGTCGCGCCTGCATGACCAAGGTGTCGGGCCCGCACGTGGTGCGACGCCAGCCCTTCTCCGCGCGTCTGCCCGTGAGCGCGGGCAGCATAGCGCCGATCACGGTCGCCGACCTTCCGGTCCGCAAGCCTGACGTCCTTGTTGTCGGCGGTGGCGCCGGTGGCTTGTCCGCCGCCATCGCCGCCGCCGAAGCAGGCGTCGGCGTCGTGCTGCTCGACGAGCGCGCACAGCCCGGCGGCCAATACTACAAGCAGCCGGCCGAAGGCCGCCCACGGACACCCGATGCCCAGGCCGACGAAGGCCAAGCGCTCATCGACCGCGCTCGCCGTGCCGGTGTCGAGATCCTTTGCAACGCTGATGCCTGGGGCGCCTTTGCGCCGACGACAATCGGCGCGACGACACCGCAAGGCTCCCGGTTGTTCCAGCCCCGACGCCTGATCGTCGCCGCCGGCGCCTACGAGCGCGGCCTGCCGGTTCCAGGCTGGACGCTGCCCGGCGTGATGACGACGGGTGCGGCGCAGACGTTGCTGAAGACCGACGGCGTGCTGGCCGGCCACCGCATCCTGGTGTGCGGCAACGGCCCGCTCAATCTGCAGGTGGCACTCGAGCTCGCGCGTGGCGGTGCGACCGTGGTCGCCGTCGCCGAGTTGGCCGAGGCCCCCGGCCTGAGGCAGGCCGGGGCGGCACTGCGCATGCTGCGCCACGCGCCCGGTCTTGTTTGGCAGGGCGTGCGCATGGCCGCTGCCCTCAAGCAACGTGGCATTCCCGTCCTCAACGGACACGGGCTGGTGCGCGTGGAACCGCACGATGGCGCCCTGCGCGCAACGTTGGCCCGACGCACGCAATCCACCTTGTCCCCAGACCGTGACGTCACCGTCGACGTCGTGCTGATGGGCTACGGCTTCATGCCGTCGAACGAGCTGCTGCTGGCGCTGGATTGCCGTCATGACTTCGATACGGCGCGTGGCCACCTCGTCACAGCGCGCAATGCGCAGTGTGAGACGAGCGTCGCCGGTGTCTATGGCGTCGGTGACTGCTGCGGCCTTGGCGGGGCGAAAGCCGCGTGCGAGGAAGGATGGATCGCCGGCGCCGATGCCGCGCGGACGCTGGGGCACCCTTTGCTGCCTGCCGCGACACGGGCGGTCACGGCCGCGCGGGCGCGCCTCGCGCGGCATCGCGGCTTTCAGGCGGCGCTGTGGCAGCTGTTTGCCGCGCCGCGCCTGCACACCGAACTGGCGCAATCCGATACCATCATCTGCCGCTGCGAGGAGGTCACGCTCGGCGCCATCGAGGCGACGATCTGCGACGGCACGCCCGCCATCGGCGTGGTCAAGCGCCGCACGCGTCTGGGCATGGGCCGTTGCCAGGGCCGCTATTGCGCGCCTCTGCTCGCATCGCTGCTGGCCGAGCGTCAGGCACGTCCGATCGACGCACGCGCATTCTTCGCGCCGCGCGCACCGGCCAAGCCGGTGGCGATCAGGGATCTCGTGCGCGCAGCACCGGTGCCGCCGCCATGACGGCCGACCAGCGTCCGACGCTGCCGAAGGACATCGGTACCGTCATCATCGGCGGCGGCATCGTGGGCATGTGCCTGGCATGGTTCCTGGCCGAGGACGGCGCCGACGTCGCCGTGCTCGATGATGGCCGCCATGCCGGCACCATCGCCAATGCGGGCGGCCTGCATGTGCAGATGCAGAGCCGCTTCATGCGGCTCTACCCCGAGATGGTACCCGGCTTCGAACAGACCCTGCCCTTCTATCCGCGCGCGGTCGCGCACTGGCGCACTGTCGCCGCACGCCTGAATGAGGACATCGAGCTTGCGATCACCGGCGGCCTGATGGTGGCGGAGAGCCGCGAGCAGTACGACTTCCTCGCCGCCAAGTGCCGGCGCGAGCGGGAGCTGGGCCTTGAGGTCGACATGCTGGACCGCACTGCGCTCGAACGCGTCGCACCCTATCTCGGCCCGACCATCGTCGGCGCCGAGCTCTGCCCGACGGAAGGCAAGATCAATCCCCTGCTCGCCAACCAGGCCGTGCGCCGCAAGGCGCTGGCGCTGGACGTCGTGCATCGCACCGAAACGCGGGTGACAGGGCTTGCGCGCACCGCCGCCGGGTTCGCTATCGACACGACGGCCGGATCGATGCGGGCCGGTCGCCTGGTCATCGCCGCCGGCGCTGGCGTTGGCGCACTGTCGGCGCAGTTGGGCCGCCCGGTGCCGGCGCGTGCCGAGCCGCTGCATATGAACATCACCGAGGCCACCGAGCCGTTCATCAAGCATATGGTGCAGCACGCCGATCGACAGATCACGTTGAAGCAGCTGGCTGCCGGCCAGGTCGTGATCGGCGGCGGCTGGCCGGCGACGCTGGTTGGCCCTGAGGCACATCCGACGGTCGAGATCGAGAGCCTGATCGGCAGCCTGAGCCTGGCCCAGCACGTGGTGCCGCAGATCGGCGCGCTGCGCCTGATCCGCACCTGGGCCGGCGTCAACACTAGTGTCGACGGCAGGCCGGTGGTCGGCCCCGTCGCCGGCGTGCCAGGGCTGTTCTTCGCCATTCCGGGCGACGCTGGTTACACACTCGGCCCGCTGACGGCGCGCCTGGTCGCCGACTCCATGCTGGGCCGCGCGCCGGAGATGTCGATTTCAGACTATTCAGCCGACCGGTTCGGGTGATCCTGTTTCGGACCGCGTGCGTCCACGCGCGCATCGGCGCGAAGCGCCGACACGACTTCGCTCTTCGCTTCGCTGCGAGCGAATGCGGGCGTGGACGCCCGCGGTCCGAAATCCTAACCCGACAAGGCGAGCGAGATGCGTTGGGCGGCTTCCATCAACTCGCTCAGCACGCGCGTGCGCATCTCCTCGGGCGTGACGCGCGCCGAGGGACAGCACACATTGAGCGCCGCCTTGACGTTGCCTGCCCGGTCGCGGATCGGCACCGAGATGGCGCGCAGACCGATCTCCAACTCCTGGTCGACGATCGACCAGCCCAGCCGGCGCGTCTCCTCGATGATGCCACGCAGCTTGACCTTCGACGTCACCGTGTTGGGCGTGAACTTCTCGAGCTTGGCGTTGGCGATATAGTCGTCGAGTTCCTGCTCGGAGAGGCCGGACAGCAGCACGCGTCCGGTTGAGACGGCATGCGCCGGCGCACGGTTGCCGACATTGATGCCGACATTCATCACCCGCTTCGATGCGGCGCGCGCTACATAGACGGCCGATGTGCCATCGAGGACGGCGGCAAAACAGGATTCCGACAGCCGCTCCGACAGGTCATTGAGGACCGGCTGGGCGATCTCCCACAGGTCCATCGACGCCAGCGCCGAGAAGCCCAGCTCCAGGATCTTCGCGCGCAGGCGGAAGTACTTGCCATCGGTCTCGACGTAGCCCTCGCGCACCAGGGTCAGCAGGAAACGGCGCGCCGCGGCCCGATGCATGTCGGTGCGATCGGCGACCTCGCTCAATGTCATGCTGGGCTTGGAGCGCGTGAAGGCCCGGATCACCTCGAGACCACGGGCCAGTGAACTTACGTAATCACCACTTTCTTGGTCGGGAACAGCTACGTCGGACATGCGCCTGTCTTTTTCTACTCACCGGGGTCGGTGATTGTGCCTTGAACGAGCTGGCCCCGGATAGCGGATCATTTTCCGCACATATGTTCGCATATGAGGCCTCCTCGATCAATTGATGGATTTATTTCCTGGATGGGCTTCGGATTATCCTATTCATATAAAATTGAGTAATAACAATGTATTATACCGTATTATCTGTCGGTTTACCGCGCTTCCAGTCCCCCCAAAGCCGGACAAATCCTCTTGCAAAGCCAATTCATGCTTTTGATAATTCCGCACGGATGTTCGGAAAAATAGAAACGGGAGGATGCGGATGACGAGCGGGAACTCCAATAACGGCGCTGCGGGGCTGTCACGCCGATCGGCGCTGGCGGCCATGGGTGGCGCGATGGCGGCTGCCGGCGCCCTGTCGAGGACGGCATCTGCCCAGGGCACCGTGACCCTGCGCTGGTGGTCGCCGCAGTCTGTCCCGGCTCAGCTCGCAGCCTACAAGCTGCAGATCGAGACCTTCGAAGCGGCCAACCCCGGCATCAAGGTCGCCTTCGAGCCGACGTCGGACGAGACCTACCCCGCCCAGCTCGCCGCGGCTTTTGCCAGCGGCCAGGTGCCCAACATCGTGACGCACCTGCCCTCGTTTGCCGTCAGC
>Ga0187894_10004595_pt1 | contig 14692 bp, 9 predicted proteins | sample GBC1701081metaG_FD_136650 | JGI IMG/M metagenome (GOLD analysis project Ga0187894, IMG submission 136650) | White microbial mat communities from a lava cave in the Kipuka Kanohina Cave System on the Island of Hawaii, USA - GBC170108-1 metaG ...
GACGCCCGAGGACCTGATCGCCGCGGCGCTACGGGGAAGCCGGTGAGCGCCATCCGCACCCCCGGCGTGGAGCGGATCCACGATCCGGCGCCGCTGGCCGCCGAGGACGACCTCGACCGCTCGCTGCGGCCCCGCCAGCTCGGCGACTTCGTGGGGCAGGACCGGGTGAAGGAGCAGTTGGCCGTGTTCATCGCGGCGGCCAAGGCGCGTGGCGAGGCGCTCGACCACGTGCTGCTCGCCGGGCCCCCGGGCCTCGGCAAGACCTCGCTGGCGCAGATCGTGGCCAGCGAGCTCGAGGTCGAGTTCGTGCCCACCGCCGGGCCCGCGCTCGAGCGCAAGGGCGACGTGGCCAGCTACCTCACCGCGCTCGACGCCCGCAGCGTCTTCTTCGTCGACGAGATCCATCGGCTCCCGCGCGCGCTCGAGGAGACCTTCTATCCGGCGATGGAGGACCGCAAGCTGCCCATCACCGTCGGCCAGGGTGCTGGCGCCCGGGTGGTCACGCTCGACCTGCCGGCGTTCACCCTCGTCGGCGCCACCACGCGGACCGGCCTGCTCACCACGCCGCTGCGCGACCGCTTCGGCGTCACCCACCGGCTCGAGCTCTATGCGCCCGTCGACCTGGCCCGCATCGTGATGCGCTCCGCCGACATCCTCGAGGTCGAGATCGACGCGGCCGGAGCGGAGGCCATCGCCGCCCGCTCGCGCGGGACCCCCCGGGTGGCCAACCGGCTGCTGAAGCGGGCGCGTGACTTCGCCGAGGTGCGCGGGGCGGGCACGATCGACGCGGACGTGGCGCGCGCGGCGCTCGACCTGCTCGAGGTCGACGAGGCCGGGCTCGACCGGCTCGACCGCGACATCCTGCGCGCCTTATGCGAGAAGTTCGGCGGCGGGCCGGTCGGGCTGTCCACGCTCTCGGTGGCCGCCGGGGCGGACCCGGACACGATCGAGGACGTCTACGAGCCGTACCTGCTCCAGCAGGGCCTGCTGATGCGCACCCCGCGCGGCCGCGTGGCCACCGAGGCCGCGTTCGGCCACCTGGGCGTCGAGGCGCCGCGCGGCGCCGCCGCCCGCCTGTTCTAGTCGAAAACGCCGTGCGCGTGATGGCTAACCTGAGCCCCTACCCATGCCGATCTTCATCTGCCCCAACTGCGGCGACCGCAGCGTCGCCACGGAGCGCACCGCCGGCTTCCAGGACCGCGCGCGCTCGTGCAAGAAGTGCGGCTTCGGCTTCCTGTTCGAGCTGCTCGACGACTACTACCCGGCCCCCAACGCCGCCTTCTTCCTCTGCGATCAGCAGGGCCGCCTGATCGGCACCGGCCGCGGCGCGCGCGAGCTGACCGGGCTGGGCGACCTCGACGTGATCGGTCGCTCCGTCAAGGACGTGCTGGGGCTCGAGTTCGAGAGCGGCGAGGACCACGTGGGGACGGCGCTCGAGTGGGGCGTGCGGGTGCTGGACAAGCAGGTGGTCGTGCACGCCGAAGGGGATCGCCCCGAGACGGCGAAGGCCGACATCTTTCCCGCCTACGATGACGATGGCGGGCTCCTGCTCGTTCTGACCCCGCGATGACCAGTCGTATCCGCAACCTCTCGATCCTGGGGATCGTGCTCCTGCTGCTCGTCGGCGCGGCGCTCGTGATCGTGCCGGGCACGCCGCTCTCCAAGGAGACGACGCTAGGGCTGGACCTGCGCGGCGGGGTCGAGCTGGTCTACGAGGGCCAGCCGACGCCGCAGGTCCCGACCGTCACGCCCCAGGCGATCGACGACGCGCTGGAGACGATCCGTAAGCGCACCGACGTTCTCGGCGTGGCCGAGCCCGAGATCCAGAAGGCGGGCTCGAGGCAGATCTCGATCGGCCTGCCCGACGTCGAAAACGCCGACCGGGCGATCGAGCAGGTCGGCACCACGGCCCAGCTCCAGTTCTACGACTGGGAGCCGAACGTGCTCACCGACCGCGAGGTCTACGCGGGCGGCAAGGCGCTGTTCCAGGCCGTCGAGGCGGCCTCGCGAGCGGAGCCGAAGGCCGAGCGGTCCGACGTGGTGCCGGGCTCCGGCGACACGCCCAGGGAGGCCGACCAGCAGAACAACACCGCCAACGATCGCTACTACCTGTTCGGGCCCGACCAGCTTCCGATCGGCCCGGACGGCGAGCCGCTGCGCACCGGCGAGTACCAGCCGTCCTCTAGCTGCCAGGAGCTGCTCTCCGAGTACGAGGCGCGACCCGGCGCGCCGAAGCGGTACGCCGAGGGCACCGAGTGCCGCCGTCAGCTCGAGCGCCTCGGCCCCGCCGGCCCGCCGGCCGGCTCGCGCGTGATCAAGGTGCCCGGGGGCGTGATCGTGGTCGAGCAGGAGCGGGCGCCGAACCAGCCGCCGCAGATCAAGCGCTTCACGGTGCTCGAGGACGACTCCGAGCTGTCCGGCAAGGACATCAAGAACCCCGAGCAGTCGTTCGACCAGAACACGAACGAGCCCATCGTGACGATGGAGTTCACCGACACCGGCCGTGAGGCGTTCGCCCGCGTGACCAAGCGCATCGCCGATCGTGGCTCCAGGATCGTCCGGCCGCCCGGCACACCGCCCGAGAACGCCTTCCAGCGCTTCGCCATCACGCTGGACAACCAGATCGTCTCGCTGGCCACGATCGACTTCATCCAGAACCCGGAGGGCATCGACGGGCGCACCGGCGCGCAGATCGAGGGCATCGGGACGATCGAGGAGACCCAGGACCTGGCGGAGAGCCTGCGAATCGGCGCGCTGCCGATCGACCTCAAGCTGATCTCGCAGACGCAGGTCTCGGCCACGCTCGGCCAGCAGGCGCTCGACCAGGGGCTGCTCGCCGGCGCGGCGGGCCTGGCGCTGACGATCCTCTTCCTGCTCGTCTTCTACCGCGTGCTCGGCGGCGTGGCCACCGTGGCGCTCCTGACCTACTCGGTGCTGCTGTTCGCCCTGGTCAAGCTGATCCCGATCACGCTCACGCTCCCGGGGATCGCGGGACTCGTCCTCACCCTCGCGGTGGCGGCCGACGCCAACATCGTCATGTACGAGCGCATCAAGGAGGAGGCGCGCGCGGGCAGATCGATCCCCGCGGCCATCTCGGCCGGCTACGCGAAGGCGCTGCGGACGATCATCGACGCGAACGTCGTGACCGTGGGCGTGGCGTTCATCCTGTTCACGCTCGCCACGGCGGGCGTCAAGGGCTTCGCCTTCACGCTCGGGATCGGAACGCTCGTGTCGCTGTTCACGGCCGTGCTGGCCACCTCGGCGATCCTGGGCACGATGGCGCGCTCGCGGCTGCTGCGGCGTCCCAGCGCCCTGGGCGCCGGGCCCGAGCGGGTGCGCTGGAACTTCGACTTCATGGGCAAGGCGCGCTGGTTCTTCTCGATGTCGGGCGTGATCCTGGCCGCGGGCGCGCTCGCCATCGCCGGGCTGGGGATCAACTTCGGCATCGACTTCGAGTCGGGCACGCGCATAACCACGCCGCTCGAGCGACCGGCCAGCGTGGACGAGGTGCGCGACTCGCTCGCGCCGCTGGGGTACGGCGACGCCAAGATCCAGGCGGTCGACGACCCCGAGCTGGGCGAGAACGTGGTGCAGATCGCCGTGCCGCAGCTCGGGCCCCAGGAGGTGACGGAGGTCCGCTCGGAGCTCGACCGGGACTTCGGCGTGGCGGTGGGCGATTTCTCCGCCACCTCGATCGGCCCCACGTTCGGCGAGCAGATCGCGCGCACCGCCCTGATCGCGGTGGTGGCCTCGCTGCTCCTGATCTCGCTCTACATCGGCTTCCGCTTCGAGTGGAAGTTCGCCGTGCCGATCCTGATCGCGCTAGCGCACGACCTGCTCATCACCGCCGGCGTCTACGCCCTGACCGAGCGCGAGCTGACCACCTCGACGGTCGCCGCGCTGCTCACGATCATGGGCTACTCGCTCTACGACACGATCATCGTGTTCGACCGGATCCGAGAGAACGTGCCGCGCATGCCGCGCGCCACCTTCTCGCAGATCGCCAACCGCTCGATGTCCGAGGTGTTGACGCGATCGCTGGCCACCAGCTTCACGGTGCTGATGCCGGTGGGGTCGCTGATGCTGTTCGGCGGCGAGACGCTGAGGGACTTCGCGTTCGCGCTGCTGGTCGGGGTGGCCTCGGGCGCGTACTCGTCGATCTTCATCGCCACCCCCGTGCTGGTGGAGTGGAAGGAGCGCGAGCAGGTCTACATGCGCCGCCGCCGGCTGGTCATGCAGGACCATGGCGGCCTGGTGCCGGCCTTCGCGACCGCCGCGATCGGCGAGGCGGCGGCCACCGCCCCGGCCGGCGCCGGACGCCGACCGCGCCAGCGCACGCCGGGACGTGACGGACCCGCCCGCGCCTCGGCCACCGGACCGCCGCCCGCCTCGGGCCGAGCGAAGCGCGGCGCTCGGCCGCCGGATGGCGCTCCGGGCGAGGCTCGGTCGCAGCGCGGCCCGGCGCCCGCCGATGGCGCTCCGCCCGACGCTCGCCCCGCGCCGCCGGATGGCGCCTCCCAAGGCACGCCGCCCTCGACCGAGCGCGCACCGGATGCACGCATGCCGCCGGACGGCTCCCCCCCGCGCGAACGCGAATCGCGCATCTCCAGCACCGCCGGCCGGTCGAAGCCCAAGCCGAAGCGCCAGCGGGCGCGGAAGAAGCACGGTCGCCGGTGAGCGTGGTCGTCTGGACCATGATGGGCATCGCCGTGTGGCACTTCACGGTGTTCGTGCCCGATCGCTTCTGGGGCGGGATCGTGGGCGCGTTCCTGGTGGCCACCGTCGCGGCGATCCTGTTCGGCTTCCTGGCCAACGGCGCCACCGTGCCCGATCGGGGCGACACCGAGCTGGTCCAGGCGCTGATCGCGATCCCGGGGTCGGTGATCGGGCTGGCGCTGTCCTACTGGTGGGGCGCCCGCTACGACCGCGAGCACGGCGTGGACCACGGCTTCACCCGCGCCGGCTCGGTCTGACGCCCAAATTTCGGGTGTGGGCCCCCATCGTCTCGCATATGGCATCGAAGGGGGCCCACGTCTAGGTCACCCGGCCGGGTTTGTGGGCTTAGCAGTGTGCTAAGTTCAACACATGCGTGTGCACATAAACCTCGACGACGAGCTTGTGAGGGAGCTCGATCGGCGCGCCGGTGCGCGCGGACGCAGCGCCTATATCACCGCCACCCTTCGCCGGGCGCTGGAGGACGAGCGGCGCTGGGAGCAGTTGGCGGCCGCTGTCGGGGCGCTCGAGGGGAGCGAGCACGCCTGGGACGAGGATCCCGCGGAGTGGGTTCGGGACCAGCGGAGGTCTGACCTCCGTCGAGTCGGCTGAGGGCGCGTGCCGATCCTGCTGGACACGACTGCTCTGATCGACGTGCTGCGCGGCCGTCCCGAGACGGCGGCACGTCTGCTGGCCCTCCGCTCCACTGGGGAGGCGCCATGGATCTGCGCCATCAGCGTCGAGGAGATCTGGCGGGGCCTCAGGCCCAACGAGCAAGATGCGGCCGCTGGTCTGTTGGACGCGTCGAGGATGGCGCCGCTGGGGAGCGCCGAGGGCAAGCGCGCCGGGAGCTGGCGCCGTGACTTCGCGGAGCGGGGTGTAACGCTCGCGCAGCCGGACTGCCTGATCGCGGCGGCCGCCGTGAGCGTGGGCGCCCGGCTGGCGACGGGCAACCCAAAGGACTTCCCGATGGGAGAGCTCGAGGTCGAACACTGGCCCGTGGGCGCCTGACCGGGGGCGAATCCGCCTGTTCCGTCCACTCCGGCTCCAAGAATGGGCCGGATGCAGCAGCGACCCTCCCGCTGGACGTGTGGGCCCTACGAGGTCGACGTGGCCGAGCGACTGGCGGCGGGACTCGGCGTGGGACGGCCCGTGGGGGCGATCCTCGCGCGCCGGGGCTTTCGCGAGGTGGACGAGGCGCGGCGGCTCCTCGCCGCCGACGAGCGCCACGACCCGCTCACGTTGCCCGGCGTACTGCGGGCCCGCGAGCTGATCCTGGCTCACCTGCGCCGTGGCTCCCGGATCGCCGTGTTCGGGGACTACGATGTGGACGGCGTCTGCTCCACGGCGATGCTGGTCCGCACGCTGCGCGCGCTCAGCGGCGACCCGATCTGGGAGCTGCCGAGCCGCTTCGACGAGGGCTACGGCCTGTCCCGAGCGGCGGTCGAGCGGCTCGCGGCACGCGGCGTAGAGCTGCTCGTTACGGTGGACTGCGGGATCACGGCGGTGGAGGAGGTCGCGTGCGCGCGAGCGGCCGGCCTGGACGTCGTGATCACGGATCACCACCGGCCGGGCCCGGAGCTCCCGGCCTGCGTAGTTGTGCACCCGGCGCTGCCGCCGGCTGACCCCGATCCCGGCGTAACCGGCTCCGGCCCACCCGAGCGCGACACCGGTGCGCCCCGCCCCGCTGCCGAATCGCGTGGCTCCGGCTCCGCCGTGCTCGAGGACCTCCGGGCCGCGCCTGGCTCCGCCGCCCGCGCCTCCGCGTCCAGCCCGGGCGCCCCAACCTTCGGCTGCCCCGAGCTCTGCGCCGCGGGCGTCGTGCTCAAGCTGTCGGAGGCCCTGCGCGGCCGAGAGGCGGCCGAGGAGGATCTTGACCTCGCCGCGCTGGCCACCGTCTGCGACCTCGTCCCGCTCCGGGGCGAGAACCGGCGCATCGTGCGCGAGGGACTGGTCGCGCTCGGCCGCACCCAAAAGCCCGGCCCGCGCGCCCTGATGGAGGTGGCGGCAGTCGCGCCGGCTGAGCTGACCGAGCACGCGCTGGGCTTCCGGCTCGGTCCGCGCATAAACGCCGCCGGACGCATGCGACGCGCCGACGCTGCCCTCGAGCTGCTGCTCACCGAGGACGGACGGCGCGCCGAGGAGGTGGCGCGCGAGCTCGACCTGGCCAACCGCGATCGCCAGGAGGCGGAGACCCGCATCCTGTTCGCGGCCGAGGCCGCGTGCGCGGCCCAGGCCAGCCAGGCCGCGCTCGTGGTGGCGGGGGAGGGCTGGCACCCCGGCGTGGTGGGCATCGTCGCCGCTCGGCTCGTCGAACGCTGGCGGCGACCCTGCGTGGCGGTCGCGCTCGACGGCGAGTCGGGGCGCGGCTCCGGCCGCGGCATCTCCGCCTACGACCTGCACGGGGGACTCGCCGCCTGCGCCGACCACCTGACCCGCTTCGGCGGCCACCGGATGGCGGCGGGGGTGGAGCTCGCGGCCGACGCCGTCGACCCGTTCCGCCGCGCCCTCGCCGCGCACGCCGCGGCCGCGCTGTCGCCGGACGACCTGATTCCGGTCGAACGGGTGGACGCGGTCGTGCCCGGTGGTGTACTGGGCCTCGACCTCGCCGACGAGCTCGAGCGCCTGCGTCCGTTCGGGATGGGCAATCCGCAGCCGACCCTGCTGGTCCCCGCCGCTCGCTTCGAGCAGGTAGCCGGGATGGGCAAGGAGCGCGAGCACGCCCGCTTCACGCTCGTGACCGCGGGCGGGGCCCGCTCGCGCGGGGTGGCGTTCGGCTCTCCGCCCAGGGAGCTGGCGCGAGCCTCGAGCGAGCCGCACGACATCGCCCTGCGCCTCGAGCGCAACCGCTGGAACGGGATGGTGGAGCCGCGCGTGATCCTGCGCGCGCTGTGCCCCACCCGCCCCGGCGCGCTGCGCGTGCTGGGCGAGGATGAGTCCTTCCGGGACCGCCTGCGCCGCGCGCTGGGCGACGACGGGCCGTCCGCGGGCCACTCGCGCATCGAGCCATTCGCCGACGGCGCTTCGCCGCCCGCCCACACGAGCCGGCGCCCGGCCCGCGCGCCCATCGACTACCGCCGCGCGGGCTTCGCCGGCGTGGCTGGCGATCTGCTCACGAGCGGCGAGCGGGTCCTAGTCGCGGTGGCCGACGTGCCGCGGCGCCGGCGTGGGCTCGAGCGGATCGTGGCCGGCCTCGCGCCGGGGGAGATGGCGGTCGCCTCGTGGCGCGCGCTCGCCGCCGATCCGACGCTCACCCGGCCCTACGACCACCTCATCGCGCTCGACCCCCCGCCGGGTGGCGCGGCGGACCCTCTCCTGCGCGACGGACCGAGGGCCTACCTCGCCTGGGGGCCCGTCGAGGTGGAGTTCTCCCTCAAGGTCTGGCGTGCGGAGCTCGATCTGCGGCCGGCGCTCGCGCGAACCTACCGCGCGCTGCGCGAGCTGCCCGGGAGCGCGAGTCCCGACGCGCTGGAGGCGGCACTCGGCGGCACTGGCCGTTATCCGCGCACGCCCGAGTGCTGCGCCCGGCTGCTGCTGGTCCTGGAGGAGCTCGCCCTGGTCGAGCTCACCCGCGAGCCACCCGCCTGCCGGGTGATCGAGGCGCCGCGCACGAGCCTCGAGCGGTCGAGCGTCTACCGCGCCTGCCGCGAGCGCCTGACCATGATCGAGCGCGCGCTTGAAACGGAGCGGCCGATCGCAGCGCCCATCCGTGCCGCGTAGCAGGAGAGCGGAATATGAACGCGTGTCCCTCCGGCCACCGGTTCGGTCGAAGCGCGCGAGGACGTCCAGATACCTCGGCCTTATGCGGCGGCGTCGATCACTGGAACTTCGTAGTCCGCGAAGCGCCGATCGGCGGTTACGATCGTTAAGCCCTCGGAACGTGCCTGTGAGATGAGGAGCCGGTCGAACGGGTCGCGGTCTGCGTATCGAGCAGCAGCCTCACCCGCACTCGTCGAGCAGCTCGCCGATCTCCTCGTCGCTGAACTCGAAGTCCTCCGCGATCGAGATCCGGCAGCTGGGTTGGCCAAGCTTGACCAGCCCGTTGTAGCGGTTGCGCTCGAGGATGGGAAGTTGCGCGTCCGTCGCGGTGCGGTCACTCTCCAGTAGCGCCGGAGCGGTGGGACCAACGGCCGCCCGGTCTACACTCGATTCATGCCCAAGCTTCCACGCGGCAACGGAAAGGCGGACACCGCCACCGCCGCGAAGCCCGCCGACATGGGCGGCGCCGCCCGTCGTTCGCCGGGCCAGCGCAAGCCCGGTAGCCATGGCCACCCCCCGCTGCGCGGGAGCGCGTTCGAGCGCCACCAGGTCGACGAGGCCGCCCGGCACGCGCCCGCCGGCCCCAGGGCGCGGCTCACCGACGATCAGCGTGTCCTGCTGGGAGATCTCTTCGCCGTCGTCGAGGAGCACGCCGGCGAGGCGGCGGAGGAGGTCGACCGCTGCCTGGTGGAGAGGGCGTTCGTGTTCGCCTGCGATCGTCACGCCGACCAGCGCCGGGTGAGCGGCGAGGACTTCATCGTGCACCCCGTCGGCGTGGCCAAGATCTGCGCCGGCATGCGGCTCGACACGGCCACCCTCTGCGCGTCCCTGCTGCACGATACGGTCGAGGACACGAGCGCCTCGCTGGCCGAGGTGGAGCATGACTTCGGTCCTGAGGTCGCCACGCTGGTGGACGGGGTCACGAAGCTCTCCGGCGTCACGTTCCAGAGCCGCGACGACCGCCAGGCCGAGAACTACCGCAAGATGATGGTCGCGATGGCCCAGGACATCCGGGTCATCCTGATCAAGCTGGCCGACCGGCTGCACAACATGCGCACGATCGGCTCGATGCCGAAGCAGAAGCAGCAGGAGAAGGCGAAGGAGACGCTCGAGATCTTCGCGCCGCTGGCCCATCGGCTGGGCATCCACGCGATCAAGTGGGAGCTCGAGGACCTCGCCTTCACCACGCTCCACCCGCGCAAGTACAGCGAGATCAAGCAGCTCGTGAGCCAGCAGCGCGGAGAGCGCGAGGCCTACGTCGCCCGCGCCGGCCAGTACCTGGAGCGGGAGCTGGAGTCGGTGGGGATCGAGGCGGAGATCTCAGGGCGCGCCAAGCACTTCTTCTCGATCTATTCGAAGATGACCAAGAAGGGGCGCGAGTTCAACGAGATCTACGACCTCACCGCCATGCGCGTGATCGTGAGCTCCGTCAAGGACTGCTACGGCGCGGTGGGCGTGATCCACTCGCTCTGGAAGCCGCTGCCGGGGCGCTTCAAGGACTGGGTGGCGATGCCCAAGTTCAACATGTACCAGGCCCTGCACACCACGGTGATCGGTCCCGAGGGCCGCCCGCTGGAGATCCAGATCCGCACCCGGGAGATGCACCGCACGGCCGAGTTCGGAGTGGCGGCGCACTGGATCTACAAGGACGACGGATCGGCCCCGCCGCAGCAGAAGGTCGAGTGGCTGCGCCACCTGCTCGACTGGCAGCAGGAGATGAAGGACCCGCAGGAGTTCGCGCAGACGCTCAAGGCGGACCTGTTCGAGGACGAGGTGTTCGTCTTCACGCCCAAGGGCGAGGTCAAGTCGCTCGCCGCCGGCGCCACCCCGCTCGACTTCGCCTACGAGATCCACACCGACGTCGGCCACCGCTGCGTTGGCGCCAAGGTGAACGGCAAGATCGTGCCGCTGCACTACGAGCTTCAGTCGGGCGACATCTGCGAGGTGCTGGCTTCGAAGAAGGATCGCGGTCCGTCACGCGACTGGCTGGCGCTGGCCAAGACGACGCGCGCCCAGTCGAAGATCCGCGCCTGGTTCAAGCGCGAGCGCCGCGAGGACTCCGAGCGCACCGGCCGAGAGGTCCTGCAGGAGGCGATGAAGCGCGCGGGCCTGCCGCCCCAGAAGATGGCCGGCTCGCCGCTGTTGGCGGACGTGATCCGCGAGATGGGCTTCCGTAAGGCGGAGGACTTCTACATCGCCCTCGGACAGGCCAAGATCTCCGCGAAGACGGCCGTCAACAAGCTGATGCACCGGCTCAAGGAGGGTCAGTCGGCGGTCGAGCCCACCTCCGCCGCGACCGAGCTGCTGGAGCGTAAGGAGTCGCCCCGCAGGACCGCCGCCTCCTCGACGTACGGCATCAAGGTCGAGGGCGTGGACGACGTGATGCTGCGGCTCGCGAAGTGCTGCCGCCCCGTACCGGGCGACCCGATCATCGGCTACATCTCGCTCGGCAAGGGCATCACGATCCACCATGACTCCTGCCCCAACGCCGAGGCGCTCAGGAAGAACCCGGAGCGCTTCGCCAAGGTGGCCTGGGACGGGGACACCGCGTCGTCGTTCCGCGTCGAGCTGCAGATCGACGGCTGGGACCGCCATCGGCTGCTGGAGGACCTGTCGCGCACCTTCGCCGAGGCCGGCATCAACATCCTCGAGGCGCGCTGCACGGTGGTGCACCCGATGGTCAAGAACCGCTTCGTGGTGGAGGTGGGGGACACCCACTCGCTCAAGACCTGCATCGCGCGGCTGCGGAACATCGAGTCGGTCTTCGACGCCTACCGCGTCACGCCCACCGCATGACGTCACGCCACCGCCTGTAGCCCCCGGGGGCTGACCCCGAACTCCACCTCGCCGTACTCGCCGATGTAGTCGCCGTCCACCTGGACGGGGAAGGGACGGTCGTCGATCGCCTCCACGCGCAGGCCGGCCAGCTCGCCCAGGCCCTCGACCTGGCGATGGCGCAGCACCGTGCGCGCCCGCGTCGAGAGCAGCCGCGGGATCAGGGTCGGCAGCTCCAGCGCGGTGGCGCGCTTTAGCACCGCCACCGAGAGCGAGCCGGTGTCGAGGCCGGCGGGCTCGGTCACCCGGATCGGCCGGCGGCGGAAGTACGTGAACGGGTCCGAGTTCTGGACGATCACGGTCACGGCGTCGAGCGCGCGGTCGCCGGCGCGCACCCGGACCAGCGGCGGCCGGACCAGGTATCGGCGGGTGAAGATGTCCACGCCCGCGAGCGTGTAGTACCAGGCGCCGAGCCGCGCCTTGCGGGTGGGATGGGTGTCCACCCGCTCCACCACCGAGGCGTCGAGCCCCACGCCCGACGCGAAGACGAAGTGCCGGGAGTCCACGCGTCCGAGGTCCACCGGGCGCGGACGGAAGTCGTCGGCCATGCGCAGCAGATGCTCGGTGGCGTCCACCACGTCGTTGGGGATGCCCAGCGTGCGAGCCCAGACGTTCGTGGACCCGCCCGGCAACGCCGTCAGCGGCGTCTCCGAGCCGACCAGCCCGTTGGCCGCCTCGTTGACCGTCCCGTCGCCGCCGAAGGCGACCACCACGTCGTAGCCCTCGCGCGCGGCCTCGCGGCAGATCTGCGTGGCGTGATCGCGCTTCTCGGTATCGATCGCCTCGACCGAGTAGCGCGACTGGAGCGCGTAGACCACGAGGTTGCGCAGCCGGTCGGACACCGTGGTCGCGTACGGATTGACGATGACCAGCATCCGCCGCTTCGGGGTACGGTCGGGCAGGAGGCGCTCCGCGAGCTCCTCCGCCCGCTCGAGAGCGGTCTCCGTGGCCACTGCTGACGCTACCCCGCCCGTGGACGCTGGTTACCGGGGCGCGGGCCCGTCGCCTCGAACCGACTGAGGCCCTCCCGCTCGACCTCGCGGACGCTTCCCTCGTTGGTCAGCAGGTCCACGTGTCCCAGCACCTCCGACAGCGTCAGGTAGGCCTGGGTCACGGCGATGTTGCCCCACAGCGCCTGGGCGAGCTCGTACGCGCTGCGCGACCGCTCGGCGATCAGACCGTGGATCTTGTCCGCGCGGCGGCGGTGGAGCGCGAAGCGCTGGTCGATCAGGGCGCGGTGGTCGGCGATTGGGTCGCCGTGGCCGGGCAGAACGAGTCCCACGTCCATCTCGCGCGTGGCGCGCAGCGACTCGAGGTAGCTCACCAGCGCCTGCGGGCGCTCCGTGCCGCCGACGCGGGGCCGCGTGATGAGCGGGTTGGACGAGATGTGGCCGAGCAGGTGGTCGGCGGCGATCAGGATGCGGCGCTGGCGGTCGTGGAACACCGTGTCGGTGGGCGAGTGGCCGGGACGGTGATGGACGTGCAGCGTGCGGTCGCGCAGCGCGAGCGGCTCGCCGTCGCGCAGCGGCCGGGTCACGGCCACGGGCGCGCCCCAGGCCCGGAACGCCTGCGAGACCGAGTGCAGCGCCGCCACCACGTCCTCGGGGATCCCGTGGCGCAGCATGATCGCGCGCGCGAAGTCGTCGTCGGCCTGGGCCTCGCGCGCGAAGCTCTCGACGTAGGGCACGGCCGCGTCGATCGCCGCTACCTCGGCGCCGGCGTGGGAGGCCACGATCGAGACGAGCCCGAGGTGGTCGATGTGCTGGTGCGTGAGGATCACCAGGTCGACGTCCTCGAGCGCGTGGCCGAGCCCGGCGATCCCGCGCTGGAGCTCGTCGAACGAGGTGCCGGAGTTCGGTCCGGCGTCCACCAGCGTCAGCGGCTCGTCCTCGATCAGATAGACGTTGACGCGGCCCACCGCGAACGGTGTCGGGATGGCCAGGCGGTGGATGCCGGCCTCGGCGGCCGGGCCGAAGGGGTCGTCGCTCATGGCACTCGACCCTACTGGCGGGCGTCGGTCCCAGCACTCGGGCCCGCGTTGCGGCAAGCTGGCGGTCGTGCGGGCTCGTATCGTGCTCGGCTGTGCGCTCGTCTTCGCGCTCGGGGCCGGAGGCCTCGCCGCCCTCGACGGGCGCGACTACCGGGCGCGAGCCTTCGTGATCCGGGTGCCCCCGCAGGTCGGCAGCGAGCGGGGACTCGAGCGGGCCCGCGGCGAGCCCGTGCTGCGCCGCGCCCTGGCGCTGGCGGGGGAGACCGGCCGAGACGCCCGCTGGCTGGCGGAGCACTCGGACGTGCAACTCACCTCCCGTCTCGATCTCGCCATCACCGTCGAGACCCCGGAGCGAGAGCGGAGCGCGGCGCTGGCGACCGCCTACGCCAAGGCGGTGCGGCGCTCGATTCCCGACGAACCCGGCCTGCTGACCCGCGGGCGCGGCGCGCGCGACGCCCAGCCGGAGCTCAGCCCGCTCGGCTGGGCGCTGCTGGGAGGCGTGAGCGGGCTCTGGGTCGGCGCGGCCCTGTCGATCCTGCTCGTCAGGCCCGGATCAGGGCCAGCACCTCGTCGCGCTTGCGCTCCATGTGCTCCCGCGACACGAGCGACTCGAGGTTGAGCCGCAGCAGCGGCTCGGTGTTGGAGGGCCGCACGTTGAAGTGCCAGTCGTCGTAATCGATCGAGATCCCGTCGAGCCGCTCGAGCTCGCCGTCGGAGTAGTGCTTCGCGATCTCCTCCAGCTTCGCCGACTGGTCCTCGACCTCGGAGTTGATCTCCCCGGAGATGAAGTAGCGGGAGCGCAGCGGCTCGAGCAGCTCGCTCATCCGCCGGCCCTCCACCGACAGCAGCTCGAGCATCAGCAGCGCGGGGATGGCGCCGGAGTCGGCGCAGTAGAAGTCCCGGAAGTAGTAATGACCCGACACCTCGCCGCCGAAGGCGGCTCCGAGCTCCCGCATGCGGCTCTTGAAGAAGGCGTGGCCCACGCGGTTGACCTCGGCCCTGCCGCCGGCGCCCTCCACCACGTGGCGGACCGCGCGGGAGGCGCGTACATCGTAGAGGATCGTCGCGCCGGGCTCCTTGCGCAGCAGCGCTTCGGCCAGCAGCGCCGTGAGGAAGTCGCCGGCCACGAACTCACCGGTGTCGTCGATGAAGAAGCAGCGGTCCGCGTCGCCGTCCCAGGCGATGCCCAGGTCGGCGTTCGTCTCACGCACCCGGTCGATGACGAACCGCCGGTTCTCGGGCAGGAGCGGGTTGGGCTCGTGGTCGGGAAACTCGCCGTCGGGCTCCCAGCAGGTCTCGACCCGCTCGAGCGGGAACGAGTCGAGCAGCGGTCCCAGCATTGGGCCCGCCATCCCGTTGCCGCCGTCGAGCACGACCCGCATCGGTTTCACCCGC
>Ga0187894_10004596_pt1 | contig 14686 bp, 13 predicted proteins | sample GBC1701081metaG_FD_136650 | JGI IMG/M metagenome (GOLD analysis project Ga0187894, IMG submission 136650) | White microbial mat communities from a lava cave in the Kipuka Kanohina Cave System on the Island of Hawaii, USA - GBC170108-1 metaG ...
CGCGCCCACGGCGGGCTTGGGCCCGAGGGGGCGGGTGTTCCGTCGGGATGACGCTACAGCGTGCCCGTCGAGGAGGCCCTGGCCGCGTTATCCCGCCGGGTGGTGTGAAAATTCAGGCTAATGGACGGTATGGCGCGTCGCGACCTTGGGAATGGGCTGGCCGTCGTGGTCGGGTCGGTGCTGCTGGGCGGCGCGGTCGGTTGTGCGCCGCCACGCCCGGTTCCGACGGAGCCCGCGCCGCCGCCGCCTCCGTCTTCGCCGTCATTCGATCCAAGCTACGACGCGTTGGCCGCGGCCCCGCGCGGGTTGCCGGTACCGTGGCCGCCCGGCGGCCAGGACTTGCTGGTTCGACCCGGCACTACGATCCACGTCGAGGATCGGTTCGGGGTGCCGACGTTCCTGTGGGCCCCGCGCCCCGGCGTCGTTCCGACGGGCGGTGTAAGCGGATTGTCGCCCAGGGAAGCGGCGCGTGCGCACCTGACGGTGTATGCGCCGCTCTACGGCTTCGACAGCCCGAATGAAGCCGGCGTCACCGTCGCCCGCGTGCACGACATCGGGCGCGGCGCCATCGTCGTCGAGCTGCGGCAGGCGGTGGCGGGTGTGGAGGTGTTCAGGCAGCGGCTGGCCGTGGTCATGAACCGCCGTCATGATCTGATCGCGCTGGCCGGCTATCTGACGGGCGCCGCCGGTACGGCCGCCAAGCGGGGCCGGCTGTCCTTTCCGACCGACGAACGCCGCGCCGCGGCCGTGGCGCTGGCGGATATGACCGGTGTTTCGCTGTCGGCTTCGGCGGCGGCGATGCGGGATGAGCCTTCTCCGGCCGGCCCTTACCGGCACTTTACGTCGGCGTTCGGGGGCGCCCAGGCGCGCGTCAAACCCGTGCTTTTCCCGTTGCCACCGCCCGACGGACTGCGGCCGGCGTATTACGTCGAGGTCACCGCGAACGAGCCCACCGCCACCGGGACTTCGACGACGGCCTCGCGCGGATGGGCCTACGTGGTCAGCGCCGCCGTGGACGGCCGCCTCTTCTTTCGCCACGACCTGACGGCGCAGGACGCGTTTTCCTATCGGGTGTGGGCCGACGATCGCGGTGCCGGCATCCCGTTCGAGGGGCCGCAGGGCACGGCCGCGGCGCCGCATCCGCGCGGCGTCCCCGATGGATACGACGCCCCCTTCGTGGCGCCGCGCCTGGTGACGCGGGCCTCGGGGCCCATCGCGCGCGGGGATCCCTGGCTTTCGCCATCGGCCACCGAGACCGTCGGAAACAACGTCGATGCGTACGCCGACGTGGTGGCGCCCGACGGCCTGGATCCCGACGATTTTCGCGCCTCCCTGAACCGTCCCGGAGCGTTCGACCGAACATACGACACGGCGGTGCAGCCGGGCGCCGACCGCGCGCAGCAGATGGCTGCGATCACCCAGCTATTCTACGACGTCAACTTTTTCCACGATTGGTTCTACGACGTCGGCTTCGACGAGGCCGCCGGCAACGGCCAGGCACTGAACTTCGGCCGCGGCGGCCTGGAGGGCGATGCCATCGCCGCCGAGGCGCAGGACGCGGCCGGCTTCAACAACGCCAACATGCGGACGCCCGCGGACGGGGGGCGGCCGCGCATGCAGATGTACGTCTTCGCCGGCTTCCCCGCGCCCACGTTGACGGTGGACCAGCCCCCCGCTCTGGCCGCCCCCTATCAGGGTGGCGCATCCCTCGGGATGGGTCCCCGGTCTTACGCGGTGACCGCTGACGTGGTGCGGGTGGTGGACGGTCAGGCGCCGTTCGCCGACGCCTGTCAGGCCGTGGGGCCGGACGTGGCGGGCAAGATAGTGCTGGTCGATCGCGGCGAATGTTTGTTTGCCGACAAAGCCCGCAACGCGCAGGCGTCGGGCGCCGCCGCGATTGTCATCGCCAATGTAGACACGTCCGCCAATCCGAGCCGGGCACCGACCATCGCCGCGCCCGCGCCGGACGTGACCATCCCGGTCCTGACCCTGGATCTCGCCACCGGTGACAAGCTGCGCGCCGCGCTCGCCGCGGGGGCCGTCATGCACGGCACGGTCGCCCGCGCGCCGAGCGTCGACCGGGACGGCACGCTCGACAATCAGGTGGTGGCTCACGAATGGGGCCACTTCATCAGCAACCGGCTGATCGGCGACGGCAACGGCCTGTCCACGATCATGTCACGCGGCCTTGGCGAAGGTTGGGGTGACTTCCACGCGCTGCTCATCACGGTGCAGCCCGAGGACACGGCGGTGCCGGGGAACGAACGTTTCGGGGGCACGTACCCCATCGGGAGCTACGCCCTCTCGGCCGGCGCTGCCACCAACCAGGCCTATTACTTCGGCCTGCGGCGCGTGCCGTACTCGACGGACTTTTCGCGCAACCCGTTGACGTTTCGACACATCGGCGAAGGCACGCCGCTGCCTTCGGGGCCCCCCTATTCATCCGGCGAAGACGGCAGCGGCAACGCCGAAGTCCACGCCAGCGGCACCGTCTGGGCGACGATGCTGTGGGAGTGCTGGGCGGCCATCCTGGGTGACACGCTGGGACCGTCGCCACGCCTCGATTTCGAGACCGCCCGGGATCGCATGCGCGCGTATCTGGTGGCCGCGTACAAAACCACGCCGCTGCTACCCACGCTGGTGGAAGCCCGAGACGCCTTTCTGGCGTCGATCTTCGCGGGCGATCCAGCCGACTTCGCGCGCTGCTCACAGGCTTTCGCCCGCCGAGGCGTCGGCGTTCGCGCGGCCGCTCCGGATCGCTTCTCGGAGACCAACACGCCCGTGGTCGAGAGCTTCGTCGCCGGCGGTGACGTGGCCTTGCTTCGCACCGAGCTCGTGGACGGGGTCGCGGACGGGTGCGCCCCGGCGGATGGCAGCCTGGACGAGGGTGAGATCGGAAGGCTTTCCGTCGAGATCAAAAATACCGGTGACCGGACCCTGTCGGGGGTCACGGCGATCGTCCGCACGGCCTCCCCGGCGGTCACGTTCGCGGGACCCACCACCCTCACGTTTCCCACCTTGATCCCTTTCGCCCGGGCGACCGCGTCCGTTCCGGTCCGCTTGATGGACGCCCCCGTCGAGATCCTCGAGCTCGACTTCGCCATCGACATTCATCATCCCGATCTAATGGGCGGCGGCGTGGTGAGCGCGGTGGCGTCGCACCGCGCGGGCTACCGGCAGCTGCCGGGGCAGTCAGTCGTCGACGACGTGGAAAGCGAGCAGCCGGTATGGACCGCCGGGGGCGACGGCCCTGCCTCGATGGGGACCTGGCGACGCGTCGCCGTCGACGCGCTTTCACACCGGTTTCTAGGTCCCGATCCCGTAACGCGCTCGGATCAGTGGCTGATGTCGCCTCCTCTCGTCGTTGCGTCGACGGGAGATTTCCGGTTCACGTTTCGTCATCGCTACGCCTTCGAGATAGACGGCGCGTCAATTTTCGATGGGGGCGTGATCGAGATCAGCGGCGACGACGGCCACACGTGGAGCGACGTCGGGGCGTTCGCAACACCCCCGTACGACGGTGTGATCGCCGCCGACACCGACAACCCGCTGGCCGGTCGAGGAGCTTGGGGCGGTCGCAGTATCACCTACCCCGATTTGCATACAACCAGCATGAATCTGGGGACCGCCTATGCCGGTCAGACCGTGCGCATCCGATTCCGGATCGGCGCGGACGCCGGGACCGGAGGAGCCGGGTGGGAGATTGACGACATCGCCTTCACCAACCTGGTCAACCGCCCTTTCCCCATCCTGGCGCCGGATCCGGGATGTCGTCCGCTTCCGGAGCCGCCCGTCGAGGCGCGTCCGCCCGAGCCACCACCGTTCACGGACGGTGGCCCTCCGGGGGGCGCAAGCGAAGCGACTGGCGGGCTGCGAGCGCGGGGGCCCGCGTGCCACTGCGAATACGACGAGAGCACCGCACCAGGGCGCGAGGCCGGTGCCTTCGTCGCGCTGGCTTCGCTGCTTCTTTGCCGTCGCCGGCAAAGCAACCGCCGCCAGCCTTATGCGTGATGTGTGTCGGACCGGTCAGCGCCTCTCGCCCCCGGTTCCACCGCCGCCGGTCGAAGCCGCCCGCCGCCTTCCACCGCTCGCCTCCCCGCCCTTGCGGCCGATGTTGGCCATGTGCTCGGCGTCTTGACTGACGGCCTGGCCGCCCTTTCGCCCAGCTTCCCGGGCCTCCTCTGAATCGAACTCGTGCGCGGTTCCTTTGGCGTGTGCGGCCTTGCCTCCTTCGCTGGCGATGCGCCGCTGTTTTTCAGCATCCATCCCGGCGAAACCTCGGCCACTGTTCTTGTCACCTTTCTCCATGATTCACCCCATTTCCTCTTGCCTCGTCTATGAAGTTGGCGCCCGGCATGGCTACAGGCAAGCTGAGCGCCAACCGAAACGTGAAGTGAAGATAGGCCTCCTTCAACGGGAATTTCGCGGGCAACCTTTCAGTTGAAGAGATGAGTCATGCCAATCAAAAGTGAGGACGGGATGAACCTACGCTGGACTCGAACCAAATGGCGAACCGCGCTGGCCATCATGCTAGGCGCGACCATGGCCGCGTCGGGGATGGCTATGTCGCAGAGCGCGGTGACCCCCAAGACCGAGGCGCCTCCCCAAGCGCGGGTGCTTTCGCGAGCGTTCTCATCGGCGGCGAAGGCCCTGCGCCCCAGCGTCGTCCGCATCGACGTCGAAGCGGAGCGGCCCAAGGCCGGCCGCCAGTTCAGGATGCCGGACAGCGATGGCGCGCCCTTCTTTCACCGGTTCATGTTCCCCGAGGGAGGCGAGGTGATTCCGCGTCACGGCACCGGGTCGGGCGTGATCCTGGATACCAGCGGCAACATCGTAACCAACCGCCACGTCGTTCACGGCGCGTCGAAGCTCACCGTGACGCTGCACGATGGGCGGGAGCTGGCCGCGCGCGTCGTCGGCAAGGACGAGCGCACCGACGTCGCCGTCCTGAAGCTGACAAACCCGCCGCGCGATCTGGTGGCAGCGCGGCTCGGTGACTCCCAGAAGCTGGAGGTGGGGGAATGGGTGCTCGCGGTGGGCAGCCCGCTCGGCCTCGAGCAGACCGTGACTGTGGGGATCGTCAGCGGCCTGGGAAAGACGAGCTCTAAGGTGCGCATGTCGGGGGATAGGGTGCGCAGCTACATCCAGACAGACGCCAAGATCAACCCCGGCAATTCGGGCGGACCCCTGGTCAATCTGGACGGCGAGGTCGTGGGAGTGAACACGCTCATCAACCAGGGCCCGGGCGGAAGCTACGGATTCGCGATTCCCGTCAACGAGGTGCGCCGTGTTGCCCAGGTTCTGATGAAAGAGGGACGTGTCCGCTACGCCTATCTCGGCGTGCGGGTGGGCGACGTCAAGGGGGTCGAGCCCGAGGAGTGGGAGAAGCTTGGTCGGTCGCCGAAGAACGCTCCAAAGGACGGCGCCTTGGTGAGCGAGCTGACCCCGGGCAGCCCCGCCGCTGGCGCCGGTCTGCGCGTGGGTGACATCATCACGTCGATCAACGATCGCAGGACGGATGGCGCCGCCGACGTCATCGACGCCGTGTCGTCACATCCCGTGGGGACCAAGGTCAACGTCAGTTATCTTCGCGAAGGCAAGTCCGGCACGGTCCAGGTAGCCCTGGGTGAGCTTCCGTCCGAAGACGGCAGCGCTCCGGACTCGTCACGCAAGGTCGGCGTTATGCTCCAGACCCTGACGCCGGACCTGGCGCAGTCACTGGGCGTCCACCCGTCGACTCGAGGGGCGGTCATCACCGACGTCGAGCGCGGCAGCCCCGCCGAGCGGGCCGGCTTGCGCGCCGGGGAAGTCATCGTCGAGGTCGATCGGAAACCGGTCACATCGGTGGATGAAGCCGTCGCGGCGCTTCGGCAGTCCGGCGGCCAGTCCAGCGGAAAAGGCGGTGGGCCGCTCCTTCGGGTGCGGAGCGCCTCTGGCGCTCGCTACGTGACCATCACCGCGGAGTGACCGGCTCGCACCGGGCCCGCCCCGCTTCGCTGCTTCAGGCCGCGCCCGACGTGATGGTCAGCTCCGCGTACGGCGACTCGTCGGAGGCGCTCGCGCGGGAGGATCGGGCCGGCAGGCGGGCGGCGGCGCCATCGAGGGCGCGCGAGAATTCCATGATGGTCGGGAAGCGCTGGGTCTGCTTTTTGGCCATTCCGCGCTGGAGAACCTCCCCGACGCCGCCGACCGGCCACGAAACCAGCCCCGCCAGGGGCAGCGGGGGTCCGTAGACGACCTTGCGCAGGATGGCGATGGCGTCCTCGCCCGTGAAGGCTTCGCGTCCGGTCAGCATCTCGTACGTGACCGCCGCCAGCGCGAACTGATCACTGCGGCCATCGACCTTGTCCTTCTGCCCCAGGGCCTGCTCTGGCGACATGTAACCGGGCGTCCCGACCACCGTCGAACGCTTGGTGATGTGGCTCGATCCCGCCGCGCGCGAGATTCCGAAGTCCACCACCTTCACGTAGTCGGGCTGGCCCTCCATGGACACCACCATGACGTTTTCGGGCTTCAGGTCCCTGTGGACGATGCCCAAATCGTGGGCCGCCTGCAGAGCGCACGCGATCTGCCGCACCACGGACAGCGTCTCGGGCAGCGTCATCGGCCCACGTTTTCGGAGGCGGGTCTCGAGGTCCGTCCCCTCGACGTGCTCCATGACCAGATAAGGCGTTCCGTCTTCCGTGCTGTTGAAGTCCAGCACGTTCACCACGTTGGGGTGGCGAACCTGAGACATCATCTCGGCCTCGCGGCAGAATCGCGAAAAGGCTTCGCGATCGGCGATGAGATCCCGATGAAGGACCTTCACCGCGAAGGAACCGGGAAGCCGTGCATGAGCCGCCCTGTAGATTTCGCCGGTAGCTCCGGATCCGACCAGCTGCAAGATGCGGTAGGTGTCCTGGAGGACGGTTCCCGGTGGGAAAGTGCAGGGCGGCGACTTAAGGGCGGTATTCATGCGACGGCTCGGTTGTCGATGGTGTTCAGAACGGTGGTGAGGGCAGCGCAGCGCTTATGCTCCGGGTCAGCTCATGAGCTTGCGGCCCTGAATCAGGCGCACGAGAACCATAATCACGGCGGCCACCAACAGAACGTGGATGAGACCACCCATGGTCGTGGCGGATACCAGGCCGAGCACCCAAAGAACCAGTAAAACCAGCGCGATTGTCCACAGCATGACTGTTCTCCTTGTTTCAAGTTGCGTCGCGGCGGCGCGACCTCAGGTCTCCCTCTTCATGGACCGTGCCAGGCACGCCAGCCCGCTTCTTTAGGGGCCTTTGCGGGCGGAGCAACACCCGCCACTCAACTGCGGCGGCCGGCGGTTACGTTCGGGTAACAGTCGGCCCGACTGGCGACAGCACGGACGACGACGATGGCTCCGCCGTGGCGACGAAGCGCGTTATGTCGTCCTTGCGTAGGCCCGATTGGGCGACGACCAGGTCCAGGTCGCGGGTCAGCTCTTCGGCCGCCTGGTAACGCTGCTCTGGATCGCGCGCCAGCGCCTTCATGACGATGGCGTCCAGGGCGGGCGGCAGGTCGTCTCGAAAAGACGACAGCGAGGGAATGGGGACCTCCATGATGCGATATACCGTCGCGACGTCGCCGCCTTCTCCGTAAAACAGGTAGTCGAGCCGCAGGATCTCGTGCAGGACGATCCCGAGCGCAAAGAGGTCGACGCGGGCATCGATGGGACCCCCGGTGATCTGTTCGGGGGCGAGGTAGCCGGCCTTCCCTTTGATCTGGCCGTGCTGGGTCAGCTTCGCCGCCATCCCAATGCGGGCAATGCCGAAGTCGAGCAACTTCACGGCGCCCGCCGTGGTCGTCATTACGTTCGAAGGCGTGACGTCTCGGTGGATGACGTTCAGGCTGGCGCCGTCGGCCCCCCGCAGGCTGTGAACCGCCATCAGTCCGCGTCCGATTTCGCGCCCAAGATAGGCCGCCACGCCGGGGGGGATGCGGCGGCCTTGCTCTCTCGCGCGCGCCATGAGGGTGGCCAGGGACGGGCCGTTGAGGTATTCGAGCGCCAGGTAATGGCGTCCGTCGTCCATTCCGAAGTCGTACACCCCGACGACGTTCGGGTGATTCAGCATGCCCAGGATCTTCGCTTCGTTCACGAAGCTCTTGATGAAGTCGGCGTCCTCGGCCAAGTGCGGAAGAATCCGCTTGATGACCAGCTCGCGCCGATGGCTGCCGGGCCCGCGCGCCAGGGCGCGGAAGGCCTCCGACATGCCCCCTGCGCCGATCTTTTCCAAGATCTCGTAGTCACCGATGCGCGCGCCGACGGCCACCACAGCTCCTTGCGGGCTCAGCCGATGTCTGTCCCGGAAATCAGCGTCTCGATCTTGTTCAGAAGGACGTCCGGCTGGATGGGCTTGGCGATGAAGTCGTCCACGTCGATGTAGTAAGGCGAGCTTGGATCTTTGCTGGCAGCCGCCGACATCGCGACGATGGGAACGTGGGCGGAGGTGGCCTGCTGGCCGCTTCTCCAGGCCTCACAGAACTGCCAGCCGTTCATCACAGGCATCAGCAGGTCCAGCAAGATGACTGACGGCAGATCGCTGGACCGGAGCTTCTCCAGGGCGTCTTGCCCGTTCACGGCTTGAAGCACCTGGTAGCCGGCGTCCTCCAAGATCTCTGCCAGGGCGGCGCGCATGTCACCGTCATCCTCCACCAGCAGAACGCGGCGCTTCAGCTTCACCGCTCGCCCTCCGTCTTCTGTTCAGGCTTCCAGGTGGCCACGACGTTCCCCGTCGGTGCCTCCCACGGATGCTTTGCTCCGTGAAGGACGGCGTCCACGGCCTTCTCGCTCCCGGTTTCGGCGGACTTGGCCAGCGCTTTGTGGTCCTTGATCACCTCGGGGCTGAGATAACCCACCAGCCAGATCCGCTCGATGATCGGGTACGCCGCCACCAGCGGCAGCACCAGGACGGCGCCGATCAGCCCCTGCAAGGTGCTGCCCGCGACCAGCGCGAGGAGGAGTGCCAGCGTCGACAGCCGCATGCGCTCTCCGTACACCTTGGGGACGATGAAGTAGGTCTCGATGACGTGATAGACGATGTAGGCCGCCAAGACGATGGCCGCCGCCGCGGGGGAGACCACCAGCGCCAGGACGACCGCCGGCACCGTGGCGATGATGATGCCCAGCACCGGAATGACGTCGCACATGCCGGCCAGCACGGCCAGCGGGAGAGCCGCCGGCACCTTCAGGGCATGCAGAAGGATGGCGACGTAAGTCGCGAACAGGACCGAGTTGATGACCTGGCCACGGACGTACGTGTAGACCACCACAGAGACCTCTTCCATCGTCACCGCCATGCGGTCCCGGTGGATCCGCGGGATGTACGCGATGAGCCACGCGTACACGTGTTTGCCGTCGAGCAGGAAGTACAGGGTCAGGATGAGAGTGAAGAAAGTCGCGATGCTCCCGGAGAGCGCCGTCTTCCCCCAGGCCAGTGGACGCTTGAGTTGTGCCGCCACCTCGGGCGAATAGGGGAGGGCGAAAATCTCGGCGACCACCTTACGCAGGATCGGATAGTCCGTAGGAAGCCGCTGCTCGACGCGCGCGCGGAAGCCAGGGAAGTCCGCCACCAGGCGCGAGATCTGGTCAGCCAGCGACGTGAACACGACGCCCACCAGCAGCGCCAGCACGCCCAGCAGGGCCAGCGCCATCAGGACGATCACGGCTCCCCGCGACAGACCTCGCTTCTCCAGCCAAACCACGGCTGGATGCAGGGCGACCGCCAGCGTGATCGAGATCAGCACGAAGACGAATTCGGGCCACAGCCGCAGGCCCGCCCACACGAGGAGGGCGGTCAGGAGCACCTTGATGATGGTCTTCGTCGGAAGGTGCAGGTGCAGGTCGACGCGTTCGGGCTCCACGTTCATCTTCGGTTGGCCTGGCCTGATCTGATTCATTTTGAAGGGTGCTTAGCGTGATGTTGAAGGGGCGCCGCTGCAAGTAGCAAGGCGAATGCCGCGGCCTGTCGGTCAGAAGCCCGCCTGTTTGACACCGATGTTACCGATGCGAACCCTGCACAGTTCCGAGCTGGTAACGGGCGGCTCGGGTTTCACGGAGCACCGCGCGTGCGGAGCGGCGGCTTCGTTTCGGCACGCTGTTCGCAGTGAGCGGCGAAGTCGTCGGCCGTTCCGATTCGGAGCGGAGGCGATTGGTCGAAGACACAAAGGAGAATCCAAATGCGCGCACACATCCGAAACATCTTGTTCGTCCTCTCGCTTGCCACCGGTTTTGCCGTCGGCGCTGCCGGCTGTGACGAGGCGGACAAGCTCTTCGACTGCCAGAGCGTCTGCTCTCGGTACCAGTCGTGCTTCAACAGCAGCTACGACGTGGGCGCGTGCCGCAACCGTTGCAAGGACGCGGCGGACGCCGACAAGGACTTCGAGCGCAAGGCCGACGCGTGCGAGGCCTGCATCGACGATCGCTCGTGCTCGTCGGCGACCTTCAACTGCGCTTCGCAGTGCGTAGGTATCGTCCCGTAGCCAGCCCACCGCCTGTAACTAATGCGTATCTTGCTCCTCGGCGCCGGCTTCCCCCGAAGCTTCAGCGCCGATGCCGTATAGCTTGAGCTTCTCCCAGAGCGTCTTGCGGGAGATGCCCAGCGTTTCCGCGGTCCGCGCCCGGTTTCCGTCGGCCCGGGACATGATGCGGGCCAGGTAAGCGCGCTCGAACGTCCGCATCACCGCGGCCAGCGGCTGGATTTCATTCGAGGCTGCCGCCGCTTCGCTCACGGCTGCGGCGGGGATCGCCACGGCGGCGCGCGCCATGATGGGCCCCGGCAGGTGATGGACGCCGATCTCTTTGCCCCCCGACAGCACCACCGCGTGCTGGATGGCGTGCGACAGCTCGCGCACGTTCCCCGGATAGCGGTACTGTTTCAGCGCGTCCCAGGCTGCGGGCGCCACCGGCGGCACGGGACGGTCTTTGGACGTGAAGCGGCGAAGGAACTGTTGCGCCAGCAGGGTCATGTCGCCCGGCCGATCGCGCAGGGGGGGTAGATTGATCTCGATGACATTGACTCGGTAGTAGAGGTCCTCGCGGAACAGTCCGTCGCGGATCCGGTCGGGTAGGTTGCGGTGCGTCGCGGCCACCAGCCTCACGTCGACCTTGATGGGCGTGTTGGTGCCGATGGGCTCGAAGGTCCCCTCTTGAAGGACACGCAGCAGCTTGGCCTGGGCGGTGGCAGGCAGCTCGGCGATCTCGTCGAGGAAAAGCGTGCCCCCGTCGGCCGCCTTGAAACGTCCTTCGCGCTTCCTTTCCGCGCCGGTGAAGGCGCCGCGCTCGTGCCCGAAGAGCTCCGCCTCGACCAAGCTTTCGGTCAGCGCGCCGCAATTGACCGCGATGAAGGGCCGGGCGCGCCGTGGGCTTCGGTCGTGAAGCATGCGGGCCACCAGCTCCTTGCCGGTCCCGCTTTCACCGGTGACCAGTGTGGCGGCGTCGCTCTGCGAAACCGCCTCGATCAGGCTCAGCACGCGCCTCATGCCCGGAGACTGCCCCAGCAGCACTGCCTCGGGCTGCTGGCTCGACAGCGCGGCCCGCGCCTCGTCCAGCTCGCGCTGCAGCGCCCGGTGCGAAGCGATGCGCGACAGGCGCAGCAGCACTTCGTCCGACGAAAACGGTTTGACCAGGTAGTCGTACGCCCCGTCCTTCATGGCCGCCACCGCCTGCGCCACCTCCCCGTGGCTGGTCATGATGATGACCTCGGTGGTCGGGCACTCTTGCCGGAGCCGGCGGAAGAGCGTGAGGCCGTCCATCTTGGGCATGTGCACATCGGTCAGGACCGCGTCGAACACGCGGGTCTGGGTGCGCGCCATCGCCTCCTCGCCGTCCCCGGTCAGGACGACGCGATGACCGGCATCGCATAGCGCCTCTTCCACGGTTTCCCCCAGATCCCGGTTGTCCTCGACCAGCAGGATATCCAGCGCGGCCGAGCTTCCGGCACCGTTTCGCTTCATGGAAAAAACACCTTACCGCTATCAAAGGAAGGAAAAGTGGATCCCGGTACGCCCGCCGATGCTGATCTGGATAACCTGGGGCCGCTGTTCCTGTTCTGGGACATAGTCAAGCGAAACTGAAAAGGTGAAAAATGGCATGACGCCGCGCTGGAGGCGCAGGTAAGAGGCCCCGATCCCCAGACCCAGGCGGAGGCCGAGATCGTATTGCCCTTCCAGCTGCCGGCCGTTGGACGACTGCTCGAGGCTGTTGACGTAGGCCATGGGGCCGAGCTCCCCTTCGAGGTGGGTGGACAGCCCGAGCTGATAGCGGAGCACAAGCGGGAGAGCCACCACCCCCACCAGCGTCGGGATCTCGGTCTGCGTCCCCAGGCGCGGGTTGACGAAGCGAACGCCCGCGCCGGCCTCGACGCCGATGAAGGCGTTGACGGTTTCGGTCAGTCCGAATCCCGCGAGCAGGCGTCCGGAGCCGCCCCCGCCGTAGCGGACTCGCCCGCTCCCGAATTCTTCAATGAAGCGGCCGCCGCCCTCCAGGGCCAAGATGAACCGGCGCACGGAAACATGGATTCCGGCGAACGAGTCCTGGCGTTCGATCCAGAACGGGCACTTGCCGCTACGGACCCATCCGTCCGCCCTGCCCAGCAGAAGCCGCGTGCGCGTCAGTAGCAGCAGGGTATCCAAATCGTCCAGTTTTCGACCGTTGCGGTTCCAGGCTTCTTCGACTGGGCCGCCCTGACGGGCGATCTCTTGGTCCAGCCACTGCAAAGCCGCGCTTCGGTCTTTGTCGTTCACGCGGCAGGCGCTCTTCATGGCGTCGGGCAGGGCGCCTTCTACCTCGGTCTCATCGACGAACCAGCCAACTTTGGCGCGGACGTCAACCACCCGCGCCGTATCGCGAACCAGAGCCCGCTGGGTCGGCTGCGGCGGAAGCACCGGTGCGCACGCGCTGCTCAAACACGCCGCCGCCGCTGCGGCCAGCATCGCCGCGACGACGCCGGTGCGGGGCCGGCGCGGGCTCGGCGGCGTTTGCGGCACGCGCGTCATGCCGTTGCCGCGCCGGGTCCGCGCCGCAAGGTGATGCGCGTGATCTCGGCGGGGGCGCCGAGGCGCATCGGGGGGCCCCAGTAGCCCGTGCCACGACTGACGTAGATCTGCGTGTCTCCTGCGCGGGACAGGCCCGCCAAGTAGGGCTGCTGCAGCTTGACCAGGTAGCCGAACGGCCAGATCTGCCCGCCGTGGGTATGCCCGGAGATCTGCAGGTCGACGCCCATCAGCGCCGCCTGGTGCACCGCCTTTGGCTGGTGCGCCAGCAGGACCGAAGCTCGCCGGGTGTCGCGGCCCGCCAGCGCCTTCGGCAGGTCGGCACCGTGGCCCGGGTAGCGCGCGGCGGTCCAGTCGTCTATGCCGCACAGGTCGAAGCTCGAGGCGTCGTCGTCGCCGATGCTCGTGCGCTCGTTGCGCAGGACGCGCACGCGCAGCCGGCCCAGCTCAGCCAGCCAGGCGTCCGCGTCAGAAAAGTATTCGTGATTGCCAGTCACGAAGTACACGCCGTACTTCGCGCGCAGGTCGCCCAGGGGCGACACCGCATCGCGCAGCGCCTCCACATCGCCGTCCACCAGATCCCCCGTGATGGCGACGACGTCGGGGTGCAGCGCGTTCGTGCGCCGGACAATCTCCTCCAGCCACGCCCGGCCAATGGTCGGTCCGATGTGCAGGTCGGTGAGCTGAACGATGGTCGTGCCCTCGCGCGCGGCCGGGAGCTGCGGCAGCGCGACGCTGACTTCGCGGACCGCCACCGGGGCCAGCGCCCCGCGCACCGCCAGCGCTCCGACCACCGTCGCGGCGGCGGCGACAGCGCCGGCGGCCACGCGCGCCATCGCGGTTCGGCGAACCGGATCCGATGGCGGCGCCTCGCTGGTCAGCCGGGTGGCCGCGGCGACGATCAGCCGGAGCATGTCGCTCGCCACCAGCAGCAGGAACGCGATGAACGCCAGGCCCAGCCAGATGTAGGCCGGCCACGCCGCCAGCCGCCCGACGATGGGCGGGGCGAACCGGCTGGTGATTCCGGCCAGCGGCACCGCCAGTGCCAGGGCAATCAGGCCCCCGGTCGCGACCTGTTTCCACGGCGGCGGCAGCACCGTCGCGCGCACCAACCGCGCCCACAGATAGACGTGCAGCGCGCCCAGGATCGCGAGCACAACTGTAAAGAAGATCCCGAATTGTAGCCACCGAGGCACCGATAATGACTCAGGAATTTTATGGGTCGTCCGCGGAGCTCGCGGCGGCGGCGGCGGCGCCGCCCATGGTGGCCAACGTCCCGCGGGCGAAGACGATCAGATGCGCGGCGAACGCCACCCCCCCCACCAGGGCGGGCCATTGGGCCCAAAAGACGTTGGGGGTCAAAAAACGGTTCGCCAGGAAGGCTCCCGCCAGCACGGCGCACAGCACGATGAAGTGAGCGGTCAACCGGTGGCGATGGCTGTCGCGCACCGTGAAGGCTCGGCTGGGTGCTGTCCGTCGCGCCATCCGGACCGTGTTCTGCCACAAGCGTGCGGGCGGTCAAGCTCGGTCACAGCCGCGCCGGCGGTCGCGCGGCCGCCTCAGAGCGTGAGCAGGAATCGCGGACCGAGACCAGGCGGAGCGAGCAGGCCCGGCCGCGAGGCGCGACGAGGGAGAATACCGAGCGTATTTGACCGAGGAGCAACGACGCGGACGGGCCGCG
>Ga0187894_10004597_pt1 | contig 14684 bp, 14 predicted proteins | sample GBC1701081metaG_FD_136650 | JGI IMG/M metagenome (GOLD analysis project Ga0187894, IMG submission 136650) | White microbial mat communities from a lava cave in the Kipuka Kanohina Cave System on the Island of Hawaii, USA - GBC170108-1 metaG ...
ACAGCCGATTGATTCAGAGGCTTAAACCGCCGTTTGAAAGCACGGCGGCTGTGCAACGCCCTACATCTCCCTCTAAATCCCAAAGCGGATTATAGAGGGAGTCTTGGGCTAATTCAAGATAAACGGAAACATTCCGATGCTAAGACTGTTGATACACGCGGGGGCAAAAATAAACTGTCATGGTTGTAGTGTTGTTGCCTCTGCCGTTCGTAGCAGAAAGCTCGAAGTCGTAAAGTATGTTCTGGCTGTCGGAGCAGATGTAAACGCTACGGAGGGCTACAATCAATATACCGCCTTAATGGGTTCATTACATCAAACCAGTAAAATGGTGAAGTTGTTACTTGACGCCGGAGCCGATTTGTTTCAGGAAAATATCCAGTACCAGTCTGTTTATATGACAGCAGTTTGGAGAAGAATTAAAAACCGCAGAATATTAAAGCTGATCGAACCGGCTAAGCCTAAACTTACGGATTATCTTTATGAAGCAGGTTTGTATTGGGGTAAAGGCGGACCAATTTGTGAGAACTGCCTTGTTTGGTTACAACGGACGCGAACGAAAGAATACGAAGATGTTTATAAATGCACATTAGAGAATACAATTTATGTCTTAAAAGATGGGGAATATTACAGAGAAATCAATTCCTAAACCTAAGCGCAGGCAGTACTGAAAAACGGATTCCGGGGGGGAAAGTGGTTCTTAGTTTTTCGGCGGGCGACGGAAATTGTAACGGAGCAAAACGCGAATCGGAAACGGTTTGCCGTCGCGCGTTGCAGGTCGAAAATGTGATTGTTTTATTGTCTTCATCGTTGAATCATCGAGACCAAACCCTGCCCATCGAACAATTTCAACTTTAACGACTTCGCCTTTTTCGTCCAAATCAACCAGCGCATCAACGGTTGCTTCGACTTCTGCATTTGCGGCTTCCTGTGTATAAGCGGGGCGGATTCGGCGATAAGGTTGCGGCGGACGGAACCCGTCTGCTTGCGGCGTTCCTTCTTCCGGCAGTTCTTCAATTACAGAAAGGTTTTTCCCGACGGAAATAATACGTTCCTCGCGTTCGGTTTTTTGTGCCTGAAGGATTTTTTCCGTACAGCTCATGATTGAATTTAATAAAATTTTTTCCGCTTCAACTGCTGTGTTTGCTTTTGCGACGGGGCGTTCCCACATTACGAGTCTTCCCGTTCGCGTGCTGACAATAAAAACGGAGGCGTAAGATTCAAAATAGTTACCGCTTGAAGAAGAACGGCGGATTGTCTGTGCGTCACCTGTGATAAAAAAATCGCTGTCAATCGCCGCGCCTATGTCACGCGCTTCTTCTACGGATAAATTCAGACTTCCTTTGTAACCGACACCGTGCGCGGCGGCGCGGCTCAAATCTCTGTCAACAAGCACAAAAGATTTTTCTTGAGACAGAAGCGAAAAGATTTTTTCCGTTGCGCGTTGCCCCGTCTGAGTTTCGCCAAAATCAAGAACCGCAACACGGATTCGTTTTGTTTCTTGCGCTTTTGCATCGGATAAAAGAACAGCCGCAAAAAAACACAAAAAGACGCAAAAAGAGAAATGTTTTAGCCGGGAGTGCAAGACTGTTGTCTGCCATGAGCGCGTAGCGCGGATAAAAGTTTCGCTGAAATTCATGATTGCTAATTCTAATCTTTGTTACCCGCCTTTGGCTCGTTGGCAGACAGCAGTCTTGCGCTTCCGGTATGATAAAGAGCATAGACTTTTTCTTTTACTTCTTCGGGAAAACAGACTCGATTAATTTGATAGCCTCTCGTAAGACCCCGCACGGCTTCGCTGACTTCGGTTATTTCGCGCACTCGCGGGCGGGCATAACCGTCTTCGACATAGATACGGGCTTTCGGTTCTTTTCCCGCCGTGTAATAAGAATAATAAGGAACGTCGCCCGCGTGGTCTTCGATAAAATAGTAATCAGGATTGAAGCCTTCACTTGAAATCACATTGCGTGCCGACGACAAAAAGTCCGTGCGTTCCGCTTCGGGCATATCCAAATCAATTGCCTTGAACAAACGTCTTCCGATAAAACGCTCGCTCAAATCTTTTAAGATTTTGTCTTCAGAGTTTCGCCATTGTTTGACATGAAAGAGAACATCGGAATCATCGATTTCAAGATGTTGTTTGAGCGATAGTTTTTCGCCGCGCAGGACTTTTTCAAACGCCGTATTAGGCGCATGCCAAACGGGCTCGCCTTTTGAAAACAGTTCAAGAGCGCGTTTAAGAATTGAACGAAGAACTGCCTCAGCCGAACGAAGCGTGCGGTGAAAATAGACCTGGCGAAACATATAATAACGGGCTTGAAGATATTCTTCGACGGCGTAAATACCGCGGGCGGTCACATAAATTCTGTCGCGTTCTTCGTCAATAGCCAGCGCATTAATAATCCATTCAAGGTCATAGAGTCCGTATTTTGCGCCCGTCATCAGAGAATCGCGCAATAGATAATCCATGCGGTCAACATCGAGTTGTGAAGAAACAAGCTGAGCCAAAGCCGACGGATAAAATTTCCCTTCAATAATTGAAGCCACGCGCTCAGGCAAATCTTTTGAAAACTCTCTCAGCGCGTTTCCGATTTCCGTTTCATCACTTAAAACAGCTTTGACCGTAAAAGCTTCGTGATGAAACCCTAGCGTCTTCTCCATAACGTGAGAAAACGCTCCGTGTCCAATATCGTGAAGCAATGCGGCGGCGCGGACGGCAACACGGTCTTCACCGTTGATGCCATATTGTTCGCTGAGTTTATCAAGCACGCGGGTTATCAAATGCAAAACGCCTATGCTGTGCGTAAAGCGTGAATGTTCAGCACCCTGATAAGTGTAAAGCGCAAGCCCCAATTGTTTTATGCGGCGAAGACGCTGGAATTCTTCGGAATCAACAAGACGCACCATCAAACGTCCTTCGTCCGTGTCCGTGCGAAGTCGGATTATATTGTGTACAGGGTCGCGGTAGATTCTTTCGGTCATTATTCAATGTTTTGAGTACCGCCTTCAGGCGGCTATAAAAAACAGATAAGAAACCGCCTGAAGGTGGTACTCAAAACTAACTTTCTACATTCTCAAGTAAATGTCCAAGTTTTTCTTTCTTTGTTTTGAGATAGTGCGCGGCGCATTTTGACGTTTCGACTTCAATCGGAACACGCTCGACAACTGTTAATCCGGCATCTTCCAACGCTTGTAATTTTTCCGGGTTGTTTGACATAACACGAACTTTGCACAATCCCATATCGAAAAGTATCTCGGCGCATTGCTGATATTCACGCAAATCAACTTCAAAACCTAAACGCTCGTTTGCTTCGATTGTGTCAGCACCCTGGTCTTGAAGTGCATAAGCGCGAATCTTGTTGATGATGCCGATTCCGCGTCCTTCCTGTTGTTGATAGACAATTGCCCCGCGACCATCGTTCTGAATCATTTTCATTGCACGTTCAAGCTGTCGTCCGCAATCGCATTTCGTTGAATGAAAAACGTCACCCGTAAGACATTGCGAATGAATGCGAACAAGTGTTGGCACATCCGGCGTCATATCGCCTTTGAAAAGAACTACAAACTCTTCGTTACTTATCAGAGAACGATAGCCTGCAATCTTGAAAGTACCAAACTCCGTCGGCAGGTTCGCAGTTGCTACGCGCTCGACTGTCAATATAGGTAAAGCGTTGTCACATCGTTTTTGATTGGAATCGTCGTTCAATTTTTTGCTCCTTATTACAGGCACGGATTATAGAAGTATGAAAAGAATCACGACAAGCAAGCATAAAGTTTTATACGAAGCGAATGGCGAACCCAGGTTTTTCGTAATCGTTCAGTTTCGTGAGCATTGAAACCAAATAGTACGACAGTCTGCCAGACTGTCGAAGACTCCGTGAGCAAAATCAATGATTAAGGAAACAGGCTGGCAGCCTGTTGTACTTATGAATGAAACAGGCTGGCAGCCTGTTGTACTTATGAATGAAACAGGCTGGCAGCCTGTTGTACTTATGAATGAAACAGGCTGGCAGCCTGTTGTACTTTCTGCTCATAAAACTCACCAATTACGGTTTTTCTAAATAAAAGATTGCCGATAAATCTAATTGCAAGTTAAGATGCGTACTTGAAAGGAACGTAACCCATGGCGTTCCGACCGAAACGTAAGCCGATTCGATTTTTTATCCGTAGTTCGATAACTACATCCCTGCTGGTGAATTTTTGTGAGTGACGGTTTCAATACTGAATTACTGAGGAACACTTTTATCAACGGTGAAAAGTCCGCGCCTTCATCCTCAGGGCGTGTTTTACGTCCTGCGTTGGTTTTCCTGAGCGGTGAACTTCTTGCTGTTCCGATTCCGCTTGACCGAAACGAGGTTGTTCTCGGACGCGCACTTGAAGCCGATGTGCGTCTTAATGACGCCCGCGCATCCCGTCTTCATGCAAAAATAACAACCGAATACGACACTGCAACGGGCGAAACCCGTTATCGTGTCAAAGACCTGGATTCCACAAACGGTACGTTATTAAACGGTCAGCCTATAACAGAATCCTTTTTGCAGGATGGCGATAAACTTCTTATAGGCGAACACCTTTTACGTTTTGCTTTACTGGACGAGATTGACCGCGCCTTTCAGCAACAGATTCGTCGCCTTATCGTTCACGATGAGCTTACGGGTTTGTTGACAAGTAAATCCTTTTTCTCAGAACTCAGACGGGAAGCCGCACGTGCCGAACACGATAACCGCCCGTTTTGTCTGTTGATGATGGACATAGATTTTTTCAAAGAGGTCAACGATACCTACGGACATATGACGGGAAGTCAGACGATTGAAGAGGTCGGGACGTGCATTATGCGTGCTTTGCGTGCGGGTGATGCGGCGGCACGATTCGGGGGCGAAGAGTTTTCAGCTTTTCTTCTCGATGCAGATGCTTCGCAAGGTTTTGTTGCGGCAGACCGCATTCGTTCAAGCATCGAAAAATATTCTTTTACAGTAACCCGTCCGGGGTCTTCCGAAGGTCCGCGAACACATCACATTACAATAAGCATCGGCGTTGCCGCATTTCCCGAAGATTCACGCGACCCTATTGAACTTGTCGAATTGGCGGATTCCGCGCTCTATCGCGCTAAACGTAGCGGACGCAACCGCGTTTGTGCTTACCGCCAATCCGCTGAAGAGGTGTTGCCGCCTTTGCCCACAAGAAAAGAGTAGCCGCGAAAAAAGACAAAAGAAGCAAAAGGTGAAAAATGAAGCTACGAACAGAAACGAATTCGTGGCTTCATTTTGTTTTATCTTCTGCCTTTTTGCGGCTATAAAATTTTATGCTGTGATTTTTTGTCTGCGTGTACGGCGTTCGTCCAAAATTTCAACGCTCTCTTTGACCTTTGTATAAATTCCGTCGGCATCGAGACCGTATTTTGCCAAGAGAAGTTTCGGGTCGCCGTGTGTGACAATTCTGTCGGGAACGCCCATGCGAACGACTTTTACTTTGTCTAACAAATCGTTTGCTTCCAATAACTCCATGACGGCAGAGCCGAAACCACCAGCCAGATAAGCTTCTTCAACCGTAACAATCAATCGTTTTGTCTTTGCCAAAGCTATAATCATTTCCGAATCAAGCGGCTTAACAAAACGTGCGTTAATGACGGTTGATTCAATCCCGTCTTTTGCAAGTTGTTCTGCGGCTTGAACGCAAGGGTGAACCATCGAACCGTAAGCGATGATAGCGGTGTCGCCGCTGCCGTCGTGCATGATTTCGGATTTGCCTATTTCAAGAAGTTCTAGTTCGCCCGAAATATCTACGCCGATGCCGTTGCCTCGCGGATAACGAATTGCCATTGCTCCGTCATGCTCGACCATCGTATAGAGCATATTACGCATTTCGGCTTCATCTTTTGGAGCCATCAATACGATATTCGGATAACTGCGAAGATAAGCAATATCAAGAAGCCCGTGGTGTGTCGGACCGTCTGCGCCTACTATGCCTGCCCTGTCCATAGCAAACTTTACGTTCAATTCCTGAAGAAGAACGTCATGGATAATCTGGTCAAAACCACGTTGCAAAAAAGTGGAATAAATCGCCGCAACAGGTTTCAAGCCCTCGCAAGCCATTCCGGCGCAAAAAGTAATTGCGTGCTGTTCGGCAATGCCGACATCAAAAGCTCGTTCGGGGAATTTTTCTAAAATTTTATCAACGCCCGTTCCATCGGGCATTGCCGCTGTGAGCGCGACAATCTTTTCATCGCGTTCCATTAACTCGCACATTGTTCGTCCGAAAATATCTGTGTAAGTCGGCGGAGCGGGTTTACTTGATTTGATTGCCTTGCCCGTTTCCAAATCGAAAGGTCCTGTTGCGTGCCAGGCATAATAATGTTTTTCATCTGACGGATAACCTTTTCCTTTTGTTGTGAGCGCGTGAACTATGACAGGACCGTCATCAATATGTTTTGCTTCTTCCAACGCCTTAACGAGTGCGGGAACATTGTGACCGTCAACGTAACCTATGTATTTGAAACCAAGTTCGCTGACCAAAGCACCGGGAAGAACCGCCGCCGCAATTGCGTCTTTAACGTGCTTTGCCGCTTGGCGTAATCTTTCGCCGACGCCCGGAATTGATTCCAAAGTGTCGCCGACTTCTTCTTTGAATTTGTGATAACTCTGCGCTGTGCGAAGACGGTTCAGATAACCTGTCAACGCGCCGACAGCAGGAGCAATAGACATTTCGTTATCGTTTAGCAACACAATCAGCCGCGTTTTCAGATGTCCCGCCTGATTGACTGCTTCCATCGCCATTCCGCCCGCAAGAGACGAATCGCCAATCAACGCACAAACATGATTCTTTTCGCCTTTTTTATCGCGTGCGATTGCCATTCCGAGCGCGGCTGAAAGCGAAGTTGATGCGTGTCCCGCGCCGAATGTGTCAAAATCGGATTCATCACGTCTTAAAAAGGGACTAAGACCACCGTATTTTTTTATCGTAGGCAGTTCGTCGCGGCGACCCGTCAAAATTTTGTGCGCGTAAGCCTGATGCCCGACATCCCAGACAACCTTGTCAACAGGTGTTTCAAAAGCGTAGTGCATTGCCACAGCCAGTTCGACTGCGCCCAATGATGCGCCCGTGTGTCCGCCTACGCGGGACATGGTTTCCAAAATGTACTGTCTGATTTCGTCTGCTACTGTTTGCAATTGGTCAACGGGCAGACGCCGTAAATCTTCCGGGGAATTTATATTTTGCAGATGCTTCATAGCGGGGCGCATTTTAACTTGATAAGTTTTATTTTGCTAACTGAAAAAAGCTTTAATTAGCAATAATTTCTCAGAAAACAGACGTTTTATTTTCAAAATTATTTCAACCAAACCGATTTTCCATGCGTCAAAACAAACGATGCCGCCAACACGGCTTCAATAAATAAAACAGCAAAAAGTTCCCCGATAACAAAATTTCAATAAGGATGGGTAGATAATAATGTTGAAGAGAAGAGTAGTTGAATCCGGCTTAATACTTAGTTTGATTCTTGCATTGGGTGCAGTTGCGTTCGGACAAAGCAGCACAACACAAACTGAAACCGCACCGCAGACAAAGACCGAAAGAAAAGCCAGAAAGTCTGGCAGAACAGGAAAAGAGGGCAAGCGTGCTCGTCATGACAAGTTTGGGAAACGGGCTTTTGGTAACCTAAATCTAACAGATGAACAAAAAAACCAGATGAATGCTCTGCGTGAACAGAATAAAGGAAAATTCAGTTCGCAACATCAAGAACTTCGCACTCTTGCACAAAAGAAACGTCAAGGAACGCTCACCACCGATGACCAAGCGAGATTTGATAGTTTAAGAAATGAACTGATAGTTGCGCGTCAACAAATGCGCGAGCAGATTAGTTCAATTCTGACTGCCGGGCAAAAACAACAAATCGGGCAGAGAAAACAAGAGATGAAGTTGCGCCGCGAAGAGATGAAGCAACGTCGTGACGAAATGCGTAAACGCAAACAGGAAACAAAACCATTTGACGGCGCAGTAATCAAATAACATTTTTTGAACAAGTCCCTCCAAGGGTAAGCAAGAGAAAGGCACTAACCTGATTCAGGCTCAGGTTAGTGCTTTTTATTTACGCAAACCTGTCTTTTAATCTTTGCGTGAAAGTTTCCGTTCGTGTTTTCATAACTCAACCATGAGCGAACAACTCAAAAAAGAACACGAACAACTTGGACAATTGGCGGCTAAACTCGTTTCGGATTATGTGGGCGAATTGGAAACGGCGCGTGTCTGTTCTGACATAACGCCCGAAGAACTTGTAAAACTTTTCGATGAACCTTTGCCGGTTGAAGGTGAAGACCCTGCAAAAGTTTTGTCCCGCTTTTCTTCTGACATAGCCCCGCATTCAATGGGGATTTCAAGTCCTCGTTATTTCGGGCTTTTCAATCCAACGCCTTTGCCTGTTGCCGTTTGGGCTGATGCCCTTGCGTCTGCGCTGAATCAAAACGGAGCTGTGTGGCGTAATTCACCTGCGGCGAATGTTATAGAAGGTCGCGTCGTGCGTTGGTTGTGCGAATTGATGGGATACGAAAAGAAGGCTTACGGCACATTAACGAGCGGCGGTTCGGAGGCGAACCTTGTTGGCTTAAAATGTGCGCGTGATGCGGCGCACGCGAAAATCCGTGATGAAGGTTTGCGTGCCGCACCAAATGATTTAATCGTCTATGCTACGGAGCAATCACATTATTCATTTGAAAAAAGTTTAGATATTCTGGGCTTTGGCAGAAACTCTTTGCGGAAAATTCCAACAGACGAACATTTTCATATTCGTGCAGATGTTCTAAGAAAAGAGATTGAAAAGGATAAAGCGGACGGAAAAATAATCTGTTGCATCGGCGGTGCGGCCGGAGCGACTTCAACCGGAATTGTTGACCCGTTGAATGAGTTGGCTAACATAGCCGAAGAATTTAATTGCTGGTTTCATGTTGACGCGGCTTACGGAGGAGCATTAGCTTTTTCGTCACAATACAAACATCTGTTAAAGGGCATCGAACGCGCAAATACAATCACGATTGACGCGCACAAATGGATGTTTGTCCCGTTTGCCTGCGGTGCGCTTCTCGTGCGTGACGGGACAAGAGTTTTGCGTGATTCGTTTGACATTACGCCCGCTTATTTAACCGAAGGACGCGAGCGTTTCGCTTTTGCAGACGAAGAGTTTGACGGGTTTCGTTACGGACAACTCGGAACGAAAAGATTTAACGCTTTCAAATTGTGGGTTGCTTTGAAAACTTTAGGCGTAAATGGTTATGCGGCAATTGTCGAACGGCAAATCGAACTTACAAAATACTTGGCTGAACGCATTTCGGCGAGGAATGATTTTGAACTCGTCGGAAAAGTCGAAACAGCCGTTTGCTGTTTTCGTTTCGTGCCTGATAAAACTCTGGATGAAAAGACGCTTGATAGTTTGCAACGCGAACTGCAACAACGCATCGAACAATCCGGCGCAGCTTGGTTTGCCACTACGGTTTTGAACGGGCAGAGAGTCTTACGGGTAAACGTGAACAGCTTTCTTACGGAAAGACGGCACATAGACTATTTGATAGAATCTTTGCCGGGAACGCCGTCATCATGACGGCAATCTCCCGCGTAAATAGAATCTTTGCCGGGAACGCCGTCATCATGACGGCAATCTCCCGCGTAAATAGAATCTTTGCCGGGAACGCCGTCATCATGACGGCAATCTCCCGCGTAAATAGAATCTTTGCCGGGAACACTGTCATCATGACGGCAATCTCCCGCGTAAATTTAGCAATGATTTTAGACGAATCTTTGCCGTCATGATGACAGTGTTCCCAAAATGAAGTTATGAAAAAGTTTTACGGTCTGATTTTCGTAATTATCGCGCTTGTTGTTACAACGAACGCGCAAACATCAAACAAGCGTTTTCTTAATGAGATAAAATCCCGCGCTGAGTTTGATTCGATTGCTCGTGTCTATCACAAGGGGACGCCTTACGCATTGCCGCACGCGATGTTTGTGATTGACCGTCAGAACAAGAATAAAATCTATTACTCCAACTCACAGCGTTATCGTTTTCATCAGGATTTTGTAAACGCAAATTATCTTTCTTTAGACAGAGGCGAAGACTTTTTCAAAAAGAATTACGTCAACGACAAACGCCGTTTCATTTTGGGTACGCTCGCATATCAAACTCCGATTAAAGGCTGGACAATGGAGTTTTGGGAAGGCGACACCATCACACCCGAACTGATGAAACTCGCTTACGAGACAATCAACAAAACTTTCTTTGAACCGGTTGCTCTAAAACCAAATTCGCTAAAGCAAGAAGAAAGTTCCGCAAAGGTCGAGAACATCAAACGGGTTTTGCAAAGCGACATCACAAAAGAGCAAGAATATCAGGCAATGAACACGGCAAAGAGCATCGGACGTATCCATATAATCGAAAAACTCGATGACAAGGTCGAGATAGGCGACAACGAGATTCTTATTTTATCGGAAGTTCCCGTCACGCTTCCTTCTGTCGAAGGTATAATTGTTAGCCGTCCTTCCACGCCATTGTCGCACGTCAATCTTCTGGCAAAAGGCTGGGGCATTCCGAACGCCTACATAAAAAACGCCCATGAACTTTTCAAACAATTTGACGGACGTTGGGTGGAGTTTGAAACGAAGCTGGATTCCTACACAATCAAACCCGCCGATATTGATAAACTCAAAGCGTATCAAGAGCAGTTAAAGGCTTTTAACATGACGATGATTCCGCCTTCGGATTTGAGCGTTAAAAAGCTTGCAATGCTTGGCGAACAGCGCAAAGGCGACGTTAAAATTTATGGTGCAAAGTCTGCTAATTTGGGCGAACTGATGAACGCAAAATTAAAAGGCTTTATTGTTCCCGACGGCTTCACGGTTCCGTTTTATTATTACGACAAGTTTATGAAAGAGAACGGGCTTGATGAAGTTGTTTTGGATTTGGTAAATGATGACAAGTTTGTGCATGACCCGTCACACAGAAGACAAAAACTTCTTGAACTCCAAGCGATGATTCAGAAAGGGAAGTTTGACCCACTGTTAAGAGAAGAGATTCTGAAACTCGCAAAAGAAAAGTTTCCGAATAAGGGACTGTTCGCACGAAGTTCTACGAACAGTGAAGACCTTCCGAATTTCAACGGTGCGGGACTTTATTCATCAAAAGGAAATATCAAAGGCGACGATGCTTTAATTGAGGCGGTTAAATTTGTGTGGGCTTCGATTTGGAACTTTCGCGCCTACGAAGCGCGTGAACGCTCGCACATTCCGCATGATGAAGTTTATATGGCAGTATTGATTCAGGATGCAATCAATTCGGAAAAATCGGGCGTGATAATTACAACAGACCCCTACGACCAGAACGACAATAATTCGATCTATATTTCGGCTAAAAAAGGTCAGGGTGAATTGGTTGTAAGCGGCGTCAAAGTAGGCGAACAGGTTCTTTATCGCACAAAATCAAAGACTGTAAAAATTCTTACCCGTTCGGAAGAAGATAGCCAACTCGTCTTTGACGAAAACGGCGGAATGCGGCAAGAGCCAATCGTCAAAGGACTTCTGGTTTTGAAAGATGACGATACAAGACGGCTCGCCGATATATCTCAGAGGATTAAAAAAGTTTTTGGCAATAAAGACCAAGACATAGAATGGGCTATTGTCGGGCAGGATATTTTCATAGTTCAATCGCGCCCGTACATATCAAACCGTCGAGGCAAATACGGAACGCAACTGCCGCAAGCCGTGATTGAAAAAACAAAAAGTGATACGAAAGGCGACAACCGAAAGTGAGTTCAAAGTTCAAAGTTCAAAGCTCAAAGTTCAAAATACAAATCTTTTTTCTATGTATTTTTGCATTGGTGTTTTCTTTGTCGGCGTGTTCAGGCAATCCACCTTCTGCTGATGTTCAAACAAATAACACAAACCCGCAAACGGCAAACACAAACCCGCCTGTTGTTTCAAGTCATGGCGGCGATTATCCAAAACCGCAAAACAACACAAATAACTCAAACAAGGGAAACATGGGTGGCGGTGGTTCGCCGATTGATACAACAAAATATGATGCTGATATAAAAACCGCAGAGGCGAAATACAATAAAAGTAAGACTGACGATGCGACAAAAAAAGCGTTGGCGCAAGCCTATTTTGACCGTGGTCTTGCATTGACAGAAGTGCGTCAATACCGTTCCGCGCTTGGCGATTATCGCCGTACATTGAAATACGACCCGAACCATGCAGAAGCAAAGGAATGGGTTGGAAGAATTGTTTATATTTTAAAGCAAATGAAGCGCGAAGTTCCGAAAGAAGGCGAGGAACCCCCGCCTTTACCTTATAAGAAAAGTTAGAACTAATGCCGGGAGCGCGGAAGTCCACTTCCGTCGAGGGCGTGCTTGCACACCTAAAAAAATTGTGAAATATCATTCTCAAATTTAATTAAGACTTATACTCGCCTTTGGCTCGTTAGCGGAAGTGGACTTCCGCGCGCTCCCGGCGAAAAAAAACGTAATGTTGATAATTCCTGCAATTGATTTGAAAGACGGGCGTTGTGTGCGCCTTACAATGGGGCGCAAAACAGAAGTAAAAGTTTATGACGGCGACCCCGTTGATGTTGCTAAAAATTTTGAAGCGGCAGGCGCACGTATGATTCACGTTGTGGATTTGGACGGGGCGTTTGACGGCGGTGTTTCGCCAAACCGCAGAGTCGCCAGAAAAATTATACGCGCTGTAAAAGTACCGATTCAATTCGGCGGCGGGCTTCGCGCCATCACAGACGTTCAGCAGATGATTGAGTTTGGTGTGTCGCAAGTCGTGATTGGCACACTCGCCGTTGAATCACCGGAAACTTTAGAGATGTTCGTACAGCTTTTCGGCTTTCGCATCTGTGTCGGAATTGACGCACGAAACGGAAAAGTTGTGACGCGAGGCTGGGAAAAAGAAGAAGAACTTCTTGCAGTTGATTTGGGAAAACGAGTCGCCGCCGCAGGGGTTGACCGCATCGTTTACACTGACGTTTCGCGTGACGGAACATTGACGGGCGTCAATGTCGAACAGACTTGTAATATCGCTACGGAATCAGGCTTGCGCGTGACCGCATCGGGTGGTGTTTCATCTCTTGAAGACATAAAGAAATTAAAAGAAGTCAGCACTTGCGGCGTTGATAGCGTTATTGTCGGCAAGGCTCTTTACGAAGGAAGATTTACTTTGCAAGAAGCTCTTAGAATTTGAAAACGGTCTTTAGAATCCATTTACTGAAAACTGAAAACTGAAAACTATGACAAACTTTTTTGTTGACGGCGGAAACTGGCTTTTTAATTCCTTAATATAAGAATGTTCTGTTTACTATGAAAATCAAAAAGAAAGTGTTTATAGGATTAGCGTTTAGTCTGTTCATTATTGCGTGTGAGACAACGCCCACTATTTCAATTAAGGTTGAAGGAAACTCACCGACGAAGTTTTTAATTGAACATAAGTATTGTTATCCGTCTTTGCAGGTAGTAGAAATACCACCGGAAAATGGATGCAAAACACATTATTTCTCCGATTCAAATAAAATTTTATGGAGTGTTAACATTAAACGTGACTCTCTTACTAATGAGCTAACTTTAATCACTTATGGCAACACCCCTGAGAGTTATATTCAGAAAATTCCTAACGGTAAACCGCCTGTTCCTTTGCAAGAAGGGAAACTTTATGCGGTAGATGTTATTTGTTCATCTCTGCATGGTGACAGTAAATTATTCATAATCCGTAATGGTCAGCCTGTTGAAATTGAATTTGGGAAATGCCCATCTGACGTACCCAATAAATGAGTGAACGAGGAACAAAACGAAAAGCCGTGGTACTACTGAGCGGCGGTCTTGATTCGGCTACGACTCTGGCAATAGCCTCAAGCGAAGGCTACGAACTTTATGCTTTGTCGTTTCTCTATGGTCAACGTCACGCGATTGAATTGGACGCGGCGCGTGAAATCGCAAAAGCATTCAACGTCAAACAGCACATCATCACAGACATTGATTTACGCACGTTTGGCGGTTCGGCGTTGACGGATGAAATAGAGGTTCCGAAAGACCGCTCACGTGATGAAATGGAAACGGGCATTCCTGTAACTTACGTCCCCGCACGCAACACGATTTTCTTATCGTTTGCTCTCGCCTTTGCCGAAGTCAAAAATGCCAGCGACATTTTCATTGGCGTCAACGCACTTGATTATTCGGGCTACCCGGATTGCCGCCCCGAATACATAGAAGCATTTGAGCGAATGGCTAATTTGGCAACAAAAGCGGGCGTCGAAGGCGAAAACAAAATCAAAATCCACACGCCTCTGATTAATTTAACGAAAGCCGAAATCATCAAACGCGGTTTGGAATTAAAAGTTGATTACAGCAAAACGCGAAGTTGTTACGACCCGAACGAACAAAGTGAATCATGCGGTCATTGCGATTCGTGTCTGTTGAGATTGAAAGGTTTTAGAGAGAACGGAATTGAAGACCCCGCACCTTATCAATAAGTTTTGAGTCCCGACTTTAGTCGGCTTCTTATTAAACAAAAGCCGACTAAAGTCGGGACTCAAAACTTTTATCTTGAATTAGCCCAAGACTCCCTCTATCATCCGCTTTGGGATTTAGAGGGAGATGTAGGGCGTTGCCGCCGCCGCCGTGCTTTCAAACGGCGGTTTAAGCCTCTGAATCAAT
>Ga0187894_10004598_pt1 | contig 14683 bp, 11 predicted proteins | sample GBC1701081metaG_FD_136650 | JGI IMG/M metagenome (GOLD analysis project Ga0187894, IMG submission 136650) | White microbial mat communities from a lava cave in the Kipuka Kanohina Cave System on the Island of Hawaii, USA - GBC170108-1 metaG ...
GCCACGGTGTTCACGGCGTCGAGCGAGTCGCTCAACGTATAAATGCGTTGTCCCGTCGCTGTGTCCCAAATCTTCACCGTGCGATCCGCCGAAGCCGAAGCCAGCCTTTTCCCGTCGGGGCTGAAGGCGACGCCGAAGACGGCGTCGGTGTGATCTTTCAGTGTTTTGATCTCCTCGCCTGTGGCCGCATCCCACAGCTTGATCAGACGGTCATAGCTGCACGTGGCCAGCCTCGATCCGTCAGGGCTGAACGCGACGGCGAAGATGTTGTCGCGGTGACCGCGGATCGAGAGCGTCTCTTTGCGCTCGGCGACACTCCAAATTTTGACCTCTCCGAATTGAGCGGGATTGCCGCCCGCGGCCGCCAGCAGTTTGCCATCGTGGCTGAAAGCGAGAGCGCGAACCTGGTCGGCGTGTCCGGCGAGTTTGCCGATAATTGATCTTTTTGCGGCGTCGGCCAACTCCACCTCCTGATAACGGCCTACGGCAACCATTCTTCCGCCAGGATGAAAAGCCAGACTGCCGACGGCGGCTTTGACCGGCGAAACAGGTTTAATCGCGGGGATACCGGTTTTGCGAGCGAGGTTCAAACTTGAAGTCTCGTTGGCCGGCTGCGCTGATGTGGCGTTTGGCCCCGGCGCGCCAGCGTCAATCCAGGCTTTTATGACTTTGACCTCTTCGCCAGTCAGCGCCTCGCCGATTGGCATGCGGGGTTGAATCGAGCCTTCGAGCATTTTGACCAGGCGGCTTTCGACGCTTTTGCCGGGGATGACAACCGCGCCGTGCTTGCCTCCGTTCATCAACGCCTCAAAACTGTCCAGGTTCAATCCGCCCTGCCTGACGGCGTGGTTGTGACAGGCCGCGCATTTTTCCCGAAAGATCGGCTCGACGCTCCTGGCGTAATTCTGAACGCTCTGGCTATTGATCGTTATTGGGGCGTAGACGCATAAACATGTTGTGAAGGCCGCGATCAGAAGAGACGCGAACAACTGTGTCCGCCGGCTATGCGGCGGGCAGGAGGAATTTTTCGATGAAGCGGCGGTCATTTTTAATTCTCGTCTCTTGTGTCCGGATGGCAATCTTGGATGACAATCTTGGACGACAACACCTTCTGTTTATAATTCAGTTTTTGTTGCGCTAGCAAGGCGGAGCGAAGACGTGAGTGCGATTTTGATTTGAGGGAGTAACTGCTCAGCCTCCGGTACGGTACGGGGAGCGTACTGGACGAGCGAAATTTTTTGGAACAAATTTGATCTTGCCAGACGAAAAATCTTGACTGGCAAGCCCTTGATGTGTAGATTGCCAAGCGTCAGTTGTAATCTCTGAATATCCCTCACCGGATAAATATTCGAGAGATTCAAGGGCCGAATCACTGGGGACTATAAACATTCGATCAATCATCCCATAGTTCAACTCTAATTGCCCATCAAAGCGTGACCTAACTGATTGAACATGGACCCTCACTCTACAGTAAAGCGGTGATAGCGAACTCCTTTTACTATCTGTTTCAATAAAACTATTCAACCCCGTTCATCAACCTATGTCAGTCAGGCTGTAGCCGCCATCTGATGGCCGCCCGGCGCTTGATCAAACTACTCAGGCAGGCGTTTGCTGTCTTTGGGTTTTGTTTTAATTCCAATCTACTTCAAGATCGCTGTTGTTGAAGTAACGTTTTAACCTCACTAAACAATAAGGAGATTAAGAAAAGGGTTATGACACACACACTCACACGCGCTGCCTTGTCGCTACTGTCGTTGATTATACTGGCCGGAGCCGCGCTCGCGGCCGACCCTGGCCCCGGCGCCAGCCCGGACGCGACTTCCGAAGCCAGCGATCAGAAAGCTGGTTCACTTCTCTACTACAACGCCTATACTTCGGACGCCGCAAGTCCGACCGCGGCAAACACGCGTATTAACATTACTAACATCAATCAGTTCACTGGCGTCGCTGTCCACCTGTTTTTTGTGAACGGATCAGATTGCTCGATCGCTGACAACTACATCTGCCTGACGGCGAACCAGACGGGCAGCTTCCTGGCCACGGAGATGGATCCGGGTAGCAGTGGTTACATCGTGGCCATCGCATCGAGTTCGGACGGCTTCCCGATACAATTCAACTTCCTGATCGGTGACGAGTACGTCAAGTACGCGACCGGCCACGCGGCCAACCTCGGCGCCGTAGCCTTCGCGAAGCGCAATAACGCAAACTTCTTAAGTCCTGATGGCACGTTGGCCCAGCTCTTCTTCGATGGTCTCAATTTAGCTGGCAGCTATAACCGCGCGCCCCGCGTGGTGGCTTTGGACAACATCCCGGCTCGCGCTGATGGCAACGACACGTTGCTGATCCTGAACCGTGTAGGTGGAAACCTGGGGATTGGGGCAGCCACGCTGACCGGCGGTGGAGTAGGCAACCTGTTTGGCATCCTCTACAATGATGTGGAGACCCCTTACAGCTTCAGCTTCCCTGCGCCGGTCTGCCAGTTCCGTACGAACATCAATAATAACTTCCCGCGCACGGCGCCTCGGGTTGAAAATATAATCCCGGCGACGCGTTCGGGCTGGATGAAGCTTTATTCACTGAGCGACATCGGCATCCTGGGCGCGATGATCAATCGAGCCGGTAGCGCGGACGCGGCGCCGAAGGCCTTCGGCAGCGGCCACAATCTGCATCACCTGACATTGACCACCGCTGCGAACCTGGTTATCCCGATCTTCCCGTCTAACTGCCCGGAAATTCAGTCGCCCGAATAGTCGTCCAACAGTAAATAACTAGATCCGTAAATAACTCAAGAGGCCGAATCCTTCGCGGGATCGGCCTCTCGGTTTTGTGGCTAAAGCCTTGACCTGCAGCCTCCGGAGCATTAACCATTTGGATATATGGAAATGAAGATTCTGATCACCGGAGCTACAGGGCTGATAGGCAGGGCGGTTTGTCAGCTATTGGTCAATGAAGGCCATCAGGTCGTGGTTTTGTCCAGGCGTCAGGCGTCGGTTATAAGTTTGACCGGTGTAAGCGCTTTTCGCTGGGAGCCCGAGACCGAATTGCCGCCCGCGCAGGCCTGGGAGAGTGTGGGCGCCGTTATCCATTTGGCTGGCGAGTCAGTGGCCTCAACGCGATGGACCGACGAGCGGAAGCGCCGCATTCGTGATTCCCGCGTGAAAGGGACGCGAAATCTGGTCGCCGGAATGCGTAAGTCAAGCGCCCCGCCGAAAATTTTGGTTTCAGGCTCAGCGGTCGGATTTTATGGCGACCGCGGAGATGAAATATTGGGTGAAAGCTCAGACCCGGGCTCCGGCTTTTTGAGCGAAGTCTGTTTGGAATGGGAGGCCGAGGCCGCGCGCGCCAGGGAACTTGGCGTCAGAGTCGCGTTTGTACGAACAGGCGTTGTGCTCAGCCCGTCGGGCGGCGCTCTGGAGAAAATGTTATTGCCATTCAAGCTGGGATTGGGCGGACGTTTGGGCGGCGGTAAGCAATGGTTTCCGTGGATTCACATTGAGGATATTGTCGGAATCTTCCAACACGCGTTGATGGCGGCGGCGGTTGACGGCCCGATCAACGGAGCCTCCCCTGGCATAGTTACCAATGAAGAGTTCACACGGGAACTGGCCGCCACATTGAACCGCCCGGTCTTCTTTCCCGTTCCGGAATTCGCGCTGCGCGTTCTGATGGGGGAGATGGCCGAAGTCATAATGGCCAGCCAACGTGTTGTTCCGCGAGTCGCGCTGGACACGGGATACAAATTTAAGCATCCGAATTTGAGGCAGGCTCTTGAATCGCTGCTGAAAATGACGCGGCGCACGTAAATGACAAACGACAAACATTTCGGTTCAGTCTTGATCTCGGCGCCCGAAGTCTGGAGCCGCGCCAGATGGGAGCAGGTAGAGCAGGAGACGCGCGCGCGCGCCCTGGGCGCGCCCTCCGACGAAAAAGCCTGGGAGATTCTGGTCAAACAGGCGCGCCAGGTTTTGCGAACCTACAGCGACAGTTTTTACATCGTCACCCGCTTTCTGCCCGCGGACAAACGCGCTCGGGTCGAAGCGATCTACGCCGCGGTGCGTTATCCGGACGAAGTCGTTGACACTTTCCCGCTGACTCAAACGCAGCGCGCGAAGCTGCTCGCCGATTGGGAAAAACATTACGACTCAGCTTTGCGGTCGAAGTCAATTCTTGAGTCGCTCGAATCAGGCGCTCCGTGTTTCGTCGCGAGCTTCGCGGACGTGGTTCGCAAAACTGGCATCCCTCGCGAACACTACCGCGCCTTTCTCGACGCCATGCGGCTGGATGTGTGGCCGCGCAGGTTCGAGACGCTGGACGACCTGATCGAATCGTACGTATACGGCAGCGCAATCGTCGTCGGTTATTTTCTGACTTACGTCTACGGCTCGCCCACATCGCGCGATTTCGACCGCGCGCTGCGGAGCGCCCGCGATCTGGGCATCGCGCTCCAGTTGACCAACTTCCTGCGCGACGTTGCAGAAGATCAACGCAGAGGGCGCGTCTACCTGCCGCAAGACATGCTGCGCGGCGAAGGCGTCAGCGAATTTGACGCCAACGATCCCGGCCAGCGGTTTGCGATCAACAGAACGCTGCTCAGACTGACCGAAATCACCGAAGGGCATTACGCCAGCTCGCTCACCCGTCTGGACGCGTTCAACGCCGACAGCCGCGTGGCGATCCGCGCCTGCATTGATGTTTATAGACAGTTGAACCACCGCATCGCCAGCAGCCCGCGCGGTATCCTTCACCGCGAGAGCGTGCCGATGCGCGAGAAGTTGCGCGTGCTGCCAGCGAGCAAATATTGGCGATTGCCGCTGGCGTACCTTCGGCCTTAACGGCTGGAGATGTAATCGTCCAAATGAAGAGTGAAACTGAACTCAGGCTGGCTCTGAACGAAGCCATCGCGGCTGCCACACGAGCGGGCGAACTCATCGTTGCGTGGTCTCGTCAGGGGGCGTATGAGGCGCGCCAAAAGCAGGGAACCGAACTTGTCACCACTGCGGATCTGCGTTCGGACGAGATCATTCGCGAGCATTTAGGATCCAAGTTTCCTCAACATCGATTTCTCAGCGAAGAAGTTGCCGTCGAAGGCAAGTTCGATTTTTCGGGTTCCGTTTGGATCATCGATCCGATAGACGGAACAGCCAACTACGCGCACGGGCATCCGTATGTCAGCATTTCTGTGGCTCTTGCAGTGGACGGCGAACCTTGCGTAGGAGTGGTGCATGCGCCGTTTTTGCATGAAACCTACGCTGCCATCCGGGGAACTGGCGCGACCTGCAATGGGCGCCCCATCCGGGTGAGCGACGTTTCGGAGTTGCGTCGCGCGTTAGTCGGAACGGGGTTTCCGCATGACCGCTCAGACGTGACTCCGGCGATCGAACGTGTCCGGCGCTTGGTCACGGAGTGTCAAGACATTCGCCGAGCCGGTTCTCCGGCGTTAGACATCGCGTGGGTCGCCGCTGGTCGCCTCGATGCTCATTCCGAGTCGCTTGCGCCTTGGGATGTCGCCGCCGCTGGTCTCATTGCAACCGAAGCCGGAGCCGTGCGTGGGAACCTTTCACTACCGGCGTCGTCGTTGCCGCCAGCGTTGCGAGGGGAAGGCTTTATCGTGGCCACCCCTGCGATCTTCGAGCCGCTGTATAAGCTTCTTAGCGATCTGTAGAGAAATGCATATACCAGCATCTGATAACGGGATACGGGTCGTATTGTGAACAGATGAGTGACGACAGCAGTGAAAAATTGAACGGCAAATCGAAAGGCTCGCGGCGCGGAAAGGTGATCATTATCGGCGCGGGGCTGGGCGGCCTAAGCGCGGCGATTCACCTACGGCTCGCGGGTTGGGAAGTCACGCTGTTTGAAGCCAACGATCGCGTGGGTGGGCGGGCCAACCGGATCGAGCGCGATGGCTTCAAGTTCGACACCGGGCCGACGCTGCTCAATTACCCGTGGGTTTTTGAAGACCTGTTTCGGGCGGCTGGGCGAGAGTTGAAAGATTACATGACGTTGCTGCCCGTTGATCCTTCGGTCGGGTTCCAGTGGCCGGACGGGACGCGGTTCACGCTCTCGTCGAACCTGCAAAGGCTGCTGGACGAATGCGAGCGCGTCGAACCCGGCTCGAGCCCCAACGTCATCGCGTTTCTGCGTGAGGCGGCGATCAAGTACCGGCTCTCTTTCGAGAAGCTCATCCCTCGCAACGAAGACAATCCGGTCAAATGGATCGGCGCGCTGAAGCTTTCCGAAATATCGAAGCTGAGCGTCTGGCGCTCGCTCGACGGCGAGCTGAGACGGTTTTTCAAGGGCCGATACATTCGCGAGGCGTTGGGTTCTTACGGTATGTACCTGGGCGGCTCGCCTTACGAACTGCCGGGCCTGTTTTCGATTCTGGCATACGGCGAGCTGGCTTATGGTTTGTGGCTGCCGAAGGGAGGGATTTACGCGCTGGTCGAGGGAATTGAACGCCTGGCGCGCGAGCTTGGCGTTCAGATTCATACCAGGCGGCGCGTTCAACGGATCGTCGTCCAAAATCATCGGGGGGATCGCCGCGTGGCCGGCGTCGAGATGATTGATGGGCGATTTTACCAATGCTCAACGATCGTCTCGAATGTTGATCTGGCGACGACGAATACCGAATTGCTCGGCGGCCATTCATTATCGCGCCCGAAAGTCTCCAACGTGAAGATGACTCCGGGAGTGATGACCTTTTACTGGGGCATTCGCGGCAAAGTGGAAAACATAGGCCCCCACACGATTTTCCTGCCTGACGATTTTTCTGGCGCCTTCGACGACCTGTTCCGCTTCAAACGCATCCCGCGACAATTGCCGTTTTACGTCGCCGCGCCTTCGGAGACCGACCCCGGCCTTGCCCCAGAGGGTGATACTACGATGTTCGCGCTCGCGCCGACGCCGCTGTTGAGCGAAATGCCGGATGTTGACTGGCCCGCGGCGATCAATGATGTCAGACAGCGTATCTTTGAAAGGTTGTGGCGGCATGATGCCGGCCTCGATCCCGAACGCATCGTCGTCGAAGAAATCTTTACCCCGGCTGAATGGCGGCGGCGCTTCGGCCTGTTCGATGGCTCGGCGTTCGGCGCCGCGCACACACTGTTTCAGGTCGGCCCATTCCGCTCGCGTAACTATTCGAGCGAGGTTGACGGGCTGTACTACGTCGGCGCGAGTACAACGCCGGGCACGGGAATGCCGATGGTTACGCTCGGCGGCAAGCTGACCGCGCAAAGAATCGAGAGTCGCGCCAATGGCTATGTTCGTTGCCATGTTTGTTGAAAGATACGGACAAGGCGACCGGGTCTTCTTCGGACTGCACGGATGGAGCGGCGATCACACGACGTTCGCGCCGCTCGTAAATTATCTGCCTCCGGACGCGACGCTCTACAGCGCGGACTTGCCAGGATTCGGGCGGTCGCAACCGCCGCGCGAGTGGCGCCTGGAGGAGTTGACGAATGAAATCGCCGCCGCAATTTCAGAGCTGGGTTCGCAATCAATCACGGTGATCGGCAATTGCAGCGGCGCGATACTTGCCCTGGCCGCAATGCCGCGAATCTCCGAGCGCGTCAACCGCCTGATCTTGATTGACCCATTCGCTTTTGCCCCCTGGTACTTCAAACTTTTTGCCGCGACTTCAATCGGGAAGTACGCCTATTACTCGACGTTCGCCAATCCGGTCGGGCGCTGGATCACCAACCTGTCGCTCAAGCGGCATCGAACGGGAGAGGCCGATCTGACAAGTTCTTTCCGAGCGGTTGATCACGGGGCTTCGTACCGCTACCTGCGAATGTTGTGCGCGATTGACGGGATCGCGGGATTCGCGTGGATTCAGCATCCGATTGACATTGTCTGCGGCGAGCGCACGTTCAACGCCATCAAACGATCCGTCGCCAGGTGGCGAGGGATCTGGCCGCAGGCCAGGGTTTTTGAGATCGAAGGCGCCGGACATTTGCCGATTGAAGAAGCGACTGAAGATTTGAGCCGGATCATTTTTGATCAGGTACAGTACCGGGAGCGGTAGCGACCGGGTCCTCCTGCGAGGACGCAACAGCGAGGACCCGGTCGCTACCGCTCCCGGTACTGTACCGAGGGCCGGTAGTTCACTTAACGATCTTGAATATGTCTGAAAGACTCGATGCATACGTCAACCGGCGCCGCTGTTTGATTGAAACGGCGCTCGGAGATTATCTTCCACTCAGCTCGCAGCCCCACGCGCGGCGGCTAAACGATGCTTTGCGTTACGCGGTCTTTCCCGGCGGCAAGCGCTGGCGGCCTGTGTTGACGCTGCTTGGCGCGGAGCTTGTCGGGGCTTCGGCGCGAAACGCGATGCTTGCGGCCTGCGCGATGGAGTTCCTGCACACAAGCTCGATCATCTTCGATGATCTGCCCGCGATGGATGACGCCGACGTGCGCCGCGGGATCCCGGCGTTGCACAGGGTTTTCGGAGAGGGTGTGGCCTTGCTCGCCGCTCTGGCGCTGCTCAACGAAGCTTACAGGTTGCTGGCATGCGCGGCTCGTGAAAACGTCCGTTGCGAAACCACTGCGCGGCTGGTGGAAGAGGCTTCGAAATGCATTGGCGGAAACGGAATGATTGGCGGACAGGCGGTTGATCTGGTTTTGCGTGGAGCAGGCCAGGGGGCTGACGCGCTCTACAGCCGCAATCTGAAGACGATGGCGTTGATGCGTTTGACGATGATGGCTGGAGCGGTCGCGTGCGGGGCTGGGGAAGACGATGCGGCGGCGTTGGGTGATTTTGGCGAGTCGCTTGGGATGGCTTACCAGATTTGCGACGACTTGCTGGATGACCTGGGCGCGGAGGCGGAGCTTGGCAAACCTCCGGGACAAGACGCGCGGCACGGCCGCTCTACTTGCGTGACAGAACTGGGTGTTGAAGGCGCGCGCCAGTTCGCCGCAAATTTGGTCGAAGAGGGGAAAACGTCGCTGCGGGAACGGTTCGGCGCCCGGCTCGAAGTCGAACTGCTTTCCGAGGCCGCGAGGGTGATCCTGCAGGGCGCCTTAAGATTGTCGTTAGTCGCTGCGTACTCTGACAGATGCTGATAACATTGTTGCTGGTGATCAATCTGTTCATCTTCGGCGTGACGTTGGCGAACGTGGCGCTATGGCCCAGGCTACGTCGCGCGGCCCGGAGATGGCCCGGCCATGTTTCGGTTCTGATTCCCGCGCGGAATGAAGAATCCAACCTGCCCGCCTGTTTCGACGCTGTGTTGAAACAGGGAGACACGATTCTCGAAATTTTGGTTTACAACGATCATTCGACCGACGGCGCTGCGAATGTCATCAGCGAATACGCCGAACGTGATCGCCGCATTCGCGCAATCGAACCGGTTCCGCTCGCTTCCGGCTGGCTCGGAAAGAACTTCGCCTGCTCCAGGCTTGCCTGTGAGGCGAAAGGGAAGTGGTTGTTGTTCATTGACGCCGACGCGCGATTGACCGAAGGCGCCGCTGGGCGGATGGTCGAGGAGGCGCATCTGCGGCGGCTGAAATTTCTCTCCTGCTGGCCGGGATTGGAGATGGGGAGTTTTTGGGAGCGCACGCTGATGCCGACGCTCAACTTCGTGGTCTTTTCGATCTTTCCCGCGCCTCTCTCTCTGGTTCTCGACAGTCCGTCCCTCGGACTCGCTCACGGCGCTTGTTTGATGATCGAACGCGAAAGCTATTTTTCAATCGGCGGACACGCCGCGGTTCGCGACCAGATGTTCGAGGACGGAAGGCTGGCGCAATTGTGGCGCGCGCGGCGCGCGCGCGGCCTGTGCCTGGATGGGCAGGATCTGGTTCGCGTGCGGATGTACGAATCATTCGGCGAAATATGGAGCGGGTTTCTAAAGAATTTCTTCCTGGCTTTTCGCCGCGAAGCCAGTTTCTGGGCCTTCATCGCCTTTCACTTCATCGTCTTCCTGCTGCCGTTTTTGCTGTTGATTATGGTTCCGACCCCGAGTGTCGCGCTTGCCGCCGGAACGGGCGTGGGCGCCCGGATCATTCTTGCGCTTCGTTTTCGCCATCCGTTGTGGTCCGCATTGCTGCATCCGGTTGGCGAATTGATCCTGATTTCAATCGGCCTCACTTCGTGGCGCAGGATCAAGAGCGGACGCGGCGTGGATTGGCGCGGGCGCCGGTACTATCAGAAGGATTGATCATAATCCATTTCGGCGCCTGCTGATTGTTTTTGAAATAATGGTGGGAAGGAGAGGATCGAATCTTAGCTCGCGTGCGCAGGCTTTGTGTTTGCCTGCGCACGCTAAAGCCCTTTACCCCAGCATCGCATCAGGAGATGCGATAATCAGGCGTGTGTTATGCGCCTGTGAAATAGATTCAAATTGTGAGTCTGTTTCGATAGCCCACCTCCTGGTTGTGGCCTTTGCAGGCGGTTGAGGGTAAGACGATCTAGATCATATGCGTCATTGCATCCTATCGATAGGCAAATTGATTTTACGGCTCGCAGAGGCCCTTGCGCAAGCGCCCAGAGAATTAAACTTAGAATAAATTTCGTCGAAGGTATGATATCCAAACGCGCAGTCATCATCGGGGGCGGCCTTGGCGGACTGGCCGTGGCTTTAAGGTTGGCGGCCCATGGATGGTCAGTCACAGTGTGCGAACAGGGCGCGAGCTTCGGTGGCAAGATGAACCAATGGGACGAACATGGATTCCGCTTCGACACCGGGCCGTCGTTGATCACGATGCCATGGGTCTTCGCCGATCTCTTCACCGCGGCTGGCGCGGAGATCGAAGATCATCTTGAAATCGTTCCCGTTCATCCGATCAGCGAATACATCTACCCGGATGGCGCGCGATTCACCTACTCGGCTTCAATGCCCGAATGGCTGGAGACGGTCAGGAACCTTGATGTGCGCGACGTTGACGGCTTCCTGCGTTTTATGAACCTGGGCGCGCGGCTTTACGAGATTTCGAAAGATACTTTCCTTCGCCGTCGTCCGCTCGATTGGCCACGCTTGGCCAATCGAGCAGTTGGCGCCAAAACTCTTCGTCATATGCCGTGGCGCTACGGATGGGGCAACTACCACAAGACTGTCGCCGCGCATTTCCGCAGCCCGCATTTGCGGCGCCTTTATGATCGTTACCCGACCTATGTCGGCTCGTCGCCTTACCAATCGCCCGCCACGCTGGCCGTGATTCCATTCATCGAATATGCGTTCGGCGGCTGGTATGTCAAAGGCGGGCTATATCGGATCGTGGAGAGCCTGATCGAATTGGCGAAGGAGCATGATGTCGAGTTGCTGCTCAATTCGCGTGTGGAGAAGATCGAGAGCGATGGGAAGAGGGTGACAGGAGTACGTCAGTCTGATAACGAATTGATTGAGGCGGACGTTGTCGTGATGAATGGGGACGCGTCATATGTTTCGCAGATGATAGGAGAGAATGTTTCGCGGATGTTTGGAGAGAATGTTTCGCAGATGACGGGAGAGAATGTTTCGCGGATGTTTGGAGAGAATGTTTCGCAGATGACGGGAGAGAATGTTTCACGGATGTTTGGCATCAGTCCCATCAGTCCCATCAGTCCCATCAGATCCGGCCTGCCTCATCGCGAGCGTTCGATGTCCGGTTTTGTAATGCTGCTCGGAATCAGGCGCACGATGCCGGAGTTGCGCCATCACGCGATCTATTTCTCCGCTGATTACGAACGCGAATTTTCGGAACTGTTCGGCGAACGCGTATTTCCAAACGATCCGACGGTATATGTCAACGCGCCCAGCCGCAGTGATCGTTCGGTCACGCCCGGCGAAGGCGAGACTCTTTTTGTGATGGCCAACGCTCCCGCGAACGATCACGACGAGTGGGATGAGGCGCAGATCGCCGAAGCTCGAAGCCGCGTCTTCGCCCGGTTACGCGCGAGCGGATTCCCGGAAATCAGCGGCGACATCGTGGCGAGCGACGTCTGGACGCCGAAAAAGATCGGCTCGCGTTACCTGATGCCGGGCGGCGCGATCTACGGCAGACATTCGCACGGGTGGAAGAACGCCTTCCTGCGCCCTCCCAACAAAGACCGCAAATACGACGGCCTGTATTACGTGGGCGGCAGCGCGCATCCGGGAGGCGGAACGCCAATGGTGTTGCTCTCAGCGCAGATCACCAGCGAGCTGATCGAACGGTATGAGCGCAGTTAAATTGAAGTTGAAATCATTTGCGCTCGTGGCTCTAACCATTGCCTACGCGGTGATGTGGATCGGGGGCGTCGGCCATTACGCGCTATATGGCAGACCGCCCTTGGATGCGCCGTGGGCGGCTTCGGTCTTTTTGCTGCTCGCAGGCTTGCTGGTCGTAATAACATCGCGAAAAAAAGATTTGATTGGGTTGTTCATCGCGGCCCTGCTTGGATTCGTCGCCGAAATCATCGGGGTTCGCTACGGTTTCATCTTCAGCCCGTATCGCTACACGGAGGTTTTGCAGCCGCAACTCTTTGGCGTGCCGCTGGTGATGTTCAGCGCGTGGCTGACTCTCGTCGCTTATTGCCGCCAGATGCTGATGAAGATGCTGATGAATCTGAAACTGCCAGCGCTGGTCGAAACGGCGCTTGCCGCGTTGTGGATGACGGCGATTGATCTGGTGATTGACCCATTGGCGGCAAACCAGCTTGGATATTGGCGCTGGGCGCAATCGGGGGCGTACTACGGAATCCCATTGCGGAACTTCATCGGCTGGTTTGTTGTGAGCTTTATAATTTTCAGCGGATTCCGGTCTACGTGGCGAGAAAATCAGGCGGCGCGTTATGTGGGATTGAGCGTTGTGCTGTTCTTCACCGCGATCGCTTTATCTTTCGGTCTGGCGCTGGCCGGGAGCATAGGGTTGGGATTGTGCCTGGCGCATCTGGCGCTGGCCAGGCTTTGCGGTACAGTCAGAAGATTTGAGATTTGAGATTTGACATTGCCTGCAAGCCAACCCGGTCAATGCCCAATGAACATTGATCAGTTTCCGGGGCGATGACCAATCTCAAATCTCAAATGACAAATGGAAAATGCTCTTCCTTCCTGATGTTGCGATCTACTGACTGCGCCGGCGTTTAGTTGGCGCCCGTGCCATTGAAGTAAGTCTGCGCCTTCTGCCAGACCAGCGCGCCTATCTTGCGTCCCATCTTTTGGCCTTCAAGGTTCCCATCCGTAAAGTGGATGCCTCCGTATAGACGCGAAATGCCGGCTTCCGCCGCCGCTTCGCTGAACGTAGCCCAGGAGAGGGTGATTTCAGATGAGTCGCGTACCGTTGCCCGGCCCGCCCCAAGCCCTGACCCGCTGGCCGCGGAACAGGAGGCGGATTGCGGTGATCGGGCGTACGTAGTCGTATTCGCGTTTGGTAGCCCAACATGCAACGCCGGCGTCGAAGACAGCGTTGGCCAACGCAAAGAACATCTTCACATCTTCGTCGAGACCGTGGTTGTCGCGGCGCGAGACGAATTGCGCGAGGGAACACCAGTGGCCGGGAGGAGTTTCAGATCCAGGGCCATCCGCCCAATATTCGGAGATCATCTTCTCACGGTCGCCGAGATTGGCGCTGATGTTCAGCAATTCCAACGCCTGCCGGCGGTACGGCCAGCCGAAGAATGTATGGTGGAAGTAGAAATAGAAATATCAGACATAGTTTGGAAAAAGTGAACTGCATGACTTCCTTTCTTTGGTCGTTGTGTGGATGGTCGAGCAAGATTGCATCCGATGGGCAGACATGGAATGCTGTGGGCGGACGCGCGCTGGCCAATGATGGTTGCTCAACCCCTTGATTGGTTGGCTCTGGGAGTTTTAGCGAGGAGGAAAAGGGGAGCCATAATGAATGGGCTGTGTGGGGAGCCGTAAGGATACGGCACGCTCATCGCGCCGGGCAAGACTTTTTCGCTGCCCGCCTGAAATAGATTGCATGGGTCTTGAGCCGTCATTATACTGCCCGCGATTTCCAAAGAGTTGTGATCAATGAAATCAGAGGGGAACGCAGAAGATATTTGATGATCGTAACTACCCGTAGAAATCTCCCAACTCACACTCAAAATCGCACCCCACAAAAAGTTTCAGGAGCAGGTTCATTACCGCTACCGCGAGGCGAGGCGCTCGCCAGCCGTGCCTTGCGCGATATGGATAGCTTCAGGAAGCTTAACGACGCCAACTAAAGAGCAAAAGCATGCAAATCACAGTATTGAAAGAAACAGAACCGGATGAATCCCGCGTCGCCCTGGTTCCGGAATCGGTTAAGAAACTGGTTTCGATGAAGGCCATGGTCGCCGTCGAAAGCGGCGCCGGAAACGAATCGGGCGCCAGCGACGCCGATTACGAGGCCGCGGGCGCGAGCGTTTCAAAAGACCGCGCGTCGCTGATTAAATCGGCTGAGGTGTTGACCGCGGTCAACCGCCCGTCGCCGGAGACCGTCGCGCAATTGAAGCGCGGCGCCATCGTCATCAGCTTCCTGCGCCCGCTCGACGAGCCGCTGGCGCTCATGCCGATGATCGAGCACAGAATCACCGCCTTTGCGATGGAACTGATCCCGCGCTCGACCCGCGCGCAGGCGATGGACGCGCTCTCTTCGATGGCCACGATCGTCGGTTACAAGGCCGTGTTGATGGCCGCCGAACGCGTGCCTCGGATGTTCCCGATGCTGACCACGGCGGCTGGCACCGTGCCTCCGGCAAAAATCCTTGTGCTGGGCGCGGGCGTGGCCGGATTGCAGGCCA
>Ga0187894_10004599_pt1 | contig 14681 bp, 9 predicted proteins | sample GBC1701081metaG_FD_136650 | JGI IMG/M metagenome (GOLD analysis project Ga0187894, IMG submission 136650) | White microbial mat communities from a lava cave in the Kipuka Kanohina Cave System on the Island of Hawaii, USA - GBC170108-1 metaG ...
ACGCCAGGTCTCCTACATCCCTGAGGAAGTGGACGCCTGGAACGAGAGCTACGTGGACAGCGCCCTGGCCGAGAATCCGCACGTGGCGGAGCACCTGAAGACCCTGACCCGGCTGGTCGCCGGCGGGCGGTACGACGTCGTCACCGACCAACTGGAAACCCTGCTCGGGCGCCAGCCGAAGACCGTGCGGTGGGCGCTGGAGAACAATCCGCGCATCCGGAAGGTGGCAGCTGCCTGAGCCGCTGAGCGGCCCAGAGCAACATCCGGACACCCAGTCCTGAACCGCGATATGCGGTTTCAGTGCGGCCGGCCAGTCAGTGCACGCCGGCGGTGTCGAGGAGGGTGGTCACGGTCGGCGCGACCAACCCGGCCAGGGAGTCGGCTTGGACGCCGGCGCAGGCACTCGCCCCGTCGAAGACCAGACTCAGCTGGAGCATAGGAAACATAAAGCGATTCCCCCACGCGTCAGCGGGTGCTCAGGTACAGCGCGGACAACAGGCCTGTCAAGGGGATTCCTGGAGGCGTCAGGAGCTGGTTGACCGGAACGCAGGACCGCTCCGGGCCCGAGCGAACAGGCCTCGGCATCCGCGGCGCCCGGATCGCGCTCACTGTCGGCGTAGTCGGGGTTCCGGGAGAAATTTTGATTTTTGTTACGATAAGATGAAAGCCAATTTCTTATTATGGTTTGCACGCGTCTGATCGATGCCTTTGCACGCCAACGAGAGAGACATCCGTAGCCATAACTCCTTTGATTTTGGTGAGCGGCTGTGTTTTGACGCTGCTACCGTAACAAAAATCAAAATTTCTCCCGGAACCCCGAGACGCTCAATTGTCCGCCTTTCTGCGACGTGAAAACGAAATCCTCATCGGCGCCACGGCGATCGGCGCGCATCGCCCGCAGGGTTTCGAATGTACCCCTGACTGAGGAGGAGATCGTCACATTATTTCTGCTCGGCCGCGCACTCCGGGCGCCGTCTCAAGAACTCAGGCAGCGCCAACGCGGCCAAGGAGATCGCTTCGGGGTAATTATCAGCGGTAACCAGTTTACAGATCTGATGTTCGTGAAAGATCACAACCTCGTGAATCAATGAATGATCAGAAGCGATCTCCGAGATCAAGTACACCCCCTTGGCCAGCTTCGTCTGCAAGCGATCGTTAAGCTTCCCGGCGGCGTGAATGTCGGTCGTCGGATCACCTGGCTCGCTCACCCCCCAGAAACCAAATTCGATAAGTTCGGCTTTGATCTTTTGTCGTTCTTGTTCAGTCATTCCCTCGTTTCATCGCTTCGGCGCCTTCTTCGTGGCTTTCTTCGCTTCCGCCCCATCCGGCCAGGCTCGGCTCCACCGTCGCCAACTTAATCGGCTCAACCGGTTTCGCGACGCGTGTCTAGAAGCCCGCCTTGAGCGCCCGTCGCGCGTCCTCGGAGTGGGCGTACGCCGTCAGCGGCATATTCCGAGCAAGCTTATCCTGCGCCAGGTCGAACTGCGACTGACTTACATAGCCGGAATTGTAACCACCAGCGTCTACTCGTTGAGATCAACCCGGGGCGGTTCAGCGGCGGTTTGAGGGGGAAGAAAGAGCAGAGTCCCGAGTGAGGGGGCGATCGTTGATAGATTATTGAGCCAAGCGCACGCTGCGGGGCAACAGCGCTCTCCATATACTAAAGACGTAAGAACGCCAAATACTCGCCGGTGATTTTCCGTTTTGGCGCGGAGATCATGGCCCAACAGGAGGGAAGCTGCGATAGCGGCTTATTGCCGCTTATCGCAGCTTCCCTCCTGTTGGGCCTTTCATGAAACGATGAGTGATGTCTCTTGTGCTGGAGACGGTGTAGCACCGTTGATGATAAACGGCCATTCGGTAGAATTTTGGAAGAAACGTACGGTTGATAGAGCCAATAGCCTATCCAAAGGACTTAGGAACACAAATCCTGATGCTAACAATGATAATGCCTCCACTGGGAAATTCTTGTAAATCAATAAAACCTCCGCTCTGGCGTACGCAATCTCCAAAAAGCTACCGCATAGCCACTATATGGCATATGTGCGAATCGTTCTCATGGGTGTACTTCTGCGACCGGCGGGTGGCTTCCCGGCTCCCCAGAAGTTGAACCTTTATCTCCCGTGTGAATCCAGGCTAGCTCAACCCAAACAGCCGCAGCGCATTTTCCTTGAGGATCAACGGGCGGACTTCGTCGCGGATGACGATCTTCTCAAAATCCGCCAGCCAGCGATCCGGCGCAAGCAGCGGATAATCGGAGCCGAACAGCACTTTGTGTTTGAGCAGCGTGTTCGCGTACTGCACGAGCGTCGGCGAGAAATACTTCGGCGACCAGCCCGACAGATCAATGTAGACCTGCGGCTTGTGCAAGCAAATCGAGATAGCTTCGTCCTGCCAGGGGAACGACGGGTGCGCCATGATGATCGGCATGTCGGGAAAGTCTACGGCCACATCGTCAATGTCCATCGGGGCGCCGTATTTGAGACGCACGCCGCCGCCACCACGCTGCCCCGTGCCGATGCCGCTATGGCCGGTGTGAAAGATCACCGGCAGTTTGGCTTCGTTGATGACTTCGTAAAACGGGTAGACCTGCCTGTCGTTCGCGTGGAACTGTTGCAGCGGCGGATGCAGCTTGAAGCCGCGAATGCCACCCGCAGAAATCAGACGTTTTGCTTCATCTACAGCCTCTTGGCCGCGCGTCGGGTCAACACTGGCGAAGGCGAACATGATGTCGGAGTTTTCCGCCGCGAAGGCGGCGATCTCGTCGTTCGGGATCGGCGGCCTTCCGGTCAGCCGTTCGTCCACGGTGAAGACCACGCAGCCGATTTTGCGCGAGCGGTAATACTCGGCCAGCTCGTGGCGGTTGCGGCTGACGCTAGAATTGCCAAAGTATTTTTTCGCCGCCTCGTTGGCTGCGTTGTCTTCGATTTCCGTTTCCAGATGAACATGTACGTCAATGGCGACCAGGTCGTTGGTGTTCATGCTTTTACTCCTTTGTCTCTGTCCCAGGCGGCGAAGGTCACCCCCGTTTCCGCCAACCGTTTGAGCAACGGCGCAGGCTCCCACCACGCGCCGTGCTGCTGATGAAATTCGCAGATGCGGTTGTAAACGTTCTTCACGCCAACCGTATCGGCAAACCACATCGGCCCGCCACGCCACGCCGGGAAGCCGTAGCCGTTCAGGTAAACAATATCAATGTCTCCGGCGCGCAAGGCGAAGCCTTCTTTGAGAATCTTTGAGCCTTCGTTGATGAGCGCGTAGACGCAGCGCTCGACAATTTCTGTCGCGGAAATCTCGCGTAGCGCGATGCCGGCTTCGCTGGCTGCTCTCTCGATTAACGCGGCGACTTCCGGGTCTGGAATCGCTTGGCGGTTCTCGTCGTATTTGTACCAACCGGCGCCAGTTTTCTGTCCGTAACGGCCCAGTTCGTACAGCTTGTCAACGACCAGCGGCTGACGGCGACCGGCAGGTTCGTTGCGTTTGTTCTCTGCGCGCACACGGACGCCGACATCAATGCCCGCCATATCGTCTACGGCGAGCAAACCCATCGCCATACCGAAATCGGTCAGCGCATTGTCTACGGCTTCGACGGCAGCGCCTTCTTCGACCAGAAAGTAAGCCTCGCGCATGTACTGGAAGAACATGCGATTGCCGACGAAGCCGTGACAATTGCCTACGAGCACGCCGACCTTTTTCATCAGCTTACCGAGCGCAAACGCCGTCGCAATCGCTTCGTCGCCGGTTTCGCGCCCGCGCACAATTTCGAGCAATCGCATCACGTTCGCCGGGCTGAAAAAGTGTAGGCCGATCACCGACGCCGGCCGCGAAGTAGTCGCCGCGATTTCGTCCAGGTCGAGCGATGAAGTATTGGTAGCGAGCAAGGCGCCCGGCTTGGCGCGCTTGTCCAACTCGGCGAAGATTTCCTTCTTGAGCGCCATGTTTTCAAACACGGCTTCGATGATGACATCGGCGTCTTCAAAGGCGTCATAGCTCAGCGTCGGTTGGATCAGCGCCAATCGCTGTTGCATCGCTTCTTCGGTCAGGCGGCCTTTCTTGACGGTGTTGGCGTAATTTTTCTTGATCGTCGCCATGCCGCGATCCAGCGCCGATTGATCGTTTTCTTTCAGCAACGTCGGGATGCCCGCGTTGGCGAAGTTCATTGCAATGCCTCCGCCCATCGTGCCCGCGCCGATGATGGCGGCCAGCTTGATTTCAATCGGTTTTGCTTGGGGCGACAGGCCTGGGATCTTGGCGACTTCGCGCTCGGCGAAGAAAACATGCATCAACGCTTTGGCCTGATCGGAGTAAAGGCATTGCTCAAAAAGCCTGCGCTCAACCTGACAGCCTTCGTCGAAAGGCAGCTTCGTTGCGGCGTCAATCGCGTCAATCGCGGCGAACGGGGCCGTCGACCCGCGCGCGGTCTTTTTCGCTTTCACGCGCGCGGCGGCGATGATCGCCGTGTTGGACGCTTCGTCGCCGAGCTTGTCGTTGCGCTCGCGCGTTTTCGGATGCGCATTGCCGGAAGCGATTTTTGCGCGGATGAATGCCAGCGCGCCCGCCAGCAGATCGCCTTCGATCAATTCATCAACAATGCCCGCGGCCATCGCGTCTTTCGCATTAACCGGAGCGCCTGTGACGCACATTTCGACGGCCCGCTCAACGCCGGCCAATCGCGGCAATCGCTGCGTGCCCGCCGCGCCGGGGATGATGCCGAGCTTGACTTCGGGCTGGCCGGCCTGCGCGGCCTTATCGGCGACGCGGTAGTGACAAGCCATCGCAATCTCCAGCCCACCGCCAAAGGCCGAGCCGTGCAAGGCCGCGACGACCGGCTTGGCCGAATCCTCGAGCGCGAGCAATAGCGGTAAGAGACTGCCTTCTTCTTTTTCACCCGCGATGACTTTACCGAATTCCTTGATGTCGGCTCCGGCAATGAACGTCCGCCCGCCGCCGATCAGGATGACGCCTTTGATGTTCTCGTCAGCGTTGGCGCGTTTGATGCCCGTCGCAATGCCGTCGGGCACGCCGGGGCTGAGCGCGTTGACGGGCGGGTTGTTGATCGTGATGACAGCCATCTCGCCGTCTTGCGTGTAAGAGACCAGTTCATTCATTGGTGATGATTCCTTTTGGTATATTGCCAAGTCGGCTCGCTACCGCTTGCGGTACTGATTTATCCGTGTATCTGCGCGTAATGCTTTCGATACGGGCGCCAGGCTGCGTAAAACAAAACCGCCGACAGCAGCGAGGCCAGCCCTACGGTCAGCGCCAAAGACCAGCCGACCATCAACGGGTTTTTGAACAGATAATCGTTGAAAAAGCCCGGCAGGAACGGCCCCAGAATCAGCCCAAACAGATTGAGCGTGAAGACCTGCAAGGCCCTGATCTGCCCGCGCACTTGGTTTGGCAGGATCAATTGCAGCGAGGCGTAAGAGCTGCCAATCGGCATTGCCAGAAAGAAAAACGCCGGAACCAGCAGCGTGAGCTGGAGCTTCAGCGCGGGCACTGCCATCGCCAGGCTGAAAAAGACTCCGGCGAAGGCCGTCGCCAGAACGCCTACGCGCAAGGGCGCATCGCTTTTACCAAGGCGTTGCCAGCGGTCACAGAGCGCGCCGCCCGAGTAAGCGCCGAGTAATCCCGTGCCGAGCGAGATGACGCCGAGAGTCAACCCCGCTTGTCTGGGCTGCCAGCCGTGGGTGCGCGCGAAATATGTCGGCAGCCACGCCTGCTGCGCGTAATTGCACAGCGCCTGAAACGCGAAGGCCAGGCAGATGCCCGCGACCGATTGCCAGCGTAATTTCACCTGCTCGAAGACCTCGCCCAAACTCAATTTACTTTCTTTGCCGCCCAGCAGGTTTCTGCGAATCGGCTCTTTGATCGTGAATGCCAGCAAAGCGGCGAGCAGTCCCGGCAATCCGACGATCAGAAAAGTCAGGCGCCACGATCCGACCGCGCCGATCACCAGCCCGCCGACAATCAACGCTGACCCCGAACCGAAGAAAACGCCCATCGAAAAAATGCTCAGCGCCGTGCCCAGGCGTTCTTTCGGAAAATAGTCGGAGAGGAGCGAGAAGGCCGAAGGTGACAGCGTGGCTTCGCCCACGCCCACGCCCATCCGCGCCAGAAACAGCGTCCAGAAACCGCGCGCAGCGGCGCAGGCCGCCGTCATCAGACTCCATAAAAAGATGCCCGCCGCCACCAGATTGCGGCGATTGCCGCTATCCACAATGCGCCCCATCGGCATGCCGAGCAGCGTATAAAAGATGCCGAACGCCAGCCCCTGCAACAATCCGATGCGCGTGTCGCTGATACCCAACTCCAGTTTGATCGGCGTGACAAGCAAACCCAGAATCTGCCGATCAATGAACGAGATCGTGTTGCACAACATCAGCACGATGGCGACGTACCATGCATACTTCAGGCTGGCTTCGCCCGGCTGCGAGACGGTGATCGCTTCTGGTTTGATTTCTGCCGCCATGCCAAGTTCACCTCAACGATTCACAATGACTTCCGCCGACAATGTAGCGGCATATAACTGCCCAACCAACTTCGCCCGTCGTTCCAACACCGCACGCTGATTGATGTAGCCTTTATCCGTGATCTCGCCCGCATCAATCGAAGGCGGCCCGGTCAGAAACATCGCGTGCGTGGCGTATGTCGAACTGCCGCCGCCTTCCGCTTTCAGCTTTGCCAGACCAGCGCGCACCCGCTCGCGCACGCGCGCATCAGCCAGCAATTCATCAGCCGGTGTTCCTTCGCTCGATTCAGCACACAGGCTGCGGCAACCGGCCAGATTTGGGAAGATCAAAAAGCGTATGTCATCGCGATCCTGTCCGGCGACGACAACGTCCTGCGCGACAGGCGCTAGCGCGGCGATGGCTTTAATGCGCAACGCGCCTGTGTGAACCCACGTGCCGCTGGTCAGTTTGAATTCTTCCGAAACGCGCCCGGCGAATTCCAGACCTTTGGCGGGATCGCCTGCGTCAACAAGGCGTGCGGCGTCGCCCATTATGTAAAAGCCTTCTTCATCAAACGCCGAAGCGGTCAAATCCTCGCGGCGCCAGTAACCGGGCGTTACGTTAGGGCCTTTCACGCGCAATTCGTATTTGTCAGAATTCGCCACGGGCGTCAGCTTCAGCGTGACGCCGGGAATAGGCAGCCCGATGACGCCAGTGCGCGTGGCCTCGTAATGCACAATCGTCGCGCCCGGCGCGGTCTCGGTCGAGCCGTAGCCGGCGCAAATGTAGACGCGCTTGCCCAACTCGGCTTTGGCCAATCGGTTGAGCCGATCCCACACTGTGGCTGGAAGCGCCGCTCCGCCGTAACACATGACCTTCAAACGCGAGAAAAAATTGCGCCGCAATTCGGCGTCGCTTTCGAGGAAAGGCAGCAATGCATCGTACCCGCGCGGCACGTTGTAATAGATGGTCGGCGCGACTTCGCGCAAATTGCGCGCGGTCTTTTCGCCCAGACCGGGGAGCGGGCGGCCTTCGTCAATGTAATAAGAGCCGCCGTGGGTGATCGCCGCGCCGAAAATGTTGTTGCCCGCCATCGTGTGATTCCACGGCAGCCAGTCCACGATGACGGGCGGCTCTTCTTTGAGGAAGGGCCAGCATTGTGCGTGCGCCTGTTGGTTGGAGCAGAGCATCCGCTGGGTATTGATGACGGCTTTCGGCTCGCCTGTCGAACCCGAAGTCAGTAGGAATTTGGCGATCGTGTCAGGCCCGATTGCGGCGAAAGCGCACTCTACCGCTGTGGCATCTTCACATTCCAAGAGTTCGGCGAAGGCTTGCGCAGGTCGCGCCAGCCCTTTGATGTTGCGGGCGACCACGAGCTCAAAATCGTAATTGCCGAGCGCCGCGAGCGCCAGGGCGAACCGCTCCCCATCATCGGCAAACACCAGTCCCGGAGTGAGCAGCGAAAAGACCGCGCCGAGTTTTTTGAAATCCCGCGAAAGGAGTGAGTAGGCCGCTGAAACCGGCCCGACCGGAATCCCTACGTGCATTGCCGCCAAAGCCAGTAGCGCATGCTCGATGGAATTTTCCGAGAGGATGGCGACCGGGCGCTCAGCAGAGAGATTACGCCCAAGCAGGTTTGTCGCAATCGTGCGGACAAGAGACCTTACCTTCGCGTAGGTCAACTTGCGCCAGCCGGCGCCATCGCGCTGCGCCAGAAAGACTGCGTCTGGTCGCTCTTTCGCCCAGCGTTCCAGATGCTCGCCGATGCAACGCGGATAACCGCCGAGCGGTTCTGGCGAATGCAGCGCAATTGCGCCGTCGGCGCGCCGCTCGCAGTCAACTTTCGCCGGAAGGAAGTTGACCGGGACGAATGCAGCCAATGGCAAATGAAAAGCCCTCATATGACAAATGGAAATGGAAGGCTATAGCCCGGGACAATGTTGAGACGCGCGTCAGCGCTGCTCTGGCGCCTCGCAAGTGAAGTTAGTCGCGTTATTGATGTCGCCGCTGCCCTTGTAGCGCGCCTGCTTCGGATACGGACAGAGGGGACGTGTTCGTCCGGGCCATGGACTACCGTTGTTTGCGGCGCCGATGATCTCGTCTGGCGCATTTCCGCGCTCTACCCACTCAACCAGCGGCGTTAGAAAATCGGCCACATCTGTAGCTGGCCCTCCGCCACAGTGGTTCATGCCGGGGATGATGAACAGCCGGACGAAGTCATCAACCTCCCCGTGGCTACCCCTCATCAGTCGCTTATACCAGTTGATCGTGTCGTTGACCGAGAAGACCGGGTCGCTCGCGCCATGGTAGATGATCAGTTTGTTTCTGCCCCGCCGGAATTCTCTCAGATCCGTGGAATTGGCAGACATGAATTCCACCGAAGACTGCGCATAGATCCCGGATGTCTGGAAAATCCGTGGCACGTCCAGATCGAAATTGAAGTTCAGCGTGTATCGGACGAGGTCGTTGGCGGAGATGGCGTCGGGCGGCGTCACAAAGACGTAGGGCAGCGCCGTCGCGCCTAGCGTGAGGTTGATCGCGTTGTTGACGAGCAGCGCTCCTGGGGCGGCGGGGAAGCCGATTTTCCATACCCGCCAGCCAGGCGCGCCGATGCCTGCATCATAGGGCCAAGTTGAATAGAGGAGTTGGCCGCGGGAATTCCTGGCGCCGCCAAAGACAATTCGCAATGCCGCCACATGTTGCCGCGAGATGCAGGTGTCGTCCTTGGCCCCCTGACATTGAAGCTCCACCGGGTCGAAGCGGCAGGCTGGCAGATTATTGATCATGCCATCCGCCATCCCGTCCAGGTCGTCGCACCGCTTCAGCACGGCGTTCGCCACCAGCGTGAGGTCGGTAAATGAAAACGATGTCGGCAGGTAGGGTTGCCCGCCAACGTCGAGCTGAGTTGAGGCCACCGCGAAGGCTTGCGAGTCCCATGCCTCGGCAACCGCCGCCTTGGGTAGATTGAAGCCGGGATTGCCGGCGACTATTCCGTCGAAGTGGCGCGGGAACCGCTGGGAGGCGACCATTCCTTGCCTTCCTCCATTCGAACATCCGATGAAATATGAATAGCCCGGGCGCCTCCCGTAGCGCAACTCGATAATCTGCTTCGCGATTCGGGTCACCACATCAAGCGCGTTATAGCCGTAGTCAATGCGCGCCTGCGGATCAAGGCCAAACAGAGCGCCGCCGATGACTGGAGCAGTCTCAGGCGTATGACCGGCGTCGGTAGAGACTACCGCATATCCCCGGCTGATCGCATTATCTGTTTGTCCTATCCCGACGGCGCCGAGCGCATTACCAATCGCGCCGTCCAAACCGCCGCCGCCCTGGAAGAAGAAGCGGCCGTTCCAATCAACCGGCAGGCGCAGGCGAAACCCGATGGCGTATGGTTTGCTGTCCTGGCCCACGCGCTCGTTGATTTTGCCGACGATCTCGCAGTGCGCGGGAGCCAGTGGATTGGTCGAGGCCGGCTGCGCCTGCGCGAGCGTGATCGTAGTGTTCGGGATCGGCGCCTGTTTGATCTCGGCGCAGGAGTATGCGCGCATGGCGGAAGGCGGTTGGGCGAGCGCAATCCCGGCGGACAAGCTTATCGTCAACAAGACCAGAGAGAGAACTATAAGATAACGCATTGAAACCTCCCCTTTCGGATGACCGGCGGTTAGGGACGCTTTTGATTGCGCCTTGATTGTTCGCTTTGGCCGGGCTGTGGCTGTGCGCCACCCGGCGTTTCATTCTTCAAAATTTCAACTTGATTCCGTATTGGATCTGCCGCGGATTCGCGACATCGCGCGGCGTGCCAAATCCCAGAAGCGGATTCGGGGCCACGCTGAGATCCGTTCCTCCGTAAAGCGTGTTGAGGTCCGTGACGTTGACGCGATTGGGCAGGTTGAAGAAATCGAAAGTGAATTCGGCGCGGATGCGCTCGTTCACGCGGATTTCGCGCGCGACGCGCAGGTCGAAGCTGACAAAGCCAGGCCCTTCAAGCGTGTTGCGGCCAAGCCTGCCAGGTCGGTCGCTGGTCGGATTGCCGTCGCCATTGGCGTCCGAGCCGGCAAAGACGGTGAAGAACCTGCCGCTTTGGGCAGTAAGGATCGAACTGAACCTGAAATCGCCCAGGACCGGCATGCCGGGCGGAATTTGACTGACGAAGGCCAGGGTGTAACGGTGGCGAGCGTGCTGGCGCGATAGCCCGCGCTCCAAATTCCGATCAGGGTTCTCGGGAAAGTCGTTGACCGCAGCCACGGACTCGGTGTTGCTGATGGACTGGGAGTAAGTATAGCTGCTGTGAAAACTGAAACCCTGCGCGAACCGCTTCTGGAGTTCGAAGCTCCCGCCATTAAAAATGGAGTATCCGCCATTGTCGAAAACAAAGAAGTCGCCTAGCTCTGGAAATCTTCTTGCCCCGAAGATGGGCTTGCCGCTGGGTTGTGTCCCGGTCTGCACGCCGTTGAGCATGCCTGTAGGCGCCAACAGCTTGAGAGCGTGCACATACAAGTAGCGCGCAGACATAGCCACGCCGCCGCCGATCTCTCGCGAAATCTCTACGCTCGCTTGCTTGGCATAAGGCGTGCGGAGGTTTCCGGAGAGGTTTCCGTTGAGTCCCGGATTGATGACACCGCCGACCGTCGGCGTCGCCGGAACCTGCCCGGTTGTGGTGAAGGTGAGCGTGGCGGGCGGCGCCAGGACCGGGCCGCGCACTGTGGGATTGATGAACCGGCCTTGCACGGGCGGGATGCCTGGATACAGGACCTGAGAGTTTGGCAAATAACCAGCGCCGTTGAAAATGTTGGGACCAATCATCTGGCCGATGCCGCTCGAAGCGACGCGGTCACTGAAAATCCCGAATCCGGCGCGCGCCACGGTTCGTGGGTTAAACGCATAAGCAACGCCCACGCGCGGCTGAACATTGTTGAGGTCTTCGCGCAGGACGATCTCATCGGGGTAAGTTTCAAAGTCGTAGCGAAGTCCATAGGTGAGCGTCAGTTTGGACGTCGCTTTCCACTCATCCTGGGCAAAAAAACCAAGACTATTGTGATCGAATCTGATGACGGTGAGGGGCTGGTATGGCGCGGGAACGGCTTGCGTAAAGGGGACGGGCGTAGGCGCCCCCTGCGTGGTACCGGTGGGGACTGGCCACCAGAAGACTACGGGAGTATGGTTGAAAAAAGTCGGCCCGGCTCCGCCCAGGTTCGTAAAGATCACTCTCGCGGGGAAAAACAGATCCCACTCGGTCGTGTCCCGGATGTTGTTAAAGTCAGCCCCGAACTTGAAGGCATGGCTTGAACGCGTATAGCTAAAGCTGTCGGATATCTGCAGGCGTGATTCACGGTAGAAGTCGGCGTCCGAGGTGCTCTTGCCGGTCAGGAGCAGGTTCGAGACTTCGAGGTCAGGTTCCTTGAGCGCCGAGGGAAAATCGAAACTACGTCGCGCCCACTGAACCCGCGCTTCATTGACTTTGTTTGCCCCGAGCACGGCCGTCTCGCTCACCACCAGCGATTGGTCGAGGAGGAAGTTATTTCTCGCGGTGGTCGAGGCCGGTGAAGCGCGCCCGCCGCCGCCAAGAAACCCACGCGTGCTTGAATCCAGGAGGTTGTAACGGGCGAAGAGACTATTGCTGTTTGTGAGCTTGTGATCGAGCTTCGCGAGAAACCCGTCATAATCGTTACTTCGCAGGAGGTCGGACGTTTCGGGCGTCAGGCGATAGAATTTCTTTACTTCGTTAATTGTATTCGGCTGGCTGCCGTCGGCAGGCCCCAGGTTGTCGAGGATTACGTTCGAGAATTTATTCGACTCGGCGCGGCGCTGTCCTTCGTAGTTGGCGAAGAAGAAGGTCTTGTCCTTCCTGACGGGGCCGCCGAACGTCGCCCCATATTGGTTTTGCCGCAGAGCATAGCTCGGAGTGGTCAGCAGGGGCCGCGCGTTGAGCGCGTCATTCATCCCGAAATAGTAGAGCGAGCCGTGAAGTTCGTTCGTGCCTGATTTAGTGATGATGTTGACGAAGCCGCCGAGCGCCCTGCCATATTCGGCCAGGTAGGCGCTGTTGAGCACGCGGAACTCTCTGGCCGCTTCCTGCGAGGGAGTGGCGCGCGGCAGTCCCGTAAAGGTCTGGACATTATCCGCGCCGTCAACGAGGATCATGGTGTGCATCTCTTTCTGGCCACCGAAGGCCAGCCGAGGCGCGGCCGCTTGTCCCACGCCTGTGTCGGGTTCCTTGAAGGCCCCGCCGCCGATGTTCTCCCGGCCAGGAGCCACAAAGGCTGACAGCTTGACGAAATCCACGAAGTTGCGTCCGATGTTGGGTAGGGATTCGATCTGCCGCGCCTCGATCACGCGGCTCACTTCCGCTCTGGTGGGATCAATTAGCGGTTCCTCCTGTTTGACATCAACCACCTCGCTCACCGCTCCGACTTGCAGAGTCAGGTCCACCGCCGTGGCGCCGCCGACGCTCAGGACCACGCCGCTTTGCGCCACCGTCTTGAAACCGGCGCGCTCAGCGCGGAGTTCGTATTGCCCGGGCTCCAAATTGGTGAGGCTGTAACGACCCGCGCTGTCAGTCGCGGTCTCGCGAGTGGCCCCCGTGCCCGTGTTCCTCGCGCTGATTCTCACATTGGGAAGGACACCGCCGGTTGAGTCCTGGACTACGCCAGACAGTGTCGCCGTGGCGGTCTGCCCTAATGCGTTCATGCCTGCCAGCGGCGCCATCACGAACATTGCCAACAGAAGCCTGTTCAAGCGACCCGATAAAACCACAGAAACCTTGTGCAGTCTTAAGCTCTTCATCCTGTATCCTCCAAAAAGGTTTGGCAAAAAAGGCTTGGTCTCGCCATCCGGATTGTGATCATCCGCCGCAACTCGCGCAAAAACCTCCCATATGGCGGGTGGCGGCGGGCGCGATCGGGAGCTGCGGGCGGTCCCATCTCCAACCCGGTTTTCATGCTTTGGCGTTCGAATTTAGTCATGAGAGGCTTGCACACTATACTCCCACTTTTTCCGGGTAGCAAGCGAACTATATTTCGGACGAAAAGCGGTGAATCGCTCTGCCGCTCTGTCCGCAAAGGTTGTTTTGAGGGCTGCGCTTGAAGCTCATGGCGCCAGTTGACAGAAAAGCTGAGCGCACTATACTGCGCTATATGAAAATAAAACAGAAGGAGAAGGAAGCCTTGCTGGCCCGCCTCGGCGCGCGCGTGCGCGCGCTGCGGCTGGAGGCCGACTTGACCGTCAGCGCATTTGCCGAATGCGCATCGCTCTCGCCGCGCTTTATCAATCAACTCGAAGCCGGGACGGGCAACATATCAGTCGCCCGGCTGGCGCAGGTGGCGGCGGCGCTGGGGCGTGCGCTGCCAGAATTGCTGCCGCCGCCCGAGACCGACCACGGCCTGCGCGCCGAGGTCTGGCGTTCGCTCACCGGTTGCGACGACGGAGACCTGCACGAGTTGCGCCAATGGCTGGCCGAGAGAAACGGCCGCCCCGCCCTGCCGCGTTATATTGCGTTGATCGGCATCCTGAACGCGGGCAAATCCACCATCGGGCCGTTGCTGGCCAGGCAATTGAAGACCGACTTTGTCGAACTAGATCACGAAATCGAAGAGGCCGCCGGAATGCCGCTCGCCGACCTCTTCGCAACGCACGGCGAGGGCTATTACCGCACGCTCGAACACGAAGCGCTGGCCCGGCTCTTCACCACTTCGCGCGGCGGCGTGTTAGCGCCGGGCGGCTCGGTCGTCACTGACCCTGAAAGCTGGAACCTGGTCAAACAGCGCTGCTTCACCATCTGGCTGCACGCGACGCCCGATGAGCTGATGAAACGGACGAAGCGGAAAGGCAACCCACGCCTGCTCAGCCGTCCCTCAGTGATGACCGATTTGAAAAGCCTGCTGGCGCGCCGCGAACCTCTCTATGCCGAATCGCAGTTGACGATCAAAACAACCGGCAAGACGCCGGCAAAGATAGCGCAAGAGATTCTCAATGCGATTCATTCCCGTCAGCGGGAGCCTGGGACGGCGAAATGGCGCAGCCCCTGCTCGTGAAAGGAATTCATCAGTTGTTGGCCCAACAGGAGGGAAGCTGCGATAACCGGCAATAAGCAAATTTTGCCATGCCGTCTCGTGTTGCTTAGTCACGAACTGTGGCAGCGGCGTTATGGCGGTGATCCACAACTGGTCGGACGCGGCATCAAGTTGGGCGGCGAGACTTATACCGTCGTGGGCGTGATGCCGCAGGGCATGG
>Ga0187894_10004600_pt1 | contig 14680 bp, 7 predicted proteins | sample GBC1701081metaG_FD_136650 | JGI IMG/M metagenome (GOLD analysis project Ga0187894, IMG submission 136650) | White microbial mat communities from a lava cave in the Kipuka Kanohina Cave System on the Island of Hawaii, USA - GBC170108-1 metaG ...
AGCGCAAACTGTCCAGCTAAGGTTTCTACACAAGTCGGTGTTTTCCCGCTCCGGAGGAGCGCAATGTTTATAGATCGTTATTGTCTTTATTGCCCTGGCTCCGTCAGGAGCGACATCCGACGCGCGGATGTCGCTCCTGACGGAGCTAGGAGCATCATCCACCGCATACCTATAAACATTGCGCTCCTCCGGAGCGGGGGAACTTGTGTAGAAACCTTAGCTGTCCAGTTTGCGCTGCTTCCCGCGCTGAGTTCATGAAGTGGACTGTAGAACCAACGATCTCGCACAGTTTATGGCTCTGGCGTATAATTGCCGCGCTTTTAGCGGGAATCAACACCAACAATTTGTGACGCCGGATGGACAATGATCGCGGGACAAATCTCTCACTATCTCATCATCAACAAACTGGGCGCGGGCGGGATGGGAGAAGTCTACCTCGCCGAAGACACCAGGCTCGGTCGCAAGGTCGCGCTCAAGCTGCTGCCCGCTGAGTTCACCAAATACCCAGACCGTGTGCGCCGCTTCGCGCAGGAGGCCAAAGCCGCGAGCGCGCTCAATCACCCGAACATCATCACGATTCACGAGATCGGCATTGAGGACGGCGCGCACTACATAGCCACTGAGTTCATTGATGGCCAGACGCTGCGCGAACACTTGAAAGGCGCCAGGCTCGCGCTGCCTGCCGCGCTCGACATTGCGGTTCAAGCCGCCGCCGCGCTCGCCGCCGCGCATGAGGCTGGGATCGTTCACCGCGACATCAAGCCCGAAAACGTGATGGTGCGCCGCGACGGAATCGTCAAGGTGCTCGATTTTGGGTTGGCCAAGCTCACTGAATTGCGGATTGCGGATCGCGCACTGCGGGTTGAAGAAGACGCCGAAACCCTGATCCAGAATCAGCAGGCTAGTCCGCAACCAGCTAATCCGCAATCCGCAATCCGCAATCCGCAATTAACCGATCCGGGCACGGTGATGGGCACGGCCAGTTATATGTCGCCCGAACAGGCGCGCGGGCAGGAAGTTGATGCGCGCTCGGACATCTTCAGTCTGGGCGTGTTGCTTTACGAGATGGTCGCGGGCCAGGCGCCGTTCGCGGGCGTCAATGCGCTGGAAGTCATCAGTGAGATTCTGAAGTCCGAGCCTGCGCCGCTCGGCGCGCACGCGCCAAACCTGGCTGAAACTCCGCCCGCTGAACTGCAACGCATCGTCAGCAAAGCGCTGCGCAAAAATCGTGATGAGCGTTACCCGACGAGCAGGGAACTACTGGCGGACCTCAAGGACCTTAAGCGCGATCTGGACTTCATCGCGGAGGAGCGGCGGCGCTCGCGTACCGCGGCAATATCGGAGCAGGGATTGGCGCAGAGCGAGACGAGTGGGCTGCAACAGGCGCCGGGCGAACCGGGCGCCGGCCCTCCCATAGTGGACATCGCTCACGTGCTCTTCTGCGACATTGTCGGTTACTCGATTCTGCCGATTGACCGCCAGAAGCAGATGATCAGCGCGCTGCAGGAAATTGTCCGCCAGACCGAAGATTACCGCCGAGCCGACTCGCGCGGCCAACTGGTGCGGTTGCCCGCCGGAGACGGGATGGCGCTGGCGTTTTTGCAGGACCCGGTCGCGCCGGTGCGCTGCGCCTTCGATATCGCGCGCGCTTTGCAGTCGTACCCGGAGATTGGATTGCGAATGGGCATCCACAGCGGCCCGGTCTTTCTCTCCACCGACATCAACGGAAACCGGAACGTGGTGGGGAGCGGGATCAATATGGCGCAGCGGGTGATGGACAGCGGAGACGCAGGCCACATCCTGGTCTCGCGCAATGTGGCTGAGGTGCTCAGCCAGGTCTCCTACTGGCAGCCTTTGTTGCGCGACCTCGGCGAGCGCGAGGTGAAGCACGGGGCGCGGATTCATCTCTACAACGTTTACACCGATGAGATCGGCAATGCGACGCTGCCGACGAAGTTACAAACCGCTCCGTCGCTCTCGGACGTAAGCGAAGGCGGCGCGCCCAGCGCCCCTGTCATCAGTACCACGAGCGTTAGAGACCCGGCGTCTGCGGGCTACTCGGAAACGCCGAGCCGTTACCGCTCCTCGCCTCGTACCGGCGCCTGTACATCCATCGCCATCCTGCCATTCGTAAATATGAGCGCCGACCCGGAAAATGAATACTTCTGTGACGGGCTGGCGGAAGAACTCCTGAACGCGCTGTCGAAGATTGAAAATTTGAAGGTCGCGGCTCGCACCTCCGCTTTCTCGTTCAAAGGCAAATCCGTGAATGTCAGCGAGATTGGAGAAGCGCTGGGAGTGAAGACGGCGCTGGAAGGGAGCGTCAGGAAGTCGGGTAATCGTCTGCGCATCACGGCGCAACTGATCAACGTTTCGGACGGCTATCACCTCTGGTCGGAGCGTTACGACCGGCTGATGGAAGACATCTTCGACGTTCAGGATGAGATCGCGCTGGCGATTGTGGGCGCGCTGAAGGTGAAGCTGCTCGGCGAGGAGAAATCGGCGGTGCTCAAACGCCACACCGACAGCACTGAAGCTTACGAGCTATATCTGAAGGGGCTTTACCACTTCAACAAAGATACGGTCGAAGGCTGGCTGAAGAGCATCGAGTATTTCGGGAAAGCGATTGAGAAGGAGCCGGAATACGCTCTCGCTTACGCCGGAATGGGTAGCTGCTACGCCACGCTGCACATCTTCGGCCTGGCGCCGCCTCAGGAAATAATTCCCAAGTGGAAAGCCGTGGCGAGCCGCGCGCTGACGCTGGACGACCGATTGAGCGAGGGGCATTTTACCCGGGCGGGGATCTTTCTCTGGCACGAATGGAATTGGGAGGAAGCCGAGCGGGAATGCAAGCGAGCCGTTGAACTCAACCCGAACAGCGCTCTCGCTCGCCAGTACTACGGATTTTTGCTGGCTTCCAGAGAACGTTTCGACGAGGCGATCAACGAAGAGAAACGAGCGCTTGAACTGGATCCGCTCTCGCTTCTGGCGCAGCTTCATCTCGGTTGGGTGTATCTGTTTGCCGACCGGCTGGATGACGCGCTCGACCAAGTCCGGCGAATGATCGAGATGGAGCCGAACTTTCCCAGCGCATACTGGTTGATGGGATCGGTCTATGTGGCGAAAGGGCAATATGAAGAAGCCATCGCCGCGTATCAAAAATCGCTGGCTCTGGGTGGGCCGCCAACGACGCTTTCAAAGTTGGGTTGCGCTTACGCGCTCGCGGGAAGGCGAGGCGAGGCTTTGGGCGCGCTTGATCAATTGCTCGAAATGCGAGAGCGGCAGTACGCCGCGGCGTTCAACATCGCGAGAGTTTACGCCGGGCTTGGCGATAACGACAACGCGTTCGCGTGGCTGGAGAAGGCGTTTGAAGAGCGAAATGGAGAGATGGTTTTTCTTAAACGATTAACAACAGTCGGGACTGGAGAATCGTGGGGAAAAGGCTTCCGCAACGACCCGCGCTACGGCGACGCGCTGCGGCGCATCGGGCTTGCGCTCTGATCAATCTCCCAACGAGGAAACATGGCTGATAACGCTTCTGACATACTCTACGATCTGCCGATGTTCAGGTCGCTGCCCCAGGAGTTGAAGAAGTTGGCGGTGGGCAGCTTTACTCCCGAGTCATTTTCTTTCGGAAGTCAGGTCGTTAACGAAGGGGAAGAGGCGGACGCTTTTTACGTGATCGCTTCGGGCCGCGCGCAGGCGGTCAAGCGCGGGCTGAACGGCGACGAGATCGTACTCAACAGTCTGCGCGCGGGCGACAGCTTCGGCGAGATGGCGCTGATCGAAAAAGCCCGGCGCAGCGCCACGGTGCGGGCGGTTGGCGAACTCGAAGTCTTCAAACTCGACCGTCAGGTCTTTCAATCGCTCATCGGCAAGCGCCCGGAGATCAAGGCTCATTTCGACCTGCAGATCAAACACCGCAGCCTGAACGATTTCTTCCGCCTCTACACGCCTTTCGCCAAATTGCCGGTCGAGGCTCTCACTCTGTTTTTGCAGGAGCTTGAACCAGTCACGGTCGCGAACGGCGAGACGGTTATTCGACAAGGCGATCCGTCGGGGCCGATGTACGTAGTCGAAGAAGGCAGGCTGCGAGCGTTTATTGAAGAAGATGGTCTGAGAAACTACCGCAGAGATTTGCGCAAAGGCGATTTCTTCGGCGAAGTCTCATTGTTCAATCAGACTCCCCGCACGGCCAGCGTCGAGGCCGTTACGGCTTGCCGGTTGCTCAAACTGACGCCGGAGACCTTCCAAAATCTGATCGCCAATTACTCTGATTTCAGGGAACAGATCGCCGCCCGTATCGCCCAGTACGATTACAAACAGAACGCGTTCGTCCCTGCTGATTTCGCCGAAGAGATGTTGCCCGCGGACGCGTCCGTCGAAGAGATCGTCAGCCCTCGCCAAGCTGATATCAAGGTCGACATCGGTGTTGACGGAAGCCGGCGACTCGCCGCTCCCGGCGAGCGTCGCGCCAAAAAGGGCAAGCGACTGCGCGCCTTCCCACACGTTTTCCAGATAGACGTGACTGACAGCGGGGCGGCGTGTCTGGCGATGATCTGCCAGCACTTCAAGCTGCCGGCGGGCCTCGCGCGCATCCGGCAGGTCGTTCACACCGGGCCAGCCGGCCCCGGTTTGAGGAGCCTGTGTCGCGGGGCTGAGGAGTTGGGGATGGCCGCGCGCTCGGCGCAGGCTTCGCCCGGGCATCTTTCGGAAATGCCGATGCCGGCGATTGTCCATACGCAGGGGAATCAGTGGATGGTGTTGTACGACGTGGATCGGAAGTGGGCGCAGGTCGCCGACCCCGCGCAGGGGCTTCGACGAATCAGCCGCGCCGAGTTTGAGAGGCAATGGAGCGGTTACGCAATCCTTTTCGATTTCATCAAAGAGGCCCCGAAGCCCGCCGCCAAAACCGGGGAAGAACAACCGCGCCGCCGCAAGTCCGGCTTCCGCTGGATGTGGCCGTTCTTTCGCCCGCTGGCCGGTTCAATGATCAAAGCCGTGGCGCTGGCGATCATGGTCAGCGCCCTGGAGATGCTCCGCCCAGTCTTCACACAGGTCGTCGTTGATCGCGTGCTGGTCGGGAATGATCGCGAATTGCTCAAAGTGATCATCATCGCGATGGCTGTTGTCCTGCTCTTCGGCATCGCCGCAGATGTTGTGCGGCGTTATCTGCTCGCTTTTACCGCGGTAAGGTTCGACGCCGCCACGCTGGATTACATCACGCGCAAGCTGCTCGCCCTGCCGATGACTTACTTCAACACGCGAAGGGTCGGCGACATTCAGCAACGGTTACTCGGAATGAAGCAGGTGCGCGAATTCATGGTGCAAAACGCCGCGAGCGGCATGACGGCGGTCACGCAACTGACAGCGGGGCTTTCGCTGATGTTCGTCTACAGCGGCAAGCTCGCGCTGGTCTTCATTTCACTCGCCCCGTTTTACGTCTTAATGATGCGCCTCTCGCAGAAACGTCTGCGGCCCGTCTTCAATGAACTCGAAGAGGCGCAGGGGAAATACCAATCCCATCAGATCGAAGCGATCAAAGGAATCGAAACGATCAAAGCGTTGAGCGCCGAAAGCAAGCTGCGTGAATTGATGCTCAACCAATTTCACCTGCTGTCACGGCGGCAATTCAGGGCGTACCTGACCAGAATGTACTACGATGGAGCGGTGAACGCGCTGATCTATACCTCTCTCATGCTCTTTTTAGCCTTCGGCGCTATTGAAGTGCTCGAAGGCCGGATGACTATCGGCGCTCTGATGGCGTTCAATTTTCTGGTGGCGCTGGCCAACACTCCGATCCGGGAGTTGCTGCGCATCTGGGATGTGTATCAAGGCGTCTCCGTGCAGCTCAACCGGTTGGGTGACATCTTCGATCAGGAGCCGGAGCAGGGCCGCGATCACTCGCGGCTCGTTTCCGTCAGGAGACTGGAGGGCGTCGTCAGCTTGCAGAATGTGGGCTTCCAATACGGCGGAGCGGAATCGCCGAAAATTCTGGACGGCGTCACCTTCGAGGCGCCTGCCGGCAAGATGGTCGCAGTTGTCGGGCGCAGCGGTTCGGGCAAAACGACTTTGATCAAATGCCTGGCTGGTCTGCTCGAACCGACGGAAGGTTCGATCCTTTACGATGGCATGGATATGAAGACGCTCAATTACCGCGATCTGCGGCGGCAGATCGGGTACGTCCTGCAGGACAATTACCTATTCAACGACACCATCGCGCGCAACATCGGATTCGGCGACGACGAACCGGATATGGACCGCGTCATCTGGGCGGCGCGGGCGGCCAACGTCCATCAATTCGCCGAGCGGTTGCCTTCGGGTTACGAAACGAAAGTCGGCGAATCGGGCGTCGCGCTTTCGGGCGGGCAGAAACAGCGCATCGCGATTGCGCGCGCTCTCTATTCGCAGCCGCCGATCCTGATCCTGGACGAAGCGACCAGCGCGCTCGACACCGAATCTGAGAAGATCATCAAGGAGAACATGGAGAAGCTGATGCGAGGTCGCACCTCCTTCGTCATCGCGCACCGCCTGAGCACCATCCGCAACGCCGATGTCATTATAGCGCTCGAAAAGGGCCGGCTGGCCGAACATGGCAATCACGATGAGTTAATGAAGCGACAGGGCTTGTATTACTACCTGAACAGCCAACAAATGGGATTTGAGTGATCAGCGGATCACGAAATAGGAGGGAAGGCATTTTCCATATTACATTTGTCATTTGTCATTGCCTGAGTCGAGTTTCTGCAATAACAAATGACAAATGTAATATGGAAAATGGAAAATAAAGCTCCTGTTTCATTCTGCGATCCACTGATAAGCGCTGTGAGTAACCTTATGGACGCCAGTAAAACAATCACAACAGATGAACAAAGTTCTTCCGATCCTTTCCTGACGAGCGCGCCTCCGCACTGGGCTGCGCGCGGGGTGGCTTACCTGCTGGTTTTGTTATTCATCACGCTTGTGGTTGCGGCAATCGTCGTCGAGGTTCCCGAGACGATCTCCGCCCCCTTCGTGCTGGCGCCGCGGCAAGGCGCCGACCCGGTGCGGGCGATGCGGCGTGGCATCGTCCAACAGGTGGGCGTGGTTGAAGGTCAGACTGTCGCGAGGGGCGAAAAGCTCTTCACCATCCGCTCGGAGCAGACCAGCGGTCAGGCCGCTGAGTTACAGTCGCTCGAAGCTCAGTTTCGCGCCGCCACTGAAAGCCTGGGCATCGGCGCCGAGAAGGATCGGAGTCAGCAGCTTTCCGCCGCCGAGGAACGCCGCAAACTGCAAGGCCGCATTGAGCATTTGCAACGGATGGTCGAGTTGAAGACCGGAGAATTGACCATGGCGCGTGAGATGGCCGAAAACTACGCCCAACTACGCCGCGAAGGTTTGGCCACCGCAATAGCGCTCAAGGATCGGCAAACCGAAGTCTCGCGCCTCACCGGGCAGTTGGAGCAACTACGCGACGACCAGCGCGATGCGCGCGCCGCAATCGAAAAGCTCGGCCACGATGAAATAGCGCGTTGGAATGGGTACCGCGAACGCGAGCGCCAACTGAAGGAAGAGGCCGAAACCGCGAAGATACGGATCGCGGCCCTCAGCCAATGGGTTGCGCAGAACCAGGGTTCCGAATTCCTGGCGCTGGCTCCATGCGCCGGCGCGATCCTTCGTTTGCAGGTCAAGGCGAGCGGCGCGATCGTGAGCGACGGTGAGGTTTTGTGCGAACTGGCTTGCGCCAGCGAGCGGTTGCAGGCCGAGTTGCGAATCCCCCAAGCCGGCGCGGGACGCGTCAGACCCGGCCAGGGGATAAAACTGCTTTACGATTCATTCCCGTATCAACAATTCGGAGTGAAATTCGCAACCTTGCGCTGGATCAGCCCGACCGCTTCGACCCCGGATTTCCGCGCCATCGCCGACATCGAAGACGCCAGCATCACTGTGTCGGGCCAGCCCGCGCCGCTCAAGGCCGGGATGGGAGGGCGCGCCGAGATCGTCATCGCCAAACGGTCGTTGATCAGCATCGCCTTCGATCCAATCCGCCAACTCAGAGAAAACATGGCGGCGGCGCCAAACCGTGGGTCGCATCATGCCGTTGGCTCGCAGGAGTAATGACGATCATCTCCATTCGCTAAAAAATATTGTGTCTGCCGCGAACGAGGTCTATACTCCGCGTCGTTCAGCTATCCCCACTCAAGTAAGCTCGGCCCCCTACCTGTGTCACGATGAGGAGGCAGTCACATGTCTGAAGACCTTACAAAAGATCGAAGGTTGCCAAAATCAATAAGATGGATACTGCTTTTCGGAGCAGTCATCGCCGCGCTCGCAGGCGCCGTGAAGGCGGTCATTGAGGTATGGCCCAAGCCGCCCAGTATCCCTTGCAAAAGATTGGATCGCCCGGCGGATCCCGGCGCGATTGGAAATTCCACCAGAACCGCGCAGCCGGCGCGCTGCTCGCTGGAACGTGGCTTTGAACTCTGGAGAGATGGAAAGCCGGCTGCTCTGGCCGAAGTGTTTATTGCCGCTAGCCCTGAGCTTCGGCAGCTTGAATCACGGTTACTATCCAAGACCAAGGCCGCTACCAAGGCCGCTGGAACAGTGTCACTGTACTTCGTGCATGCGCCTGCAGGATCCGGGAAGACGCCACTGATGGATTACTTTCGCGAAAAGTCGGGTTTTGCGTTTGTCGACCTCGGAGTTTATAGAAACGAACTTAAGGCCGGTAGTTCGAAATGGGCGGCGCGAGAGACCGAACTGCGCTTGATCGAGAAAGAAGTGTCGTGGCAACCCAAGTTAACCGCAAGCGCTCTGGAGGGGGGGCTTGAAGCTTTCGTTAAGCGCGTCACCGGAAGTAATCTGAAGTCTTCCAAAGGACTCCTGATCGACAACCTCGATGAAGTGCATCCCGATTCTTCCCTGCAACTCCTGAATTCGATAAAGCAATACTCAATCGCCAATCCAAAGAGGGTTATAGTTGTCGCAGGGCGGGGCGAAGCCTTTCGTGACTATTTCGTCCAGAACGAACTTCGGTCCGTTCAAGAAATCCGGCTTCCAACACTTTATGTCGCCGATGACCCGATGTTGACGTGGTACGTTGACGATTATGTGGCCTACAAATCCGGATCTTCCACCCCGGACCCTGCGAGGAGATCGGAGTTGCTCAACGCGCTGCGCGGCCTGATCAAGGGACATCCCTTCACACGCCATTTCATGTACCCGGGCGCGTTGGGAAATTTCGCCATCGAGAATGTGCGCTACTCTGACCAAAACGATCGCAGGCTCGAAGCGCTGATGTTTCAAACTCTCATTGATCGCAACAAGAGAACGCACAATCGCCCCGCGAAAGACGATGACATCTCGTGGAAGTTATACAAGGATGCGCTGATTCAAATTGCCAGGCGCTATAAGCCTAACGCCGAGACTGGAGTTTTTCTCGTGGGTACGGAAGACGTTGTATGCGTGACGGACGGCCAATCGTTCGCGGAGGTTAATGTCGGGCGGGTTCTTATGCGGTCCGGATTGGTGGACCTCACTCCGGTAAATGTGAGGTATCTGGAGTTTATGTTCTGGCCGCGTAACCTTCATGCGCTCCTCGCGACCGGCGCCCTTGAGTGAAAGGGCTGAAGTTGATGTTTCTTTTAAATTGCTGTTAAAGCCGCCGAGCGCATGAAGATAGATTTGATGACTCTTTACCGAAGCTTTAAGTTGACTTGAGTTCCGCTTAAGACCGCGGAGCTACACTCAGCGCCTCTTCAAAGAAATCACTAGACAGATCATGACCAGGCTTTCCCGACTTCGGGAGAGACTTTGGCCTCTGCAAAGAAAGAAACCAGGGCAAGCTGTGCGCTGACCGCTTGAGCGCTGGATTCTCCGCGCGGTTGGCGGCGCCTACTCACTACACAAGGAGAAAATTCATGCAGACCGACCAACAAGAGAATTTTGAACAGGTGCTCGCCCGGCGACTCGCTCGGCGCGATTTTCTCAAGGGAGCGGCAAGCGCCGCGTCAATGCTCGTCCTCAACGAGGCGATAGGGCAATCCACGGCCACACAGGCTCAGACCGGCGCGGTTCCTCGCCCGCTCACCTTCTCTCCGATTGGGTTGAGCGTGGAAGACAGAGTCGTTGCGCCGCCGGGTTATTTGGCGAGGGTCTTGGTGCGATGGGGCGATCCGATCTTTCCCGGCGCTCCTGCGTTCGACATCAACAATCAAAGCGCCGCGGCGCAAGAGCGCCAGTTCGGTTACAACTCCGACTTCGTGTTCTTCCTGGAATTTCCCCGCAACCCGTTCGACGCGTCGGTCTCACGGACCGAGATGGGGTTGCTGTGGAACAATCACGAATACACCAACCCGGAGTTGATGTTCCCTGGCTACAACGCGAGCAATCCGACGCGCGAGCAGGTTGACATAGAGTTGGCGGCGCACGGCGGCACAGTCGTGCAGATCGAGCGCCGTGGCCGCCGCTTCCCGTTCGGAGGCCAGGAATGGGCTGTCAACGTCTATTCACGCTACAATCGCCGGATCACCGGCGAGACTCTGATCCAAATCACCGGGCCTGCCGCCGGACACGAAATGCTCAAGACTTCGTATGATCAGACCGGAACGCGAGTACGCGGGATGCTAAACAACTGTGGTGGTGGTGTCACTCCCTGGAATACCATCGTCTCCGCCGAAGAGAACTTCAACCAGTATTTCGCCAACCTCGGCGCGTTGCCCAACAGCGACCCCCGTAAGGCTATGCACACACGCTACGGGTTGCCCACCGGCGCGAGCGAGCGCAAATGGGAGAACTACTACACCCGCTTCGATGTTTCGAAGGAGCCGAACGAACCGTTTCGCTTCGGCTACCCGGTCGAGATTGACCCGTTCAATCCCAACACGCCGCCGAAGAAGCGCACGGCGCTGGGCCGCTTGAAACACGAGGCCGCCACCTTTGTCGTCGCGCCCGCTCAGCGAGTGGTTTGCTACACGGGGGACGACGAGCGCTTCGACTACATGTACAAATTCGTTACTGAAGGGAGGTTCAACCCGTTGCCCGGCGCATCCAACGGCGACTTGCTCGACAAAGGCACGCTTTACGTCGCCAAGTTCAACGACGACGGCACGGGCGTGTGGCTGCCGCTCGTCGCCGGACAGGGCGCGCTGGCGACTTGGACGCAGGCCGAGATCTGCATCAACACGCGCCTGGCTGCGGACGCGGTTGGCCCGACAAGGATGGATCGCCCGGAGGACATCGAGACCAATCGGGTCAATGGCAAGGTCTATTGCGTCTTCACCAACAACACGCAACGCGGTACAACGGGCCGGCCGGCGACCGACAAGGCGAACCCACGCGCGAACAACCGCCACGGCCACATCATCGAATTGACCGAAAAGAATGACGATCCGGCCTCGACCGAATTCACATGGGAGATATTTATGCTCTGCGGCAATCCGAGCGTCGCCGCGGACGGCGCGTTCTTCGCGGGCTTCGATCCGAGCCGGGTAAGCCCAATCTCTTCGCCCGACAACATCACGTTCGACAGACAAGGCAATCTGTGGATCGCGACCGACGGCCAGATCGGTACCTTCCGCATGAACGACGGCGTTTACGTCGTGCCGACCGCAGGGCCGGAGCGTGGCTTTCTGCGCCAACTGCTGAGCGGCGTGCCGGGCGGCGAAGTAGCGAGCCTCGCGCTCGGCGCCGATGACAGGTATCTCTTTGTCTCGATCCAGCACCCCGGCGAAGGCAGTACGCTCGCCAACCCAACAAGCTCCTTCCCAGACGGCGCCGCGCCGCGTCCAGCCATCGTGGTGGTTGAAAACGCTGGCGGCTCGCGCGTCATGGGCGCTTGATCGGTGCAGTACCGCGCGCGTAAGCAAGCGGGCGCCTGCTGAGCCAGCCGCTTGCTTACGCGCGCGGTACTGTATCGATATTTCTAACAAGAGGGTGGGAAGACCGGGATTGTCAACGTCGCCGAACGGGTGAACGTCAACTTGCGCAGATTGTGTCCGTGATTGAACGCCGCCGCGTTCTTGCTCGGATTGAAGTTGAACGCCGCGCCGATTATTGCCGCATCGTGCGCCAGCCACAGTTTTATCCAGCCAGTGCGCCCTGCCGTGATCACATCCTCTCAATGAATTGAAGTTGATCGGGCAACCTGCCGCGTCAACCGCAACCGCAATCAGGTACCCGGTCACGCCCGGATCAATGTCCGAAGCCCGAGTATTCTGCTAGCGCGGATTGGCCGCGCTAGCAGTGTAAAGGTTGAAGAGCAGCAACGAACTTGCCAACGGTAACCCCGTTACAGGCGCCGTGGGAGAGATCGTGACTTGAGTCGTATAGATTTGATCTTCGGTGTTGGAGCCGTTATTGTCGGCCTGATTGCCCGCCGCGTAAAAAGTGACGGGGCCGGAATCTTCCGCCGGCGCGGTCCAATTGAGTGTCCAGCTTGCGCCGCCGGTCTGTCCGCTAAATGCGCCCTGGCTGGTGTGTTCGGCGTACTGCCGGCGAAAGCCGGGCAGGTTGTCTTCGACAATCTGCGTCTGGTTGTTCAAGCTCCGCCAGGCGCCGGCCCTGGCGTTCGAACTTGTCAGCTTTTCAGACTCAAAAGTTTTGCGGTAGATTTCATTTTCCATTTGTCATTGCCTCGGGCCGGTCTTCTTCAATGCCAAATGCCAAATCTCAAATGACAAATGGAAAATGAAAGGTGAGGAACGCTGCAGTGAGATGTTATCCGTGAGCTGTAAAATTGAAGGAAAGTCTGATTGAAATCGCTGTTAAGCTGGAACACAGGTTGCGTAAAATAAGGGGTGGCCCAAGCTATACTCCTCATTGGCCGCCGAATCGGAAGTTCACACAAGGACTGTTAGACGATGATCATCGCCGCGCTCGACATTGGCTCAAATTCGATTCATCTGGTTGTGGTCGAAACCGATCACGAGAAGCCGTTTCGTGTGGTCGCAAGCGCGAAGGAAGCGGTCCGGTTGGGGCGCAGCGCGGCTCGCGATCAAAAGCTTTCCGCCGCGGCGATGGACAGGGCGATTGATTGCCTGAAACGGTTCCGGCGCGTCGCCGAGTCCCACGGCGCGCGGGAATTAATCGCCGTCGCGACCAGCGCCGTGCGCGAGGCCGCGAACCGTGATCAGTTCCTCACGCGCGCCGCCGAAGAGGCCAGGATTGATATCGACATGCTTTCGGGAATTGAAGAGGCGCGTTTGATCGCGCTCGCTGTTTCTGTCAGACACAAGCAGAGCAACAGGCAGCAGGCGCTCGTGATTGACATCGGCGGCGGCAGCACCGAGTTGGCGGTAATGAAGAACGGCGAGCCAACGACGCTGATTTCGTTCAAGCTCGGCGCCGTGCGCCTGACCGAGCAGTACGTGAAATCAGACCCGATCGGAGAAAAACAATTGCGCCGTTTGCGTTCGGAATTGCGCGAAGTGATCGCGCATCGCGCGCCCGAAATTGAAGCTACTGGCTTCAACGCTTGTTACGGAACGTCGGGCACGATCAACGCGCTCGCCACGCTCAGCCTGCGCCGGCGGCTCGTGGCAGGCAATGGCCGGACGGTCCGTCGCCGTCTCGAACACTCGCTGACGTTCAATGAATTGCAGGCGCTCAACGAAGAGTTGGCGTCATACTCGCTTGACGAGCGCGTCCACGCCGCGCTGCTCAGCCGCCAGCGCGCCGAGATCATCGTCGCGGGCGGCCAACTGCTCGAAGCCTTGATGGAGACGTTGAAAATTGAAGAACTGGTCTCATGCGACTGGGCGTTGCGCGAAGGCGTGATCATCGCGAGCCTGGCGCGGCGCGTCGAAGCGATCACCACCTCTCCCGCGCGACTGGAACGCGACCCGAGCCTGCGAGGAGCGCTGGCTCTCGCGCGTCACTGTCGAGCGGACCTGAAGCATTCGAGCCGGGTGGCCTATTTGTCGCAACAGTTGTTTGACGAGTTGCGCCCTCTGCACGCGCTCGGCGGCGAGCATCGGAGGCTGCTTACGGCGGCGGCGTTACTTCACGACATCGGTTATTTCGTCTCGCACACGGGCCATCACAAACATTCGGCCTACCTGATCCAGAACAGCGAACTGACCGGCTTCACTTCGCCGGAGATGGCCGTCATCGCGAACGTCGCGTATCACCATCGCGGCGTCTTGCCCAAATTGAAGCGCGAGCATTACTTCGACATCAGGGATCAAGACCGTGAGGTTGTGCGGAAGCTGGCCGCTCTGTTGCGCCTGGCCGATGCGCTCGACCGCGATCACGAAGGGAGTGTCAGCGGCCTGCGATGTGAAATCGGCGCCGATACGGTTCGCATTGTGGCGCTCTGTTCACGCGAGGCCGAGACGATGCGGTGGCGGTTGGAGGAACGCGCGGACCTATTTGCAGAAGTATTCGGCAGGGAAGTGGAATTGATCACGACTCTCAATGCTGACGATTAAATGGCTGAGGACGCTGTTGCTGAATGAGGCTCCGCGCGACCGAAGGCTCGGTCTCGCTCTCCTACGAGACCGAGCCTATAAGATATGGCTGAGTGTTGTCGTTTGTAGCTGAGTGACGACGCTTCAACCTTGCTTCGCGCGCTATCCAGCGCCGATGCGCTGTTGAAGATTCATCGAATTACCCTCTCACTACTAAAAGACGTATTACGCCGCCAAAACTACTATCCTGCCGGAAAAATTATTTCCGCCAATTTTTTCCTCACTCGGCGCGA
>Ga0187894_10004601_pt1 | contig 14679 bp, 13 predicted proteins | sample GBC1701081metaG_FD_136650 | JGI IMG/M metagenome (GOLD analysis project Ga0187894, IMG submission 136650) | White microbial mat communities from a lava cave in the Kipuka Kanohina Cave System on the Island of Hawaii, USA - GBC170108-1 metaG ...
CTACATGCATATGCTGGGATGCCAAGTTGTCTGCATTCCTCCAACTGATCGGGACTCACTGTGCTGGAGGATGAATCTTTGAGTTGAATTCCCGATGTTGAAGAAAAAGTTGCTAATTCTTCTTCTGATTTCTGCAGATATTGTACTGCTGCGTTGAACGCGTTTCTTGCAGTCTCAGTTTTGGAACGCAGATCAGACATTTCTGATGAGTCTGGCAATGAGCCAAATGCAAATATTGCTCCTATAACACTGCTAGAAGGTATCTGTAGCTGTTCACTTGTTTGTAATGCATCCTCTGTATATTGCAGTGCATCTCTTGTAGATTCTATCGAGCTGGCAAAGTAATCAAGGCTCTGTATGATATAAGGGTGAGATGATCTGTACCTGTCTGGCACATTCATATCCAAGGCTTGTTGATGTAATTCCTTGGCAAAGTTTGCACGTGATGCTACCATGGACTTGCCGTCTGCTATGGAGAGCTGCTTTGTCTCCAATCTGGGTAAGAGATCACTCATGAACTCGTTAATGATCTGGCTTCGAGCGTATACAATCTTGTTTACGCCACTGACGTAATCATTTTCTGCCGATTGTTGATTGGTAAAATAAAATCCGAAGATCCCTATAGCAACAGCTGCTATGCCGATTCCAGTAACAACCAGCCTGATTTTATCCACGGTACAGATAGCATTTGATAGTTATAAAAGATTTAGATCTGATTTGGAAATACGTTCTAATACTGGTTTAACTAAATTTAATCATGGCAAAAAAAGAGTTGATGAAATCAGAAGAAGAGTGGAAGAGAGAGCTTACACCTGAACAGTATGAAATCTGCAGAAACAAAGGTACGGAAAGACCCTTCTCTGGTGAGTATAATGATTGCAAGGAGAAAGGGATCTACAAATGCGTGTGTTGTGGTAATGAACTGTTCGGTTCTGAGACAAAATTTAATTCAGGCACAGGCTGGCCGAGTTTCTGGGCACCCATTAATGCAGAAAGTGTTGAGAATGAATCTGACGACAGTTATGGTATGATAAGGGTAGAGGTAACGTGCAACAAATGTGGTGCACATCTTGGGCATGTATTCGATGATGGGCCTGCACCGACAAACCAGCGCTATTGCATCAATTCAGCAGCTCTGAAACTCGATAGTAAGAGTTAAGATCTAATATTTTAGAATCGTCTGTAAATCCACATTTTTCTAAAGTAGACTATATGATCAAAGATTTACTATAGCTCCGATTAGTAACACAAGATACTGAAAATTGTCCTACTTGATCCATAGTACCTTAAATTCGCATAGCGAGCAAAATACCAGAGATGAAAAGACAATACTGGGGAATAGGCTTAGCTGCTCTTCTAACGTTATCGTTAGTTCTTGTACAACCCATGCAAGCTAAAGCGGAGATTGGACCTATGACCAATGATGACATAATAGAGATGATTGAATCACAAAGCGGTACTGATTTAACTCCTGAGCAGGAAGATATGATCAGAGAACAGATTGATAACATGAGAGACGCATGGGTAAGTGATGACAAGACATCAGGTGCTGGTATCAGCATGGAATCAATTCCATCGTTTAATGGGTGCGTGACTGAGTACATTAACCCTCTAGTTATTTTGCTTGGTTTTCCTTTTATACAGCCTGAGGATGCTGTATCGATGAACACAGTCAAGAACGGAAATATTGTTAAGACAATACATGCAGAAAAGGAAATCTTCCGCTGCTTTACAGAGCAAGGCGGGTTACCTCTTATAGTAGATATGAGTGTCTTTGTGGAGATATTCGAAAACATAGCCACTAAAGAAGTTCTAAGCAAGCAAGCGCGAGTAATAACTTGTATGAAGTCGCCCGATACTGCTATCCTAATAGATTGTGAGAGTAAACCGATACCAACTGATGTTGCGCCCGTAAGGAATTGTCGTGATGATGCAGTCGCTATTGAATTCCCCGTCTTTCTCCTGTCTACTGGGGAGCAAGTTGGTACTTGGGGACCAGACGAAATCACAATAAACGAAGTATTCCCAACACATCCTCAAGAAATGAATACCGTGAACAAGGGTAACACTGTAAAGACAGTAGAAACGCAGAAAGAGGTTTTCTTATGCAATCTTGACCACCCCACTAACTTAGATGAACTTGGCTCTACTAACGATATTATACTGACTTGTATCCCTGTGGATGGTGTACTATTATGTGTAATAATTCCTGTCAATGAAAAGAAGGTAGAAGTGCTTACAATTACTGAGATATGGGAGAACTTGAGTTTGCTTCCTGGTAATCCGATAACAAAGAAAACGTTCGAGTCTTCCAGATGTGTAGTAACGCTGATTGTGGATGGAGATGACGATGGTGATGCAGATCCATTTAACCGTGATGATAGGTTGGTAAATGCTGAATCGTGCAGATTCTCAACAGTTCAAGATTAAACATTTTGCACGATTAGATCTAAGAGTTTCTATACTTCCAATTAGTAACACGTAATACCGAAGATCTTGACGTATCTTTCATAGGTGTTTTTTAACAACCGAACGTACTTCTCATGTAAGAGATGGAAACCCAAGACAAGAGACTTGAGTACTCAGGAATAGTATTAAGCACTGTCATGGTGATGGCTTTCGTTTTAGTACAACCGATCATGCATGCAGCATACGCTGTCGGTGTAGAGGGACTGCCAGACTATGATACCTGTGATCACCATGTCACACAGGCTGAGGATCCGATCTCGATGAATACTGTCAGAAGTGGGAATATAGTGAAGACCATACATGCTGAAAAAGAAATCTTCACGTGTGAGCTTGAGCAAGGTGGACTCGACGTTATAGCGGATGTCACTACATATATCGAAGTTTATGAAAATATTGTGACCAGAGAAGTTCTAAGTTCATCAGCTGTTGTGACAACCTGCCTGAAAGACGAAAACACTACTACAGTGATTGATTGTGAATCATACGTACCTCCAACAAGTCCAGTATTTGTAGGAAGTAATTGCGGGGAAGCGCAAGAATTGTCTAATATAACACATCCGCAAGAAATGAATACAGTGAACAAGGGTATCACTGTAACGACCGTAGAAACACAGAAGGAAGTCTTCTATTGTACACTAACCGCAAATCCTGGAGCGGTTAAGAAAGTTGATGTTGTCACATTCACGATAATATTCGAAAATCTGGCGACACAGACTGTTGATGAAGTACAGTTCCACTCAATGCGATGTGTGATTCTGATTACAGACCAACTTGACGAACTAAGAGACGCTACAGTAGAAACCTGTCAGTTCTCAACCATTCAAAACTAAGTATCTAACTCATTTTTCATTCATAAAGACTTTCCATACTTTCAATTAGTAACACAGGATACTGAAGATCATCACATATCTTTCATAGGTGTTTTTTAACAACCGAACACACATCTCATGCAAGAGATGGAAACCCAAGCAAAGAGACTTGAGTACTCAGGAATAGTATTAGGCGTTGTTCTAGTGATGGGCGTTATTCTTGTACAACCTATTATGAATCAAGCATATGCTGTTGGAGTAGAAGGGCTTCCAGCATATGATGACTGCAGGTTCCCAGAGATACGTGAAGATCCTATATCGATGAATACAGTCAGAAGCGGTAACATCGTAAAGACTATTCATGCAGAAAAGGAGATCTTTGCATCTTCATGCCATCTAGAGCAGGGTGGTCTGCCAGTCATCGTAGATCTTACAACGTATGTAGAATTATATCAAAACATCAATGATCGGGAAGTCATAAAGGCGTCAGCTCTAGTGGTGACCTGCATAAAGGACTTTTTCACTGCCACAGTGATTGATTGCGAGTCATTCGTACCCCCATCAACTCCAGTGCCCGTAGGTTCTGATTGCGGAGAAAATACAAGCATTACACATCCGCAAGAAATGAATACAGTGAACAAGGGTAGTATAGCAAAGACCATAGAAGCGCAGAAGGAGGTCTTCATTTGTGAGCTCGGTGTGGAAACATGCTCGCTTGATGTCGAAATTATGTGCCCAGAAACAGGAGTAGTGAAGAAAGTTGAAGTTGTCTTATTCACTGACATATACGAAGATCTGTCTACGCAAACGGTGGAAGAGGTGCAGTTCCATTCCATGCGATGTGTGATATTGATTACTGATTTTGGAGACGACTTGCCTGATGGCACAGTAGAAACCTGCCAGTTCTCAACGATACCGAACTAAACAAACCAATCTAACCTCTAGTGACTGTTCTATAAATTAGAACAGAAACCTCCGATCTGTCCTAAAGTCAAGATTTAACTCACAGCAATGCTATATTAACAGCAATGAAGATGCAGGCAAAGAATCTGTATCATATTGCTGCCGTGGTTATAGTATTATCCACACCTATGATGTTAGCAAACGCTCAGACTTCGCCACATAGTTTGAGTATCTCACCGGTATCAGCAACATATGGAACAACAATAACCATTACTGGAAGCGCATTTGATCCTAAGAACAACGATATTGGTTTTGTCAAAGTCAAAGAGGGCGACACTAGTGCTGATCATATAGGCTATGTGAATAACGTTCCTTCCAAAGATGGCAAAACCTTGGTCTTCCAGCTTCCACAATATGTGGGAGTATGTCCCCTTTACTTTACGGGAGGACCTGGCGTGCCGTGTATAGAGATCGCCCTGGTTCTTGAAGAAGGTGAATATGAGATATTTGTACTAAACAAGGACGGCAAAAGCAATAACATGATGTTTACAATTACTTCCAGTGCAATCGAACCTTTAACTGAGAACATCTCAACTGGCAAAGGTGAACTTACCTTAAGTTTCGATGATGGTACGGCAACTCTTAGCGGTACGTTACAGCGATCTACTCCTTGTGTAGATTGGCGCATTAATGTTACAATGACAAAGGACATACCGCCATCCCAGGTGGAGTTCAAGATTTATGATGCTAACAAAGATGCGATCTGCATACAAGTTCTGGGTAAGCCTCAGACAATAAAGGCTACTGCAACAAGTGGAGAAAATACTTTCTATAAAGTATTGTTGGAAGATGAGGTAGTGTATTCTGGCAAATTAACTGATAGTTCTGAAAAAGTAAAAGGTGTTGTATATGTAAAATCTCTTGGTGAGACAGGTAACCTAGTTACGTCATGGGACTATAAAGAAGAGAAGGGCATCATCATTTTGTTCATCGATGAAACCAGAATAATATCACGCTTCACATTAACAACTGCAACCTGCTTCTATGATTCAGAAGAGTGTATTAATGGCACGGTGACCTTGTCAGATTCAGAAAGATATAGTGAAGGAAGCGTGATGCATCTAGAAATTCATAGGACCGGTGTATTGATTCTTGACACAGTTTATAAAAATATGCCTGATATACGAGATTTCCACATGAGCAAAATGAAGTCCACAGTAATTGTCGATGAGGGTGAACGGGAAGGTCCTCTGCTCGTTGAAGAGATATTTCCTGATCATATTGTAGGATTAAACTTTCCAGAGTATCCAGTTGCAATGGAGAAAGGGCTGCCAGTAACTCTTCGTATAGGAGAAACTGTGAGCAATGGATGCACTGTCAGGCTAAGGTTGCTTGATATACATGACGATAGTGCTACTTTCTTGAAGACAGTAGAACAGAAGGAAATTTGTCCTATATGCTGGCATAACAAGGCAGGTCTGGATTAATTTATTTACCAGTTCGCTCTAACAAAGCTTGATGGGCTATTCAGAAGATGAAGTCAAGAAAGTAGCAGAACTTAGAGAATGGTTGGTCAAACAGATAGCAGATAGGGAAGATGAAGTATCTAGACTAAAAACCTCGTTGGCGATCATAGACAATGTTCTGAAGCAGGTAAGTTTCAGGCCCGCGGTTGCGCTGAGCCAGCCAGGTGGGAAGGAAACCGAATATGGAGAAGTCAGGCAGTTAAAAACAAAAGACAACGTAATACTAGCAAACGCCTACACTGCACCAAGTTCCGTTACAATCGTACCTGTAAGTGAAATTAGACTGAACATAAACACTGCACCATTTCAATCGTTTTTCCTTAACAGGATACTTGAGGGAATGAAGGGTAAGGATCAAGAGCGTGTAGATAAGGGCGAATTGAAGACTGATGAGACTATCGATTACAGAGTTGAGGACGATGACGGCGTGATAAGGAAGATCGTCATAACCAATTACAGAGACAAAGAGAGGTTGAACGAAATAATCAATACCGCCACTTGGGTATTTACTAGGATGCTGGAAAAGACAAGGTAGCATACAACATGGACAAGATCATAGTTCTGGACTTCGGTTCCCAATATGCACACTTGATCTGCAGGAGAATCAGGGAGTGCAAGGTTTACTCTGAACTCGTCCCTTACAACATCTCTGCTGATGAATTAAAACAGATGCAGCCTACGGGCTTGATATTTTCTGGAGGACCGGCAAGTGTTTATGAACAAAACGCACCTATGTGTGACAAGAAGATATTCGAACTAAATCTGCCAATACTAGGGATATGCTATGGTCATCAGTTGCTTGTTCATAGCTTTGGTGGCAAGGTCAAGAAAGCCAATAGGGAATATGGTAGTGCAGATCTTATGATCGATGATTCTTCTGATCTATTTAGCAGTTTGAATTCAAAGGTTAGGTGTTGGATGAGCCATGGTGATGCCGCAGAAAAACTTCCTGACGGTTTCAGAGTTATAGCGCATACAAACAGTTCGTTTGCGGCTGCTATAGGCAACAAAGAAAAGAAGGTGTATGGGATTCAGTTTCACCCTGAAGTAGCGCATACTGAAAGGGGTATTGAGATATTGAAGAACTTTTCAACCAAGATCAGTAATGCAAAACAAGAGTGGGACATGAAGAATTTTGTTGAAAATACTGTACAAGAAATTAAAAAGCAGGTTGGAAATGAAGCGGTTTTGTGTGCCACTAGTGGGGGAATTGATTCCACAGCGGCTGCTCTGTTATTACATAAAGCAGTTGGTGATAGACTAAGATGTGTATTTGTGAATCATGGTTTGCTGAGGGAGGGCGAGGAAGACGAGGTAGTGAAGATGTTTAAAGACAATTTCGGCATAAAATTGATCTACGTCGATGTCCAAGAAAGATTTATGCAGAAATTGAAGGGTGTTATTGATCCAGAGCAAAAACGTATGATCATTGGCGAGGAGTTTGCAAGAGTGTTTGAGGAGGTTGCAAAAACGCAAGGACCATTTCAATGGCTAGCGCAAGGAACGCTGTACCCTGATGTTATAGAGAGTGGTGTTTCGAAAGGACCCGCTGCTAGAATTAAATCACATCACAATGTTGCTGGTTTGCCCCAATGGTTGAATCTGAAGGTAATTGAACCACTGCGCAATCTCTACAAAGATGAGGCTAGAGAGGTTGCCAGATTGCTTGGTATGCCGGAATATCTGATAAAGCGACATCCGTTCCCAGGTCCTGGTTTGGCCGTTAGAATAGTTGGCGAAGTTACGAAGGAGAAGGTAGAGATCTGCAGGAAGGCAAGCAAGATAGTTGAAGATGAGCTGGTGAAGGCTAACCTGTACGACAAGGTATGGCAGGCATTTGCAATGTTGGGCGATGACAAAGCGGTTGGCGTTTTAGGTGATGAAAGAGTTTACGGCAATATAGTAACCATAAGGATAATTGAATCAGTTGATGCCATGACTGCTGACTGGGCAAGAATACCTTATGATCTTCTGGAAAAGATAAGCAACAGGATAACTAACGAAATCGAAGGTGTGACATGGGTAACATATGCTGTGTCGAGCAAACCGCCTTCTACGATCGAACCGCAGTAGGAATGAAAGAAATTAGATAATACAAGGAAGAAACGATGGTTTGTACACGGTTCAAATTGCTTTGAACCCCACGCCGTAGAGGGGATATAGTCAGAACGGATAAAATCGCCCATACATTCGTATGTACCATCTTATTCACGAAGACTTCATAGATAGACTATTGTCGATGATTAATCGATATTTTGCTTTAGCTATAGTTTCAATAATACCTCTCTTCTTAAGTTCTCTTATTCTTCCTCTAGCAGTATGTTGGTAATCGGGACTTAGTGAATTAACCTCGTTTCTATGATCGTAAATGTATGAATAAATATCTTCGAGCGTGGCAACGCCTCCATGTAGCTTGAGTGCTTCTACTATAAGCTCATTATATGATTTCATAGCTATTAAGGAAAAATAGGAACGTCTATTTAAAGCACATTGCAAGCAGTAAATTAAAAAAGGACTATAATTGTGTAATCAGCATTGCCTAAGAGACACAACATGGAATCAGAGGAGGAACATATTCAAATATCTCTCGATGGCTCTCAAGCTTGGACATTCCTTAGATCCTTTAGTGTAAAAGAGACACATGAATATACACACGGACTACATCCATATCCTGCAAAAATAGTACCGCAGATAGCTCGTGAACTGATTCACCGATATTCTAAGAGAGGTGACATTGTTCTTGATCCGTTTTGTGGTAGTGGTGGAGTATTAGTTGAATCTATTATGGGAGGAAGAAATGCTGTGGGCGTTGATGTTAATCGATTAGCATTATTGCTCGCAAAGGTCAAAACTACGTTTATTGACGATGTAGAGCTGAGAGAAAAAAGTAGGTCACTACAACATAAAATTAATGGTGCCATTAATTATCACAATAAAGAATACCAGCCTCTAATCCCAGATATTCCAAATCTCCATCACTGGTTTAAGCCCGATGTAATAAGACAACTGGGAATAATAAAGGAAGCAATCGAACAAATAGCCTCAGATAATGAGGACGTTAAGGATTTCTTTCTGGTGTGCTTTTCCAATACAATGTACAAGGTTTCCAACATAAGACACCATGATAATCCCTTCTTTGCACGCGTCTTACATAAAGATGAGATGAAGCGCCATAATCCAAACGCCTTCGTTGAATTCACAAGAAACTTGGAAAGATCCGTTATGTCCATGGCTGATTTCAATACAGTGAGAGATAAAGAGAGTTGGAGCAAAACAATTTCTGGTGATTCCAGAGAGTTGAGTAAACTTCTAGGAGAGAATATTCCTGTTGACTTGCTGGTAACTTCTCCTCCGTACGGAGAAGAAACAAATACAATGGATTACAATAGATTTTCCAAACTTGCATTGTTTTGGCTAGGTTTGGGAGATTCCATCGCTGTTTCGAAGAAGCTATCTCTTGGCAGCTTAAGTAGACTAGACAAAATGAGGGATCTTCCTTTCAAGTCTGAATTATTGTCAAAGACACTCGCGCAAATACAACATAAAAGCTCCGAACGTAGTTCAGAGGTCAGAGAGTTTTTCATTGATTACTCTGCATGTCTAAATGAAATGTACAAGGTACTTAAACGTGGATCGATTTGCTGTATAGTAATAGGTGATAGAAGTGCTTCTGATGTACCGATTAGAAATGGTGATATCACATCTGAGCTTTGCCAGTCAATAGGTTTCAAATTCGTCGAGATGGTGAGGCGCAAGATGTATATGTACTCTCTAAGGAGCAATGTTGTAAAATTCGAAGACATAGTAATTCTAGAGAAATGAGTAAATGAGCTTAGATAAACTTCTTGAACGCAAATTAATAATGCCGCACTTCAACAGTCTTAATATACTAAGGGAATCGATTAAAATATTAGCAGCATCAAAAGAATGGATTAACGACGATCAGTTAATTGCACGACTTAACCAATATGGTATCGTTCATGGAAGGGATCCGAGAAGAGCTAGAAATATTTATGAAGCATCATTATTCTTTGGTTTGGCTGACAGAAAAAAAATCGCGGGAGAGATGAGATATCATGTCTCTGAAGCAGGCTTACAACTTACGAGGTACTCTGGTGAGTTCCGTCCATCAGGAGAAGAACAGCAGTTTTTCATCACGAGACTCCAGCAATTCAAAATTCCAAATGCTGCTATGTATGAGGAACCATCAATGTTCAAGGAATATTACCTTCAGAAAAGAATTAGACCGCTTTACGTTCTTCTAGAAAGCATACACGTAGCTAATTCGTTAGGAATTAAACCTGATCTTAGAGTGGCTGTCACATCAGTACTTGCTGAAAAGGAGGATATCAAACACATAAGAACTCTAATGAAGAATATAATTTCACAATTCAAACGGTTTAATTCAAACAAAACTCCCTTTCGTGATGCTTTTACATTACTTTCTTGGTGTAGGCAGTTAGGTCTGATTAACGAATTCACATTGACTGATTTAGGAACACAAGTTTTAGGTTCAATGCGAAGTACGAAGCCTATATGGTGGGTTGACGTTCCGATGGAATGTTTCACCATACTGTTATTGTTGGATCATGCGAGAAAAGAGGGGGTAACTAAAATTGATTCAGAACATGTTATCGCTGTCACTTCTGAAATAGTCAGGCAAATCGCGTACTTTAAGAAATTCGCTGATCTTTCAACGTTACCACATATTAGGCTTGAAGAAAACACAGTGGAGGTCGCCTATCCTATAGCAGCAGATCTGTATGTTGACGTACCTTATAGACACCGAACTGCTATAACAAATTGGATAACAAATAGTCTAAGAAAGATAAAAGTTGGATATCCGAAGACTGAGCTTGAAGAGAGGATCTCCTTATTGGCACAGGAAAACGAACGATTGAGGAAAGAACTTGAAAAGGCACAGTCAGAAAAACCATTCGTTATGGAGATTGTCAAAGAGCTGGTTTTATTGGCTCGAAGAGATAAAGAAGTGATTGAAAAATTTGGCTCTGGTCATGTTCCTAATGAATTTGAAAAATGCGTATGGTATCTCTTTAACTTACTAAACTTTGATGTAATCGAGCTAGGTCATAAGACACGGGAGCCAGCACCAGATGCGATTGTAATTAATAGATACCCTACGTTGCTGAAGCAAGGACCAGCAGAAGCTGTTTTTGTTGAGTGTAAAGCCTCCGAATCACCATACAGGCTCGGAAGAACAGATATTCGCGAGATTGAGGATTATATAGAGATGCGGTTTAGTGATACTATTTCCAGTAGAGCAGCCGTTCCAAAAATTTTGATAATAATAAGTTCAGCATTTGCAAACAACCTATCCAAACGTGTAATTTACTTAGAAAGCAAACTGTATGGTATGAAGGTCATTCTAGTAGAGGCTGTTGCCTTTGCGCAGATCATCAATTTATTTATTTCTGAACCAAACCACTTCAATGAAGGATTGAAAGCTCAGTTATTCCAACGGCTGCTTGCCACTGCGAGTTCATCAACGAGAAAAGTAAACGGGAATATACGTAAGTTAATTATGAAATGAAATAGGTTTTTATTATTTTCGTTTTTTTGATACCATAAAGTGGATTTGTTTATACCTAATCTTTTTCTCTCATTTGCTGACATATTCAGAATCTTTTCCTTTACTTCTACAAAATCATTTCTTTCAATCTTAATTTCTAGAAATGAAATCAATAATGTTTTTCAGTCTTGGCGCATCTGCATTTACGTTTGATATGTAAAGAGCTGCACACGCGTTGGCAAAAAGCAGCCTGTCGCTTGCATCAAGTTTGCAAAGATATCCAATGACATCCGCAGCATCCCAGACATCGCCTGCGCCAGTAGTTATCTTGACGTCAACGTCAAACGATTCCACGAAGACGGTTTCATTGCCTTTTGAAGTTGCTGCTCCCAGTGGAGTATGAACATCTACAGTTATCGACAACTTTTCTGCAAGTCTCTTTGCTGCATCACCAACATCCTCGTTAGAATAATTCATAGATAGTGTTCCTAGGTTTAGCGATTCCAGCAGGAGCCTACATTCATTTTCATTTATGCTCAAAATATCAAGATTGTTAGCCAGCTTTACAAGTGAATTTTTGAAATCCTTCTTTCTAGTGCTGATATCAGCTGGATCCAGAAAGCATAGTGCGTCTTTCCTTGCAGTCTTGAAAGCTTTCAGTGCTAGTTCAGTTCCTTTCATGTTACTAGCCCAGTTCGTAATCATAACAGCACTTGCGCCCTCTATCATACTCAATTCACGCTTGCCTAGTTTGTTGGCGCCAAAATTTCCTGTGTCACCAACATCGCTAATCATTACATTTGCCTTTCCTTTGCTCTGTGGGACTTCGAGAGATATCGTGTATCCCTGTATGCCGTTTGTGACGATTAGTTTTGAATTTTTGAAAGGCAAAAACGCGTTCTTGAGAATTCCTAAACCATAACTGTCAGCAATCGTTATGAGCGAAGTTCTAGCACCAAGCTTTGCCAGAGCATATGCCACGTTTACAGCATTACCTCCCTTTATCTCAGTTTGCTCGATACCTCTTATGCTACCGCCCCCACTCTCTATCTTGGAACTTGCGGCATCTAGAAGCGAATCAAAATCATTCAAACGTACAATTCGATCAATGAAAAAATCATGCATCACCACTATAGGCTTGAGAGATTTGATTCTATATTGTAAATTCTGAAACATGCGTAACGAAAATATTTCATGATATTTAAACAAAAAGCAAACCTTATACAATGAAATAATATAATAAAGAAAATATGACTACCAAGATTGCGCGTCCGAGGCCATGTGTCAAATGCGGTTCGCCTTCATATGCCTATGAACTAGAAAAAATAGATCAAGGTTATAGAGCGTACTGGGCCTGCAGTAGGGAGTTCTGCTTCGGTAGATTTTATACTACTGAATTATCGACTTCTCTAATGCCTATCACAAAGGAAGAACTTGCAAAACTGCAGCCCAACCCTGCTAAAGGAATTGCGAAAATAGAAGAGAACTAATAGATTATAGAAATAATAAAAAGAAAAAAGGGTTTCGTTATTATTCGTCCATTCCGCCCATACCGCCCATGCCACCCATACCTCCCATTCCGCCCATTCCGCCACCATGTCCTCCATGGCCTCCTGGGGGCATGCTTGACTTTGACGCGGCTATTACATCATCTATGCGGAGTATCATGTTCGCTGCTTCGGTAGCAGACTTCATTATCTGCTCCTTTACCGCTACAGGCTCAATAACATCGATCTTGTACATGTCAGCGACCTTTGTGTTCCTGACATCAACACCAGTCCACTTGCTTCCCTTGTTCTGCTTTGACCTCAGTTCTGTCATTGTGTCTATGGGATCCATACCAGCGTTTTCTGCAAGTGTCAATGGAATTGTTTCGAGCGCTTCGGCAAACTGCTTTACTGCTAGTTGATCTCTTCCTGAAAGCTTGTTCGACCAAGCCTTTAGCTCGCTTGCTATGTAACACTCTACCGCCCCTCCGCCTGCAACTATCGCTGGTTTCTCCATCACGTCTTTTACTACCATGAGTGCATCGTGCAACGATCTTTCAGCTTCGTCAACAACTCTCTGCGAACCGCCTCTAACTAGAATTGTTATGGCTTTCGGGTCCTTGCATCCTTCTATGAAGACCCACTTGTCCTGCTCTATTTTTCTCTCTTCCACTAGATCAGCTGCTCCCAGATCTTTGTCTGTTAGATCTTCGATGTTTGTTACTACTCTTCCCTTTGTTGCCTTGGTCAGTTTTGCCATATCGCTTTCCTTGACTCGTCTTATTGCCAAGATGCCTGCCTTTGTTAGATAATGTTGAGCAATGTCATCCATGCCCTTTTGGCATATCATAACATTTGCTCCAGTTTCAACGATCTTGTCCACCATCGCTTTCAGCATCCTGTTTTCTTCGTCGAGGAACATCTTCATTTGTTCTGGATCGTTTATCCTGATCTCTGCACTCAGCTCTGTTTTTTCAATCTCGAGCGCTGCGTTAAGCAAGGCTATCTTTGCCTTCTCAACGCGCTTTGGCATACCACCATGAACAACTTCCTTGTCCAGAATGATGCCCTTTATGAGCTTCGTATCGCTCATTGATCCTCCGGCTTTTCTTTCTACTTTGATGTTGTCCATATCTACCTTGTATGCATCGCCTGACTTTTCAGCTACCTGCATTACAGCATCTACAACAACCTTTGAAAGCAGGGGGCTGTCGTCAGAAACCAGCTTTGAACCCATACTTGTGGTTGCAATCTTTATCAGTGTATTGCGGTCCTCTGGATCTACCTTTATGCTGACCTTTTCAAGGATTTCTAATGACTTGTCAACCGCTGTTCTGTATCCATCAACGATTATTGTTGGATGAACGTCTTTGTTGATGAGGTCCTCTGCCTTTGCAATGAGCGCTCCGCCAAGAACAACTGCCGATGTTGTTCCGTCTCCAACTTCGTTATCTACAGATTTTGAAATCTCTACCATCATCTTTGCAGCTGGATGCTGAACATCGATCTCTTTCAGGATAGTTGCACCGTCGTTTGTGATGGTAACATCGCCCAACGTATCAACGAGCATCTTGTCCATGCCCCGCGGACCCAGCGATGATTTCACTATATCTGCTATCAACTTCGCTGCAGTTATGTTGTTTCTCTGCGCCTCTTTGCCCTTCGTCTGGGACGAACCTTCCCTGAGAATGATAACCGGTACTCCGCCTGCCGTACCTTGCATTGTTGCCAAATTATTCACCTAGAATATATTCACACTAATCCTCTGTAATTTATAATTTTACTTATGTGAATATGTTCACATACGATCGCTGCTTGACGTTTACCATGCCGTTATGCGTAAACCTTACCTCTGGTAGTGCTACGAAGGTGACAAAAAACAGTACCTTCAGGGGTTTCTCGAAGGGGCAACCATGTGTTTTCAGCACGTTGTTCATAGCCTCATACTCCTTTTC
>Ga0187894_10004602_pt1 | contig 14678 bp, 10 predicted proteins | sample GBC1701081metaG_FD_136650 | JGI IMG/M metagenome (GOLD analysis project Ga0187894, IMG submission 136650) | White microbial mat communities from a lava cave in the Kipuka Kanohina Cave System on the Island of Hawaii, USA - GBC170108-1 metaG ...
AGCCGCTGCGCCTTTGCGAATCGGTCGAATCCGAACATACGAGCCACGACGACAGCGAGCGGATCATGGAGCGCCTGGGCGAGATGGCCGAACCGCTGCGCCTCGACGGCCAGGTGAAGTACGCGGTGGTGGCTCGCGGGCAGGCCGATGTGTACCTGCGCCTTCCCAAGCGAAGCGGCTACATCGAACGGATCTGGGACCACGCCGCCGGCGCCCTGATCGCGCAGGAGGGCGGGTGCGCGGTGAGCGATGTCGCGGGGCAGCCGCTGGATTTCGGGCGCGGGCGCGGGCTTGATTCCAACAGCGGTATCCTCGCCGCGGGCTCACGCCTGCACGCACGACTCCGGTCGATCATCGACGAGCTTGGGCTCGCCCCTCGCGCCGGTGGGGCGGCGCGCAAGTAGCGTTCACGCAAACACTTCCGGTTTCTCGCCTGACACGCTATCCAGCCTGGAATTACGGTCGGGTATCGTGTGTGCCGGCCCCTCCGACGCGCCGTCGCTTGCACGAGGGTCGACGCGCTGCGAGCATGATGTCGCCTCAGGCGGATCGGTCCCGAGCGGGAAGCACGCGACCGCCGCCGCGAACTTACGTGGCGCACGGCCGCGCACTGGATGCGCGGCCTAGGGATTGTGTTTCCCGTGCTTCCGGCGCAACACCTGCCGAAAACAGCCTTGGAAGACGCCCGTTTTGGGCTGTCCTGCGCCAGAGGGCTGGAATTGTCAAGAGAGTTTGGCTAAAAATACTCAAGAATCATGCCCGACAGGGGTCGATCAGTTTCGTATTATCCAAAGATCTCTCTCTCCTCCAGCGGGGCGCTGTTGAACAGATAGCGCCCTGCTTGTTTTTTTGTCAGCCGCCCCGCCACCGGTGGGCGCGCGAGGGTTCGCCCCCTACCAATTGTGGACGAGGCTTAATTTGGCCGGCGCACAACAAAGTCTCCTGGTCACCGGCGCCGCCGGATTCATCGGCTCGCACGTTGCGCAGGCGCTCGCCGCCCGCGGCGACCGCGTGATCGGCCTCGACAACTTCGATTCGTTCTACGACCGCGGTGTCAAACAGGCGAACGTGGGCGAAGTGGAGCGGGCTGCGGCGGGCCGGTTCCAGTTCGTCGAGGGCGACATCTGCGACGCAACCGCTATGCAGCGGCTCTTCGACGCAGAGAGATTCACCGGCGTCATTCACCTCGCCGCGCGCGCCGGTGTGCGCCCGAGCATCGCAGACCCGGTGCTCTACGCGCGCGTCAACGTCGAGGGAACCACGGTGCTCCTCGAGGCCGTGCGCCGGGCGCGCGTTCCGAGGTTTGTGCTCGCCTCTTCGTCTTCTGTTTACGGCGATGCCGAGAAGGTTCCGTTCGCGGAGGACGATGACGTCTCGCGGCCAATCAGCCCGTACGCGGCAACCAAACGCGCCTGCGAACTGATCGGGGCGACGTTTCACCAGCTGTACGCGCTGCCCGTGGCGTGCCTGCGGTTTTTCACGGTCTACGGCCCGCGACAGCGCCCGGACCTGGCCATCGCCCAGTTTCTGCGCCGGATCAGCGCCGGGCAATCCATCACGCTTTATGGCGACGGCTCGACCAGCCGCGACTACACGTATATCGATGACATCGTTGCCGGCGTGCTGGCGGCGTACGACCGGGTCGATCGGTTCGGCTACCGCATCTGGAACCTGGGCGGGAGCAACCCCGTCACGCTCACCGACCTCGTCGGAGTCGTGGAGCGCACCGTCGGCCGCCGGGCCGAGATCGAGCGCCGCCCGGAGCAAGCGGGCGATGTCCGGCGCACGTTCGCCGACCTGGCGCGCAGCCGCGCGGAGCTCGGCTATTCGCCTGCCACGACGCTCGAGGAGGGAATCCGCCGGCAGTGGGCGTGGGGTTGGGCGCGCTGATCCCGATCGAGCGTTCAGGCCGTCGCGCGCATCCGCTCCACATACACACCAAGCACGACCAACGTGAACGCGCGCGACCAGATCGGAGACTCCGGCGCCGAGAGGAACGACCGCCAGACCTGCTGCACACCGTCCTCGCGCAACATGCCTGTGCCGGAAAGGGCCTTGAGCGCCGACTCGCACAGTTCGCGCAGCGGCCCGGCCATCCACCGCCGGATCGGCAGTGAAAACCCGCGCTTCTTGAGCGAGAGGAGTTCGGGGCGCAGCAGTTCTGGGAACGCGGCGCGAAGCAGGTGCTTGTCGGCCCTGCCCGCGGGCATGCGCAGTCGGGCGGGCAGGCTCATGAACCCGTCGAGCACGCGCCGGTCGAACAGGGGCACGCGGATCTCGAGGCTGTGCGCCATGCCGTTCGTGTCGCTGTCGCGCAGCAGCATGTTGCCCGTGTAGTACCGGGTCTCCAGCAGCGAGACCGCGCCGGCCGGATCAAGCCCGTTCAGTTCCTCCCGCAGCCCCGTGACTGCCTCCGGCGGCTGGAAGTGTTCCGTCATGCCCAGCGCCGGGGCGGTGATGCCCAGCGCCTCGAGCTGGCGCGCCGACATGGTTCGCCGGCGCTGGAAATAGAGACCCGTCAGATCGCCCGCGCCGCCGGCCATCTCGGCCAGTTTGTGCCGAAACACCTCGCCCCGCCCCACCGCGACGCCCTGCGCGACGAGGACTCGAACCGGGCGCGGCACGAGCCTCGCGGGACGCATCACCCGCATCAGCCGGGGCACATCCTGAAACGTCGGATAGCCGCAGAAGACTTCATCGCCGCCCAGCCCGGAGAGCGCGACCGTGATGCCCGCCGCCTTCACCGCTCCGGAGACGATGTACGTGTTCAGCCCGTCCATGCTCGGCTGGTCAAGCGAGTCGAGCCAGCGATGCGCCTGACCCAGCGCCTGGTTGGCGGTGATCTGCACATCCACGTGCGGCAGGCCGTAGGCCTCGGCGGTGCGCGCGGCCACGGGCGATTCGCTCATGTCCGGGTTGTCGGCGAAGCCCACGGTGTAGGTGCGCAGGTTGTTCATGTAGCGCGCGCCGAGCCCCGCGACCAGCGACGAATCAAGCCCCGACGAGAGGAACACGCCGACCGGAACATCCGAGATGAGATGGTCGCGCACCGAAGCGTCGAGGGTCTCGCGCAGGCGCTCGATCGCCGCGCCCTCCGAAATGTTTCGGTCTTGCATCGGCGGCCGCCAGAAGCGAACGGGCGCTGCCGGGTCCTTGTCCGGCAGCGCCCCCAGCGAAATCTCCTGCCACGAACCGGCGGGGAACGACCAGACGCCGCGGATGAACGTGTCGGGTTCCTGCACCGCACCGTAGGCCAGCACGCCGCCCAACGCGCGCCGGTTGATCCGGCGCTCCACCATCCCCGTGGCGAGGATGGCGCGAACCTCGCTGGCCAACAGCATGGCGGTGGGAGTGCGCGCGACATAGAGCGGCTTGATGCCCACGTGGTCCCGCGCCACAACGAGCGAGCGGCGGGCGGCGCGGTACCACAGGATCGCGTACATACCCTCGAACCGGCGCATCGCCTCGGGGCCCCAGCGGACGAGCGCTTCGAGCATGACTTCGGTGTCGCTCTGGCCTCGGAAACGAGCGCCGTCGTTTTCCAGTTCCCGGCGAAGGGCCTTGAAGTTGTAGAGCTCGCCGTTGTAGGTGATCCAGTCGCCGCTACCCTCGTGGTGCATGGGCTGGTGGCCCATCGGCGAGAGATCGATGATGGCCAGACGTCGCTGGCCGAGGCCGACCGTGCGGCCCCCCGCGTCCATGAACTCCATGCCCTCGTCGTCGGGCCCGCGGTGAACCTGAGCGCCGATCATGGCGCCAAGCGCGCGGCGTGCTTCCCCCGCGTGATCGCCCGACCACGATACCACCCCTGCGATGCCGCACATGTGGACCGACGATGCCTCCGGGAAGGGCTCGGGCCCGGCGTGTCCCGAGCTGCCCCACGGACACGCGGCCGCTCAATCTACGCGGCCGGCCCCGTGCCCGTTCATCGGCCGATTCGGCAAAAAACTGCTCAAGGTACGGTGCGGGAGTTTCCGGCCCCGAGATTCATGGTGACCGAGAACACATCGCCGAAATCCACGATGCCGTTTCGGCTGGCATCACCATACCCCGTGCCCGTGGTGGGCCGGTAGTCCGTCGCCCACGCAGATAGAACGCTCATCAGGTCGTGGTAGTCCACGCTCTGGTCGTCGTTCGCATCGCCCGGTATGAACCGCCAGAGCGGGTCCTGGCTGACGAGCAGGTCCACCGCGGGCCGGACCGTGCTCTGGACAAAGGACGAATAAGGGGCGACAAGCGACGCGGTGTTGATGAAGTCCCAGAGGATGATCCCGTCGGCGCCGGCGGCGCGCGGGCGTTGAAGCATTTCTCGAACGTCGGTCGGGGTCAGGAACTGGAAGGCGTACACGGGATTAAAGTCCGGGTAGCGCAGCCATCCCACGCCGATCACGGGCTTGCCGGGTCCGACGCTCTTAGCGAGCCCTACCCCCAGATCAACGTGAAGCCGGTACATCCAGATCGTCGTTTGTCCTGGACCGGGCGACGTGTGGTTGACCGTCATGTTGTCCACGCTGACCGCGGGGAAGAAAGCCGTGGACCCCTCCCACAGCCACGCGGTCTGGCTCACGTAACCCTGGTGCGTGCTCGCCGGCATATTGAAGAAGCCCCAGCGCGCCTTGGGCCGGAGCGCCTTGCACGCCTCGATGGTTCGCAGCAGGAACTCCTTCGCCGCAATCTCATGTCGCGACTTGGCCAGGCTGAGCGCCAGTTCGGCGCTGAGGTTGGGCTGCTCGTTCTTCACCTGCTGCACGGCAGCATCACGGAACGCGCGCGGCGAGAGGTCCCACACGGGATGCCACGACTCGAAGTCGATGCACGCGAACCCGCTCCACGCGGGGTCCGGGATCTTCTTGGGCACGTCGGACTGGACCTTGGCCAGATGCGCCGCGAGGTCGTTGTAGTGCGGCGAGCCCCCGTTCTCCGCCACTCCGTTCCAGAAGCGCGGATACCTGCCGAACTGGTGCTCGTAGTAGAACACCGTGTCGTGAAGAATCGGTAGCCCTGTCAGATCGATCTGATGGGCGTTCGTTCCGCTGGCGCCCCAGTGGAGAAGCGGGCGCGCCAGCGAGCCGGCGCTCTGACGTGCGTCGCACGTCGCGCTCCCGATCATCATGACAATGACACAACCAATCGCGCCGTGGGCCACCCGCCGTCCGCTCATCTCGCTCTCCTCCAAGCCGCCCACGATGAATTAGCGTGCGGAGAGTACGCGAACGCCGCGCGATCGCAAGCCCGCCCGGCACGATCATCGGCCGATCTGTCGGCGCGGCTGAAAACCGCCGCGGCAGGGGTCGCCGCGGCAGCCGGTGACAAAACCCCCTGAGTTATGTGGGTATTGCACGACTCTCGGAGTCGTGCCCGTGCGAACGCTCAGCGCTCTCGCGCCCGATCCAGCAACGGGCGAAGCGTGATTCTTAAATAGTTCTGATACTGCGTCGCGAGCGACGGCTCGGAGACGTTGTCCCAGAAGATGAGGCCGTCGGCGCCGGCGCTTCGCGGCTCCCGGAGGAGTTCGATCAGGTCGAACTCCTCGAGAAACTGGAGCGCGAATGCCTCGTTGAACTCCGGGTAACGCAGCCACCCGATTGCAATGACCGGCTTGTCCCCGGCAACGCGCTTGGCGACTTCCACGGCCCGGCGCGCGTGAGCGCGATAGAGCGCGACATCCGCCTGCCCGGGCTTTGGGACGCCTTGCTCGATGCCCTGCTTGTCCACGCTGACCACCGGAAAGAACGCGGTCTGGGCCTCCCAGAGCCACGGAGCCTTCTCGACGAATGCCTGCTGCCCGTCCGCGGGCGAATTGAAGAATCCCCATCGCGCCGCGGGCCGTACCGATTTGCAGAGTTCGATGGTCTGAAGAACGAAGGTCCGCGCCGCGCTCTCGTGCCGGGCCTTGGCGAGCCGCGCTGCGCCGGCGGCATCCAACCAAGAGTTCTCCGATCGCACCTGCTCGGCCGCGAGCCGCTGGAACTGGGATGGGCAGAGTTCCCAGATCGGATGCCACGACTCGAAGTCGATCACGGCAAACCCGTTCCATCCGGGGTCGGGGATCGCCCGTTTCACGTCCTGGCGAACCTTCTCGATGTGCCCGGCGAGGTCCGCGCGGTGCGGTGTCCCGCCATTCTCGGGGCGTCCGTTCCAGAACCGCGGGTACTTTCCGAGCAGGTGCTCGTAGAAGAAGACGGTGTCACGCCGGATCGGAAGGCCGGTGAGGTCGACCGCCGCGGCGTGCGACCCGCCGACTCCCCAGTGAAGCGGGAGCGTGCGCAGCGCCACCTCGGGATTCTCGCGGCTCAAGGCTCGGGCGGCGATGCAAGCCGACACGAACGCCGCCAGCGAGAGAACGACCCATCGAGACATGCGAGGTGCGACTCCACGCCGGCTCCGAAGCCGGACGCGGATGGTAGGACACGGCCGGGCCATGTCGCGTGCTCGAGGCGCCGCTCCGCCCGAACACCAACGAAGCCGCACGCCTCAAGGCGACATCTGCGACGTGATGTCGATCAGATCCGAGAAATCCACGAGCCCATCGAGGTTGGCGTCCCCGAGCCCGGTCACCGGGCGATAGTCCCGCCCCCACGCCGACAGACACGCAAAGATGTCGTCGTAGTTGACGAGACCGTCGCTGTTCGCGTCTCCCGGGATGTACCGCCACGATGGCTCCTCGCTGATGAGGCGCTCAACGGCCGGGCGCAGATTCATCTGGGCATACCGGGAGTAATGTGCGGCCAGCGTCGAGTCGTTGATGGCATCCCAGAAGATCAACCCGTCCGCGCCCACTTCGCGCTGGTGGCGCAGATGCTCGCGCAGATCGAGGTCGCTCAGGAATTGAAACTTGTAGTAAGGGTTGTAGTCCGGGTAGCGCAGCCAGCCCACGCCCAGAACCGGCTTCCCATCTGCGGCGAACCGCGCCGTCCCGATCGCGCGTTCCACTCGCGCGCGATACGCAGCGATGGTCTGCTGACCCGGCCCCGGGATGCCGCTCTCGACGCCGAACCGCTCGACCGTGACCGCAGGATAAAACGCCTTGCACGCGTCCCACAGCCAGGGCGTCGCGGAGACCCACGCGGATTGCCCGTCGGCCGGAAGGTTGAAAAAGCCCCAGTACGCCTGGGGCCGGATCGACTTGCACACTTCGATGGTGCGAACCATGAACTCCTTGGCCGCGACCTCGTGGCGCGACCGCGCCAGCGAAGTCGCCTGCGCCTCGGTCAGCGACGGATTGGCACTCCGCTCCTGCTTGACGGCGCCCTGGCGGAACGCGAGCGGGCACAGGTCCCACAACGGGTGCCACGACTCGAAGTCGATGACGACGAAGCCCGAATAGTCCACGCGCGGGATGCGCTTCGTGACATCGCTGCTGACTTTCGTCAGGTGGGCCGAGAGATTGGCGCGAAAGGGCGTGCCGCCGTTCTCGGCGACCCCGTTCCAGAACCGCGGATACTTTCCGAAGAGGTGCTCATAGAAGAAAATGACGTCATGCTGGATCGGCAGCCCGACGAGATTGATCTGCAGCGCGTACGAGCCCGATGCGCCCCAGTGCAGGACTTTGCGAGGCTGCGGCTCCGACGATTGGCGTGCGCCGGCCGCACACGCGAAACTCAAGAGGAACAGACAGCCGACCGCTGTACGGTTGAAAAACCCCGCACTCATTGGCTCACCCCTCCACCCGTCCTCGCCCCGAGGTCGAGGACGAACCCCGCCGGTCTCCCATCGATGCCCGAGTTATGAGACCTTTCGAGTATGCGGCAGGAAGCCACACAGTCCAGCCCCGATTTGGAACGCAGCGAGGGAGGCCTCCCAGCCCGCTCCGCCAGGCGGCGAGCGCTCGGGGCGTTGGCGCTTGTTTTCTGGTTGCCTCCGGTGGCCCTCCTGCTCCCGGAACCGCCTTTTTTGCTCGATCTTGTCCGTCAATTTGGGTGGTTTGCCGCAGTGGCCTTGTGCGCAGTAGGGATTGTGCTGATTTTTCTTCGTCTGAAGCGGGCCGCGGTTCATTCGCTGCTCGCGGGCCTGCTCACGCTGACTCTGTGGTGGGCATCGTGCACGCCGCCGATCGGCGCGGGGCCGCTGATGCCGGGATTCGAGCGCATCCGCATCGTCCACTACAACGCGTTCGGTCCCGCGACGCGCACCGATGCCGATTTCGCCCGCTGGTTGCGTGACGTTGACCCGGACATCGCGGTGCTGGTCGATGCCCCGTGGGGGTATTCAGCGGCGCACGCATGGCTGCGCGAACGCTACCCGCACCGGATCGAGCCGGAGCCCGGCCGGGCATGGCCCTACATCATCCTGAGCCGCTGGCCGTTGGAGGATGCGGCGGTCGCTCCATACAGCGAAGCAACGCAATTCAGTTTCGTGGCGCGCCGGAGCGTGGTGGTGAGCGCGCCGGGCGGGGCGCGGTTTCTCATCACGGCGATGAACCCTGCTTCGCCGCGGAGCCCGTCGGACTGGCGCCTGGCGCTCTCGGTGGTGCGCCGCGACGGACCGTTGCTTCGCGAATGGCGGCAGCGCACGGGCCTGCCGATGATCGTCGCGGGCGATTTCAACTCGGCACCGACGGGGCGCGCCCACAAGACCTTCGCGAGAGAGAGCGGGCTGGTGGGCTGGTCGCCGGTCGCGGGCGCGGGGACGTGGCCTTCGTGGCTCCCGCCATGGCTGTCGTTGCCGATCGATCGGTTCTTCAGCAGCCCGGATGTTCGCCTTAAGACGTTGGGGATCGGGCCTCGCTTCCGATCGGACCACCGGGCGATCGTGGGAGAGTTCGATGTGCCGGTCGTGCCCGGCCCTCCGCCGGAGCGGTGAAGCCGTGCGCCCCCGAATCCGTGGGCCCGGGAATCCGCCGGCCCCGGTTATGCCGCACTGTGCGCCAAGGCCCGCGCGAATCGGCCCGATAGACTTCCCGGCCGTCGGCATAGTGGGACGACCGCGGGCCGGGGGCCGGGGCCGCCGATCCACTTTCGCGGCGGGGCTCCTCGGACGTCGCCATGGCCGAACTCGATTTTCAACAGGTCCTCATCGCCGGCATCGCTGCGGCCATCGGCCTGGTGATTGTGGCCGCGAAGTTCAAAGCCGCGCTGCTGACGCTCATGGCGTTGCTGGGCGCGGCGGCATTGGGCCCGATCACCGACGATGTCGGGCGAGCCCAGATCACGTGGCTATCGCCGCTCCAGTTTCGCCGCCGGGAGTTGTTCGCGATCGCGGGCGCCATGCTCATCGTGACGATGGTGTTCTACATCCGGCGCATCCGCGTCGAGCGGGTGGCCGGCACCGCCATCTGCCTGCTGGCGATCGGGCTATACGCCGGGCTGATCCGCATCGTGGCGGCGCTCGACACCCAAACGGGATTGATCTCCATCCTCTACGCCGTCGCGACGATCGGCCCGGCCATGTTCGTGATCCCTGCGCTGATCGATGACGAAGAGGACCACATGTGGATGCTCCGGGCGATCGCGGGGCTCAGCCTGCTCTGGGCCGGCGGGGTGGCTGTTCAGTTCCTTATTTCCCGAGGCGTGCTCACGGCGCGCGGCGGGCGCTTCAACGGGCTGCTGGGCAATCCGCAGCACGCGGCGTCCTACCTCGCCGTCGCGGCCACCGTGTGTCTATTCCTGCTCATCAACGACAAGCACCGGTTCAAGGCCGTATCGGCGGCGGCGCTCGCGCTGAACTTCGCGATGCTGCTGTGGACGGGCTCGCGCACCGGCCTGGCGATGAGCGTGATCGGCTTCACCGCCGTGCTCTACACGCGGGTGGGGCGCGCCATCCTCTACTTGCCGGTCGCGGCGGTGCTCTTCCTGGTGGCGGTGACGGCCCTGGAGGCCAACATCGGCGTGGTGGGCGAGCGCTTGCGCGAAGGCGGCGACACGCGCACACAAGCCTGGCGCGTCATGCTGGAAGTGTTCCTCGAGAACCCCGTCTTCGGCGTCGGCGAGGCCGAGAAGACCGGCACTTCCGAGAACAGCTACCTCTACGGACTGGCGGCCTACGGCATCGGCATGGGCGCCCTGATCCTGGTCCTCGTGCTGGTGGCGGCATTCCAAGGGCTGAAGCTGGTGCGCGTGCGAGGGCTCCTGAGCCCGCTTGAGAAACGGCTGGCGGACCTCTGCCTGGGCTACTACGCGATGTACTTCGGCAGCGCGATGTTCGAGGGCATCATCCTCGGGCGCAACAGCGTGAACCTCGTGTTCATCCTGATCTTTGGAGCGATGGCCGTTCGGCTCGCTGATCAGGGCGCGCAGATCGCCGCTTCGAACTTGGCGGGCAGTGCTCCGCGCCTCGACGACACCGGGTGGGGCGCCGCACCGGAGGACTCGCGCACGCTTGCCCTGAGCCCCGATGACACGGCCAGCCGCTTGGGACTGACCGAGGATGAATTGGCCGAGTTCGCCGATTACGGATCAGAGACCGATTCGCGCCGCTCTCGACGCTAGTCCCTTGATGCAGCGAGCGGTCCCCGAGCGCCGCGCGTTCGATCGCCGGGCTTCGCGGAGACTCAGACGGCGCTATACATCGCTTCAAAGCGCTCCGCCAGGCTTTGCTCGTTGAACTCGGTGAGCACCCACTGGCGCCCTATGCGGCCCATGTCGCGCCGGCGCGCTGTGTCGCCCAGCAACGTCTGGATCACATCGGCCAGAGCATCGGCTTGAAGCTCGGCGGTGACGGCGCCCCCACCGGCCTCCAGTTCCGGCCAGATGTCCACGCCCCGCGTGGTGATCACGGGAGTTCCACAAGCGAGAGCCTCGATCAGCACAAAGCCGAAGTTCTCCTGGCTTGTGGGCAGCACGAAGAGATCCGCCGCCTGATAAAGCGAGATCTTGTCCTCGCCTGTGATGTGCCCGACGAATGAGACTTGGTCTTTCAGCCCAAGGTCGGCGGGCAGCCGCTCCAGAGTTTGAACATACTCCTGCTCGCCAGCCCCGGCGATCAACACGCTGACCGGCGTGCCGCGATCGCCGAGCAGGCGCGCCGCGCGCAGCAGGTGTTCGACGCCCTTCTTGTAGTGCACGCGACTGAGGAAGAGCAGCACCGGTCGCCCCGCGCCGAGGATTGGAAACCGCGACCTGGCGCGCTGCGGCCCCGGCAGGTTTTCGAACGGCGAGAGGTCCAGCAGGTTCGGGATCACCACGCCCCGCCCGCGTGGGAACCACTTCTTTGCCTGATCGAGTTCCCCTTGCGCCGTCAGGTGCACGGCGGCCGCGCCCTCCAGCCAGCGCCGCCCCAGCAGCGCGAGGAAGATCAGTTTCTTGGGTTTGCGCTGCGCCATGCTCCAGTCGTCGAGCATGCCCCGGACGCTGATGAAGTACGGCTTGTGCAGCCGCCGCGCCAGGCGCGAAAGCTGGATGTTGTCGATCAGCCAAGCGCCGTGCACGTGCAGGAGGTCGGCGTCGCGGAGAACTCTCGCCGCCGCATCGACCGCCGGGCGTGAGAGCATCCCCGCCGGTCGGCGCGAAGCCGGAAGCACCCGCACGCGCGGATTCGCATCCGGCGCGACGGACTTCCAAGCGGCCGGCGCTTCGGCGTCGTCGAGCGTCAGGAGGGTCACTCGATGGCCGCGCCGCGCCATCGCCGCGCACAGGTCGAGCACGGCCCGGATCGGGCCGCCCCCTTCCGTGCGCAGCCGAGGGAAATAGTGGACGATTCGCAGCGGCGGCACTTAAGACCTGCCCACGGCGGCGAGCGGCTCGGGTCGTCGGACGTGGTCCGGCTTCGCCGCACCGCACAGTTCTTCAAGGCACGCGACCCAGCGATCGCACCACGCCTGCGCCGAATACGGCGCGGCGAGAGTTCGCGCGTTGGCGCCGAATTCCGGCAGCCGGTCGTGATTGTTGTGGATCCACGCCAGGGCCCGCGCGAAGTCCGCGGCGTTCTCGGTCGCGCAGCCCATGCCATTGAAGCAGTCGCGCACGAGTTCCACGCGAGATCCGCACGCCTCGGTGCACACGACGGGCAAGCCCGCGGCGCACGCTTCGACGATCACCAGCGGCCAGGGATCAAAGCGGCTGGCCAGCACAAACGCGCCATGCTCGACCAGGATGTCCGGCAGCTCGTGCGGCTGCACGAAGCCCATGTTCGTCGCGCCGGGTGTGTCGCGGATCACCGAGGCGTACGGCCCGCGCCCGCAGCACGTGAGCGGCCAGGGATCCTCGACGATGCGCCGGTAGCGCGTGTAGCCATCCATCATCACGTCGATCGCCTTGTCCGGCACGTATCGGCCCGTGTAGATGAACTTGCGCGGCCACCGCCCGGAAAGCGCGAGTCGCCGTTCGAGCAGCGGCGCGAACGACTCGTAGTCAACGCCGTACACGCCGCGCCGGATGCGCGACTCGGGGAAGCCCAGCAGACGCGCAAAGCGGAACGATCGCTCGCCGGTGACGAACACCCGGTCGATGCGGCTGAAGAAACGCCGCATCACGAATCGCCCGAGGCGCTGGCGCAGGGTGCCGAGGTACGGGTTGTCGATTCCAAGGATGAACTTTGTCCGAGCCAGTTCGGGATAGAACGGGATCTCCGTGTACGGCTTGATGAACCAGCCGTTGAGCACCACGACATCCGGCTTCTGCGCGACGACGAAGTCCCGCAGCCAGGCGGGGTCGATGGGCGCGTTGACCGGGAGCAGGTGGCACGGGATGCCGCGCATCAGGCTGTTGTCAAAGTCTGCGTATTCCTTCGGGTCGCCGCCGCCCTTGGCGAGCACGAAGAGGTTCACGCCGTCGCGCGCCGCAAGCGCGCGCCAGCACGCGGCCATGTAGCCCGAGATCTGCGCCCAGCAAACGAGGACCTTCATGCGCGGCCGTCCCTCGATTCCGCCATCATCGACGCGTCGGCACACTGACTGAAAAGGCTGCTCCGAAATGCAGAATCGGATGGTATCGGATGACCCGTCCTACGGCAGCGCCCCCTGCGTGAATCACGCGATACCTACAATTGACACACGCTGCGGCGAGGCTCAGTGCATCTCACTCGCGGGACTCGGCCGCCACTCGATGCTCCGGGCGTCGCCAGTCATCCACAACACGAGGAATCGGCGCGTGGCCTCGAAGTCCAGAGAAAACGATGCGTGTCTTCCCGTCGTTTCGACCATACGAACGAATACTCGGTTGAGCGAGGCACCGTACAAGATCGGTACTGTGTTCGCCGCTCTGAATTCGCGAGTGCGGAGCGGGCCGACGATGGCGACTTCACCCGGCGCCGCGATGACGTCATTCCAGTCAATTGGGGTGAGTCGCGCCGCCTGAAGCCATCGCCACACGAATACGCTGCCAAGAAGAATCGCAATCGTGCACTCGACCAGGCCAACGCCGACACCGTTGCGAGGAATCCCCATCGCCCCGGCGAACACCAGGAACCCACCGAAGAGGAGACTTACCACATGGACTTCCGAAATCGCTTCTTTCGGACCGTAGCGGCCGAGGAGTTCATGTTCGCTCTTCAGCACCTCAGAGTTATCGCCAACCTTCAACAGCGCTTCAACAGGGCGCGGCAGGAAGGACACACAGCAATTGGCGGAGCGCGTCCGCTTCAGCTTGGAGACAAAGAATTCGGTATCGAAACCACCGCCGCTCGCACCCACAATTGCGCGCGCATGCGCGCGAAACGCCCAGCGCTCCAGAGAGGGATCCCGTGAATACGGCCGATCAGGAAGCTCTTCTGATGTGCTTGACCTGGACGATCTCAGCAATTTCAACAGCCGTGACACCGCGCACGGCCGAAGGGATAATGGCAGACCGATGATCATAAGCCCCAAGAGGGCAAGCGAGGCGCAAGAAATGGCCCCGGCCAGGATGGGGCCGAGGCCATTTGCACTGGAAGTGTGGGCATGCCGCCACAGTTCCGGCAGCGCGTGCCTTACAACCGTGGCGATGCCGACCACAATGCAGTAGACGGCGACCAGAAGGAAATCCACCGGGAGATGGATCCAAGGGGTGCAGAAACCGGACCCGCACGAACTCTTGATGTGTACGAGTCGATTCATTGATCCTTGATTCGTCTCAGAAGGCCGCAACGCACGCCTGAATCAAGGGCGCAAGGACGCGATTGCGCACAGAGCCTGACACATCTGGTCAAGCTGTTGATCAAGGTCTTGGTATAGATCGCTGCGCTTGTTGCTCCATTCGTTGTAGCAATCGTACAACATGCCCGCCGTGCCGGCGGCTCCGACAGCAGCTCCGGCAGGACCGGCCACGCAGCCGAGGATCGTACAGAAGAGGCCGATCCCGCCCCGCCGAATCAAGCACCAGTGGTATTCGTCGTCGGCATCTGCCAAATCTTGCTGGGCCTGCACACACTTCTGCTGAGCGAAGTCCACGTACTGCTCCTGAAGGTCCGCCGGCAGTTCAAAGTTGTGCCCATGCGCCCAGCACGCGCACGGAGCTACTGCGCAGATTGGCGGACCGCCCTGTTGAACGTATTCCGTTGGCGCACGGCCCCACACAACCAGAAGCCTTTCTTGTGATCCAGTATCGTTCGTGTATGAGAGAGCGGTTGCTCGGATTGAGGCAGTCCCTGAGGGACCGATGATCGTCGCATCGACTATCCAGGCTTGTGCGGACCGCGATACGAATAAGTCGAACTGTGCTTGGGTAAGCTCGCCTTCGGACAAGGCCGCGTTCAAGTCGAGGGGGATAGACCAACTCGGAAGCAAACTGAATTGGGCTCCGACGTGATTCTGGCCAACGTTCCAG
>Ga0187894_10004603_pt1 | contig 14674 bp, 14 predicted proteins | sample GBC1701081metaG_FD_136650 | JGI IMG/M metagenome (GOLD analysis project Ga0187894, IMG submission 136650) | White microbial mat communities from a lava cave in the Kipuka Kanohina Cave System on the Island of Hawaii, USA - GBC170108-1 metaG ...
GCCAACAGCCACTACGTCACGCCCAAGCCGACCATGACCGGCGCCATCCAGAAGATCCGCGACGACCTGAAGAAGCGGCTGGACGAATACACCCGCGCCGGCCGGCTGCTGGAAGCCGAGCGGTTGGCACAGCGCACGCAGTTCGACATCGAGATGCTGGAGACCACGGGCTCGTGCGCCGGCATCGAGAACTATTCGCGCTACCTCACCGGCCGCAAGCCGGGCGAACCGCCACCATCGCTGTTCGAATACTTCCCCGAGGGCTCGCTGCTGATCGCCGACGAAAGCCATGTCACGGTGCCGCAGATCGGCGGCATGTTCCGCGGCGACTTCAACCGCAAGAGCGTGCTCGCCGAGTACGGCTTCCGCCTGCCCTCCTGCATCGACAACCGGCCGCTGAAGTTCGAGGAGTGGGACGCGATGCGGCCGCTGTCGATGTTCGTGTCGGCAACGCCGGGACCGTGGGAGATGGAGCGCACCGGCGGTGTCTTCGTCGAGCAGGTGATCCGGCCCACCGGCCTGATCGACCCGGTCACCATCATCCGACCGGTCGAGAAGCAGGTCGACGACCTGCTGGCCGAGTGCCGCGAGTGCGCCAAGCGCGGCGAGCGCGTGCTGGTCACGGTGCTCACCAAGCGCATGGCCGAGGACCTCACCGAATACATGCACGAAGCCGGCATCCGCTGCCGCTACCTGCATTCGGACATCGATACGCTGGAGCGCATCGAGATCATCCGCGACCTGCGGCTGGGCGCCTTCGACGTGCTGATCGGCATCAACCTCCTGCGCGAGGGCCTAGATATCCCGGAATGCGCCTTGGTCGCCATCCTCGATGCCGACAAGGAAGGCTTCCTGCGCTCGCCCACGTCGCTGGTGCAAACCATCGGCCGCGCCGCCCGCAACGTCGATGGTCGCGTGCTGCTGTACGCCGATCGCATGACCGACGCGCTGAAATACGCCATCAGCGAGACCGAGCGGCGGCGCGCCAAGCAGACGGCCTACAACGAGGAGCACGGCATCACGCCGGCCTCGATCCGCAAGAACATCAACGAAGTGCTGCAGTCGGTCGCCGAGCGCGACCACTACACCGTCGATACCGGCGTTTCGGGCGACGTGCAGCTGATCGGCCACAACCTGCAGACCCATATCGCCGAGCTGGAGAAGCGCATGCGCGAGGCCGCCGGCAACCTCGAGTTCGAGGAGGCCGCCCGCCTGCGCGACGAGATCCGCCGCCTGGAGGAAAACGACCTCGGCCTACCGCCCGGCGCCGTCGCGCCACGCTCAACGGGGGGCGCTGCCGCCGGCAGCAGTGCGCCAACGCCCTACGGCAAGGTCCAGAACTCCCGCACCTTCCGCGGCGTGAAGACCGGCTCCGGTTCGCGCGGCAAGCCGGCGCGCCGCAGCGGACGACGGTAGAAATTTTTCCTCCCCACGCAGTGGGGAGGTGCCCCGAAGGGGCGGAGGGGAGCCGACGTAGTCCCTGTAACTAAGACCACGTCGGCTCCCCCTCCGGCCTTCGGCCACCTCCCCCACTGCGTGGGGGAGGAAAACGTGTGCACGGCAGCGTTGCGCGCTCCATGGCTGCATCGTCGTGGCGCCGCCAGTAGGGTCGCGGTTTGTCGCCTTCCACCTGTCGTATGACGACGACCCCGACACCCACCACCACCGATACGCGTCTCTACATCATCGCCGTGCTGTCACTGACGGCGGTGCAGATGCTGTCGACCACGGCCTTCAACATCGCGGCCATCCTGGCGCCGGCGGCGGCACCGGCGTTGGGCGTCGCGGCCGATGACGTCGCCTACTACGTCTCGGCCGTCTATCTGGTCTCGATCTATGCCGCGATGGTCGGCGGACCGATGGCGCTGCGGCTGGGGCCGATTCGGCTGACCCAGTGCGGGCTCGTCGTTTCGGCGGTGGCATGCGTGGCACTGTCGTCGGGGCATGTCGCCCTCGCGGCGCTGTCGGCGATCATCCTGGGTCTGGGCGGCGGCCCCCTGACAGCCGCCAGCTCGCAGATCCTGGCGCGTGTCACACCGGCACGCCTGTCGAACCTGACATTCTCCATCAAGCAGAGCGGCGTGCCGCTGGGCTACGCGCTGGGCGGGACGCTGATACCGATCAGCGTCGAGCTGCACGGCTGGCAGGCTGTTGCCGCCGCCGTCGCCGGCATCTGCGTGATGACCGCCTTGGCGCTGCAGCCGCTACGGCCGCTCTATGACACCGGTGGCGCCGCGACCGGCCGGCTGCTGCCGACGTTCCGGCAGATCATCGACCCCCTGAAGCTGGCCTGGGCCGATCCCGTGTTGCGCCGCCTGTGCCTGGCGGCGATGTTCTTCTCGGCCATGCAGGCGACGATCGTGAACTTCACGGTCCTCTACGGCGTCAACGGCTTGCTGCTCGACTATGTCGCGGCCGGCATTCTGCTGTCCTTCGCCACCGCGGCCGGCATGGTCGGCCGCGTGTTCTGGGGCGCGCTGGCCGACGCCACGCGCCGGCCGCTGGCGATGCTGGTGGCGCTGGGCGGCATCATGGCGCTGGGCGGGCTCGCCATGGCCGCCGCGCATGGCGGCTGGCCATCCTGGCTGCTGCATGGCGTCGCCGTCGTGCTGGGCGGCTCGGCGATCGGCTGGAACGGCGTCTTCATCTCGGAGTGCGCGCGGCGCGCACCGCCCGGACGTGCCGGCGAGTTCGTCGGTGCCACGTCGTTCTTCGTGTTCCTCGGCCCGGTCGTCTGGCCGGTCCTGTTCCGCGGCCTTCTCTACATGACGCAGTCCTATGCCGCCGGTTTCGCGATCATGGCTGCGGCGACAGGGCTGAGCGCCATCAGCATCACCTGGCTGCTGCGGCGCGGCGAGCGATAGCGCCGATGACGTGGCCGGATCCGCATCAGCTCGCCGTCCTGTCGTTGGCCCTGGCGCTGGAGGCGCTGTGCGGCTACCCGGCGTGGATCTACGCACGCCTGTCGCATCCCGTCGCCTGGATCGGCCATCTGATCGACGGTCTCGACACGGCGCTGAACAGAGATGACGACAGCGCCGGACGGCGGCGCCTGCTGGGCATGTTGGCACTGACGCTGATCCTGGCGATCGCGGGCGCCGCTGCCATCGCAGCAAGCCATCTCCTGCGCGCCCTGCCCTTCGGCTGGCTGGCGGAAGCCATCCTGGCCGCCAGCCTCCTGGCGCAACGCAGCTTGCATACGCATGTCGCCGCCGTCAGCCATGCCCTGCGCAATGGCGGCGTTACCGCCGGGCGTATCGCCGTCTCGCACATCGTCGGCCGCGATCCCGACGCCCTCGACGAAGCCGGGGTGGGTCGCGCCGCCATCGAGAGCCTGGCCGAGAATTTCTCCGACGGTGTCGTGGCACCGGCGTTGTGGTTCACCCTGCTCGGCCTGCCGGGCATGGTGCTCTACAAGGCGATCGATACCGCCGACAGCATGATCGGCCACCGCTCGCCGCGGCATGAAGCATTTGGCTGGGCAGCCGCGCGGCTGGACGATCTCGTCAACCTGCCCGCGTCGCGCCTGTCGGCCGTGCTGATCGCCGGTGCCGCCGTCATCAGCGGCGGCAATATCCGTGGGACCTGGTCTGCCGTCCGACGCGATGCCCGGCACCACCGCTCGCCCAACGCCGGATGGCCGGAAGCCGCGATGGCCGGCGCGCTGGATGTGCGACTCGCCGGGCCGCGCATCTATGACGGCCATCGCGTCGAGGATGGCTGGATGGGCAACGGACGGGCCGAGGTGGTGCCGGACGACATCGATGCGGCACTGCGCCTCTATCGCCTGTCGTGCGGTATCCTGCTGGGGCTCGCTCTGGCGGCAGCCGTGGTGATGCCGGCTCCATAGCCGACCGGCTCAGCGCCCGTACAACGTCCGGTAGTCGCCCACCAGCAGGCCGAACAGCAGGTGGTCGTGCCACTTGCCGTTGATCTTGAGGTAATGGCGCGCGATGCCTTCCTCGCGGAAGCCCACCTTGCGCAGCACGGCGCGGCTCGAGCCGTTGGCCGGCAGGCACGCCGCCTCCAGGCGGTTCAGCCGGACCTCGTCGAAAATGAAGGGCAACATGGCGCCCAGCGCCTCGGTCATCAGGCCCTGACCGGCATGGGCCTGGCCCATCCAGTAACCGACATTGGCGCTCTGCGCGACGCCGCGGCGCACGTTGGACACCGAGATGCCGCCCACCAGCTGGCGCGGATTGCTGCGGAAGATGAAGAACGTGTAGCCCTCGCCCGCCCGCCACTCCTGCATGTAATGGCGCAGGCGGCGGCGATAGGCGTCACGGGTCAGGGCGTCCTCGCCCCAGGTCGGTTCCCACGGCGTCAGGTAGGCGCGGCTGGCGGCCCGTAATTCGGCCCATTCGCGCCAGTCATCGGCGGCCGGCGCGCGCAGGAAGACGCGCTCCCCCTGCACACGCGGCGTTGACATCAGCGCCAACGGGACATCTGAAAATCGGAACATCGATCGGCGGACCCCGCCCAGATTTTCACCCACCATACACCACCCCGGCGGTTTTCTCACCCACAGGGATCAGGCGTCAGGGGTCCAGGCCCCGGTTTTCAGGATTTCAACCGCCGGGCGATCGCGTCGTAGCTCTCCAGCTTGGCGATCGGCCCCAGGGCGCAGATCGCGGGCGGCGAATCCAACAGCCGGCGCGCCACCCGGCGCACGGCGTCGGTATCGACCGCCTCGATGTGCGTCACGGTCTCGCGATAGGGGATCGGGCGGCCGTAGATCAGCAGCTGCCGTGCCGCCTGCTCGCAGCGCGAATGGCTCGACTCCAGGGCCATCAGGGTGCCGGCCTTGAGCTGGGCGCGGGCGCGGGCGACTTCGGGCTCGTCGACATCATCGGCGACCTTGAGGAATTCCTCGCACACGATCGGCACCAGCTCGGGCAGGCTGTCGCCAGCGGTGCCGGCGTAGATGCCGAACAGGCCGCCGTCACGATAGGCGGCATTGAACGAATAGATCGAATAGACCAGGCCCCGGTCCTCGCGGATACGCTGGAACAGGCGCGAGGACATGCCACCGCCGAACAGGGTCGAGAACACGGCCATCGCATGATGGTCGGGGTCGAGATAGCCGAAGGCTTCGGTGCCGATCACCAGGTGCGCCTGCTCGAGGTCGTCGGTGTCACGCCGTTCACCGCCGGAAAACACCGGCGCCGTCAGCAGGACCTCGCCCGTGGAGCGCGGCAGCCGCCCGAAGGCCTTGTTCGCCAGGTCGACGAAGCGCTCGTGCTCGATGGCGCCGGCGGCCGACAGCACCATGCGTTCGGCCACGTAGCGGTTGCGCAGCCAGTCGAAGAGATCACCGCGCGCAATGGCGTTCACCGTCGTCTCGGTGCCCAAAACGGGCCGCCCCAGCGGCTGCTCGGGAAACGCGATCGCCTGGAAATTGTCGAAGATCACGTCATCCGGCGTGTCGTTGGCCTGGCCGATCTCCTGCAGCACGACGCCACGCTCGCGCTGCAACTCCTCCTCGATGAAGGTCGAGTCGAGCAGGATGTCGGCAACCAGGTCGACGGCCAGCGCCACGTCGTCCTTCAGGACAGCGGCGTGATAGGCGGTGAGCTCGCGGCCTGTGAAGGCGTTGAGGCTGCCGCCGACATTCTCGATCTCCTCGGCGATGCCGCGCGCCGTGCGGCGCTTGGTGCCCTTGAACGCCATGTGCTCGAGCAGGTGCGCAAGGCCGTTGCGCGGTGCCGGCTCATGCCGGGCGCCAGCCGCCACCCACATGCCCAGCGCCACGGTCTCGACATGGTCCATGGTGTCGGTGACAACGCGCAGGCCGTTGTCCAGGGTCGTGATGCGTAGAGTCATGCGAACACCGCGGCGTCGTCCAGGAGGCGCTTCAGCGCCCGGATATCGTTGGGTAGGGTCTCGTAGCGTTCTGGCCGGGCCGCCAGGCCCGCCAGGCGCGCCGGCATGGCCGGCGTCGCGCCCGTCGCCTGACGGACGGCATCGGGGAACTTGGCCGGATGGGCGGTTGCCAGCACGACCATCGGCACCGCCGGGTCGCCGCGGTGGCGGCGCGCCACGGCGTAGCCGACGGCGGTATGGGGATCGAGCGTCTCACCGGTCTCGCGCCGGGCATCGGCGATGGCATCCACGGTGCCGCGGTCATCGAGCCGACCGGCATCGAACGTCGCCCGCGCGCGGGCGAGCTGGGCCGCACTCACCGCCATGGCGCCGGTGGCGCGGAAGTGTTCCATGGCCGCCGCCAGCGCCTTGCCGTCACGGTCGAACAGGTCGAACAGATAGCGCTCGAAGTTGCTCGACACCTGGATGTCCATGCTGGGCGACAGGGTCGGCATCACGCCCGTCATCTGCTGTTCGCCGCTCTCGATGAAGCGCGTCAGGATGTCGTTGCTGTTGGACGCGATCAGCAGGCGATCGATCGGCAGCCCCATCGCGCGGGCGGCATAGCCGGCATAGATGTTGCCGAAATTGCCGGTCGGCACGCAGAACGACACCGCCCGCTCGGGCGCGCCCAACTGCAGGGCGGCATGGAAGTAGTAGACGATCTGCGCCATGACGCGCGCAAAGTTGATCGAGTTTACCGCGGTGAGGTGATGGCGATCGCGGAACGCCAAATCGTTGAAGCAGGCCTTGGCCAAGTCCTGGCAGTCGTCGAACGTGCCCTCGACGGCGATGTTGTGCACGTTGGGCGCCACCACCGTCGTCATCTGGCGGCGCTGCACCTCGCTGACGCGGCCCTGGGGATGCAGCATGAAGATGTCGATGGCGGCGCGGTCGCGTACCGCCTCGATGGCAGCGGAGCCGGTGTCACCCGATGTCGCGCCCACGATGCGCGCGCGGCGGCCCGAGCGGGTCAGCAGCGTGTCGAGCATGCGGCCCAGCAGCTGCAGCGCCACGTCCTTGAAGGCCAGCGTCGGGCCGTGGAACAGCTCCAACAGGTGCAGGCCATCGACCGGCAGCGCCTTCAGGCGCACGACGTCGGCATCGTCGAACGCAGCATAGGCCTCGCGTACCAGGCGGCCGAAGGTCGTGGTGTCGAACGTGTCGCCCACGAAGGGGGCCATGATGCGGGTGGCCAGCTCCGCATAAGGCAGACCACGCAGGCCTGCGATCTCGGCCGGCGACAGGGCAGGCCAGTGCTCCGGCACGTAGAGGCCGCCGTCACGCGTCAAGCCGGCCAGCATCACCTGCTCAAAGGTGAGCCGTTCCAACGGAGTGCGCGAGCCGTGGCGGGTGCTGATGTAGCGAAGGTCTGACATGGTCCGGGGGGCGATAGGGCGCGGACCATAGACGCGGGGGTCCCCCGGCGCAACGGCGCTTCGGTCACGGGTGCCCTGCTCGGGCACCTCGTATTTTCAGTCTTATGAGAATTTTTATTCGGCTGCCTGGATGCAGGCCGCATGCGCTTTTGTCACCCGCTTGGTCGAGGGCGGGAATTTGGCCAGCAGGGCCGCGGGCCGGGTCGGCCGCCGCACGAGATCGCCGCCGCAGTTGGGGCAGCGGCCGCTAAATCTTGTTTCCGCACATGTCGCGCAGAAAGTGCATTCAAAGGTGCACATCAGCGCGTCGGCGGCGCCGTTGGGCAGGTCCTTGTCGCAGCATTCACAATTGGGGCGCAGCTCAAGCACGGGAAGACTCCATACTTTGACCCCTCGCCCCGCGAGAGCGGGAGAGGATTTCGGGCTTCAGCCGACCGCGACCTTGGGCGGCGCCTCGGGCTGATTGGCCGGCGTTGGTACGACAGGTTCGTCCGGTAACGCTTCGGGCGTGGCCGAAGCAACGCTCTCGCTGGCAGGCGGTACGGCGGCCGCCTCCGGTTCAACCGGCGACACCGACGTCACGGGCTCGGCGGGCGCTGTGAGTTCGGCTGTCGTGACCGGCGGTGGTGCCAGTGCGTCGGTGGTCGAGGCATCGACCGAGGCGCGCGCGGCGGCCATCTCCTTCTCGACGTCGCTGGCCCCCTCGGCAATGGCGGCCTTGATCTCGCGCGTCGGGTCCAGGCCCTGCAGGTCGAGCACCGCGTCCTTGGTGCCGGCTTCGACCTGCTTCTTCAGCTCGTCCAACTCGGCCTGGCGCATCATGTCGTCGACATGGCCGCGGAACTCGCCGGCCATGTTGCGCGCCGTCGCCATCCAGCGGCCCACAGCGCGCAGCATGCCCGGCAGTTCCTTCGGGCCGATGACGATCAGCGCCACGGCGGCAATAACCAACAGCTCGGGAGCGTCGATGCCGAACATGGGAAATGCGCGACCTTGAACCGACTCAGGTCTTCACGTGTTCCTTGGATCCGGCCGCGGCCGGATCGTGCGTCGTGCCCTGGCCGATTGGCTTGGCATCGTCGCCCGGCGTCGTGGTCTTGGCTGCCTGGTCCGGCTGGCCCTCGGTCGCGACGCCTTTCTTGAAGGCGCTCAGGCCCTTGCCGAAATCGCCCATGAGCTGCGAGATCTTGCCGCGGCCGCCGAACAGCAGCAGTACGACCGCCAACACGATCAACCAATGCCAAATACTGAAGCTACCCATTGCCCGCCTCCTGCCTGTCGATGGCCGGACCTGTGCCCGGAAAGTTAACCGGTTTATGGCCTACCGCCCGCCGGGCCGCAACACAGCCTCGCGCAGAGTTGCGCCGGCCACCCTCTTCATGTGGGGCTTGGCGCAGGAAAAACGAAGGCCTGCCGCGGGTCCAGCGAGATTCGCAGTTCGCTGCCTTCGGCCGGCAGGAACTGGCCGGGGACTCGCACATGCCAGTGGCTATGCGCCTCCGGTCCACCCGCGACATCGTGACGGTGCGTCGGGTCAGTCTGCAGGCAGACATGCACCCAACTCGTGCGGCCCAGCAGACGCGCCGCCAGCACGCGCACCGGCAGCTCGCCGATCGGGGCCGCGGCAACGATACCTTGCTCGGCGCCTGCCACCTTCAGGGCTTCCGGCCGAATCAGCACATGGACGGCCAGACCGTCGGTGTGGCCGTTCGCCGACAGCATGCCGAACGGCGTCCGTACGGCGCCGTTGCGCACCACGCCATCGATGCGATTCACCTCGCCCATGAATTCGGCAACAAATTCGCTGGCTGGCTGCGTATAGACCTCGGCGGGTGCACCAATCTGCTCGAGGCGCCCATCGCGCATGACGGCGATGCGATCGGCCATGAACATCGCCTCTTCCGGATCATGCGTCACCACCAGGGCCGTGACCTGATCCGATTTCAGCAGATGCAACGCCTCGTCGCGCACCGCCGAGCGCAGCCGGGTATCGAGCCCCGAGAACGGTTCGTCGAGCAGGATGGCGCGCGGCGACGGCGCCAATGCGCGCGCCAGGGCAACGCGCTGCTGCTGCCCGCCAGACAGCTGGTGCGGCCAGGCGTTGACGTAGCCGTCCAGATGGACGCGCCTCAGCATCGCCTCGACGCGGGTCCGCTTGGCCGCGGACGCGATCTTGCGCAAGCCGTAGCCGACGTTGCCCGCGATATCCAGATGGGGGAACAGCGCCATATCCTGGAACACGAAGCCGACGCCGCGCGCCTCGGGCGGCAGGTCGCGCCCCGGCTCGCCGACCACGCGACCGGCAACCGCAATCCGTCCGCGTTGCAAAGGCTCCAGGCCGGCAACCAGACGCAGCACCGTCGTCTTGCCGCAACCTGACGGGCCCAACAGGCACACCAGTTCGCCCGGCGCCACCGCGAGCGCAAAGTCCCGCACCACGGCGGTGCCGTCATAGGCGTGATGGATGTCGGTGAGATCGAGGCCGGCGGGTCCGGTCATGCCGGCTTCATAGCCGCTGGCGTGCCGCTACTCCAGTACAGCGTTTGCGCACCGTCCCATCGGGGCCGGCATCAATCGCCGGCCGCCGCCGCTTCAGGCTGGTTCCGGATGCAATGTCGAGAGGCTGATTGGCAGATCATTGCGGTGATCGCGAATGAGGCCGGCTGGCGGGACGGATGCATCGAGCTGGGCGTAGAGGTAGGTGCCGACACACGTTTTCGAGGCCGCGGTATCGCTGGCGTACAGTGCGACGCTCTCCCCCTCTTCTATCGTCAGCAGCAGGCCAGATCCGTGCCAAACGCCCCGATTGACGGCTTCAAAGCCCGGCGCAACGTAAAATGTCTTGCACATGATGAAATGGCCTTGGTGTATCGCAGACGGGATCCCACGCGCGGGACGGTAGAGGTCGACGCGCAGCCGACTGGCAAAACAGCGGCGGCCGGGACGTGAAATCGTCGCGTTTTGCACCGATCGGCGGTCATGGCTATTTCACGCCCGCCAGACGACCGCTTTAACTTCGGCCGCTAAGACCGTCGGTTGCGCCGCCAATCGTCTTCACGATCGTGCAGCAAATAGTCGGCACCGAGCTGGTCGAGGCTGGGGCATCCGATCTGACCTAGTGTCAGATCTATTTCGCGTCGCAAAATGTTGATTGCCTTGGCGGCACCCGCCTGACCGCCGACGGTGGCGCCGTAGAGGGTGGCGCGACCGACAAACACGAACTTGGCGCCCAGGCACAACGCAATCAAGGCATCGACGCCACGGCGCACGCCGCTGTCCAGCATCAGGGTCATGCGGTCGCCGACGGCATCACGGATGGCAGGGAACACGTCGACCGGCGACGGCGCCCGGTCGAGCTGCCGGGCGCCGTGATTGGACACCATGATCCCGTCGACGCCCAGGGACGCGGCCCGGACGGCGTCATCGCTGTGCATGATTCCCTTGATCACGAAGGTGCGCGGCCACAGGCGACGGAACGTCTCGACGTCACGCCATGTCAGCGGTGCGGCGGTCTGTGTAGCAACGAAGGCAGCGACGGCATCGGCGCTGGCGCCTTTCTCGGCATAGGGCACCCAGTTGGAGAACATCGGCGTGCCCTGCTTCAGGTACCCGGCCAACCAGCCCGGGTGGCGCAGCGCCTCGAGCTTGGTGCCCCAGGAGAGTTTCAGCGGGCGCGTGAAGCCATTGCGCTGGTTGCGCTCGCGATTGGAATGCACCGGCACGTCGACCGTCAGCACCAGTGTGGACAGGCCGGCCGCATCGGCGCGGCGGATCATGTCCTCGGAGATCTTTTTGTCGCGCGCCGCATAGAGCTGGTACCAGCCGTGATCCGGCGCGACCTTGCCCAGATCCTCGATCGAAGCCGTGCTGCTGCCCGACATGATGAAGGGGATGTTGGCGGCACGCGCCGCCGCCGCCAGCATCAGATCGGCGCCGGGCCGGAACAGGCTGGCGAGCCCGGTCGGTGCGATGCCGAAGGGACTGGCATACGTACGGCCGAAAAGACTCGCCGACTGATCGCGCGTGGAGACGTCGACGAGATAGCGCGGCACCAGACGATGCTGGCGAAAGGCCTGCTCGTTGACATCCAGGCCATCCTCGTCCTCGACGCCTCCCTCGATGAAGTCGAAGGCGATCTTGGGCAGCCGCCGCTTGGCCGCGCGCCGGAGATCGTCGACGTTGACTATGCCGTCCATCGTTTCCCTGCCCGCTCTTGGTTACGCCTCAAACCCTACGCGACTTTTGTCCGGCCGATTGCCGTGAAAACGCATGCCGGGCACGCAATAACCGCGATCACGCCGGCGGCTTGATGCCGGCCTCCTTGATGACCTTGCGCCAGCGCACGGTCTCGCTGGCCAGCCGCTCGGCATAGGCCTGCGCCGGCCCGCCGGTGGGAATGTAGCCCAGCGACAGTAGCCGCTCGCGCACCGCCTCGACCTTCAGTGCGTTGTTGATGGCGGCGTTATAGGTCGCGATGACATCCGCCGGCGTGCCGGCCGGTGCCGTCACGCCAAAATAGACGGCGGCTTCGAGATCCGGCATGCCCAGTTCGGCGGCCGTCGGCACGTCGGGGACAGCGGCGACACGCCTGGGCGCGCCGACGATCAGGCCGCGCATGGTGCCCGAGCGCACCTGCTGGTCGACAGGTGTCGTGACGTCGACGAACGCCGGCACGTGGCCCGCAACGACATCGCGCAACGCTTCGGCGGCTGCCTTGTAGGGAATGTGCTCCAGCTTGCGGTCCACCTTCAGGCTCAGAAGCTCGCCCCACAGATGCGGCAGGCCACCGGTGCTCGACGTGCCGTAGGCCACCGTGCCGGGCTGTTTCTTCAGCCAGGCGGTGAACTCTGCCATCGTCTTGGCAGGGTGACTGGTGCGCACCCCGAGAAACACCGGGATGTCGGCGAACTGCGCGACCGCGGTGAGGCTCTTCTGCGGATCGATCGGCAACGGGATGTCGAAGGCCGGCAGCAACGCGGCGGTCGTCGTCGTCAACAGCAAGGTCGTGCCGTCGGGCTTGCTGTGGGCGACCGACTGCATGCCGACCATGGTGCCGCCGCCCGGCTTGTTGTCGACAATCACCGAGCGCCCGAGGTCGGCCGCCATGCGCTCGGCCAGCAGGCGCCCCGCCGTATCCGTCGAGCCGCCGGGACCGTAAGGCACGACCAGCCGGATGGGCTGGCCGCTGGATTGACCAGCGACCGGTCCGGTCGCCGCCGTCGCCGCGATCGCAATACCTGCCTGCACAACCCGTCTGCGTCCGATCATTGTCGCTGCGTCTCCCTCAAGATCCACTCGATCTGCCCGGGCCGCGACCGGCGGTCAATGCGTGGTGGCGCCTGCCGTCCATGCCCCCACCGCATGTCCGCGCCCGACCAGGATCGACGCCGGGCGATCGAAAAGTGAATGCCATTCATTTTTGTTGCCGATGGTCGGCAGGTCTTTCTACTATGGCAACGGAACCGGTCTTCGCGGGAGTGGCGCCATGGTGGACGTGAAGTGCGAACGACGCGGCGTTGCGTTGTGGATCGTCATCGATCGCGAGGAGCGCCGCAATGCACTGAACGAGGACGTCGCGCGTGGCATCGCCGACGGCATCCGGCTGGCCCAGGATGACCGCTCGATCCGCGCCGTGGTACTGACCGGTGCCGGCGATCGCGTGTTCTGCGCCGGTGGTGACGTGAAGCCCGATGCCGAGGGCAACCCGTTTGATGCCGATCCGGCGCAACCACGCAACCCCGTCGTCGAGCTGTTCAAGGAAATGGAGCGCTGCGACGTGCCGATCGTGGCGCGCGTCAACGGCCACGCCTACGGCGGCGGCTTCGGCCTGGTGTGCGCCTGCGACATGGCGGTGGCCGCCGAAGAGGCCAAGCTGGGCACGCCCGAGGCGCGCATCGGCCTGTTCCCCATGATGATCCTGCCCTACATGTTGCGGGTCGTGCCCCGCCGCGCCCTGCTTGAGATGTGCGTCACCGGCGAACCGTGGACGGCGGCGGAAGCCAAAGCCTTGGGAATCGTCAATCACGTTGCCCCCGCCGCCGAGCTCGACGCCAAGCTCGACTGGTTCCTGGCACGCTTCACCGACAACTCACCGACCGCCGTCCGCCTGGGCAAGCACGCGCTCCACGCCGTTCAGGACATGACGCTGCCGCAGAGCCTCGACTTCGCGCAGAACTTCCTGGTCCAGATGGCGCGCACCCAGGATGCCCGCGAAGGCTTCCGCGCTTTCAACGAACGGCGCCGGCCCGAGTGGCCGGGTCGATAAGGAGCCACTCGCCATGGGCAACGCCGTCTCCTTCGGCCTCAGCGACGAGGACCTGCTGAACCTGCCGCTGCACTTCAGCCCCGGCCTGTTCGAGGGCCAGGTGGTGCTGGTGTCCGGCGCCGGCAGTGGGCTGGGCAAGGCGATCGCCATCCAGTTCGCACGCCTGGGCGCGCGGCTGGCGATCTGCGGCCGGCGCGCCGAGCGCCTGGAGGTGACCGCGGCCAGCATCCGCAAGGTGGGCGCGACCTGTTCGGTTCATCCCATGACGATCCGCGACCCGGCGCAGGTCGAGCAGCTGATCGACGCCGTGTGGCAGGAGCACGGCCGCCTCGACGTCCAGATCAACAACGCCGGCGGTCAGTTCCCGCAACCGGCCATCGACTTTTCGACCAAGGGCTGGAACGCCGTCATCGACACCAACCTCAACGGTCCCTGGTACATGATGCAGCAGGCGGCGCAGCGCTGGCGCGATGCCGGCACCAGCGGCAGCATCGTCAATATCGTCGCGGTGGTGTGGCGCGGCATGCCGGGCGTGGCCCATACCTGCGCGGCGCGGGCCGGCGTGATCTATCTCAGCAAGACGCTGGCCGTCGAATGGGCGCCGCTGAACGTACGTGTCAACTGCGTCGCCCCGGGTGTCATCGCCACCGAGGGCATGAACGTCTATCCCGACGAGGCCCGCGCCGAGTTCGACCGCTCCAACCCGATGAAGCGCTTCGGCGACGTGCAGGACGTCACCGATGCCTGCTGCTACCTCGCCGGCCCCTCCGGCAAGTTCGTCACCGGCGAGGTGATCACCGTCGACGGCGGCAACCAGCTCTGGGGCGAGCAATGGACGGCGGGACGGCCGGAGTATTTCAAGGTGTGAGAACCCGTTGTTGCCTTCATGGTGAGCTTGTCGAACCATGAAGGCGTCGCACGAACGAAGGTGCGCATTGCTTCATGGTTCGACCCGGTGAATGCGAAGCATTCACCTGTGCTCACCATGAAGCTGTTCTGCGGCCTCTACGCGTCTCACCCCTTCATCAGCTCGCCGGCGATGATCAGGCGGCGGATCTCGCTGGTGCCGGCGCCGATCTCCAGCAGCTTGGTGGCGCGGTACAGGCGGTTGATCTCAGTCTCGCGCATGTAGCCGGCGCCGCCGAAGATCTGCACGGCCTCGGTCACC
>Ga0187894_10004605_pt1 | contig 14670 bp, 13 predicted proteins | sample GBC1701081metaG_FD_136650 | JGI IMG/M metagenome (GOLD analysis project Ga0187894, IMG submission 136650) | White microbial mat communities from a lava cave in the Kipuka Kanohina Cave System on the Island of Hawaii, USA - GBC170108-1 metaG ...
ATCCTGGTCGACGATCACCCCGTGTTCCGGGACGGGCTCCGGCAGTGCCTCGAAGCGCGCAAGACGGTGCGCGTGACGGCAGCGGTCGGCAGCGGCGATGAGCTCTGGAGGGCGATCCGCATCCACGGTCGCCCGCACGCGATCCTGATGGACGTCGAGATGCCCGGCGAGGGCGGCATCGAGCTCACGAAGGCCCTGCACGAGAAGCACCCCGAGGTGCGCGTCGTCATGCTGACGGCGTTCTCGGATTCCGAGCGCGTGTTCGCGGCGCTCAAGGCCGGCGCGGTTGGCTACCTCTTGAAGAACGCGTCGCCCGACGAGATCCGCGACGCGGCGCTGCGCGCCGCGGCCGGCGAGCCGATGCTGTCGGGCGAGATCGCAGGGCGCGTGCTGCGCGAGTTCGAGCGCGAGCGCAAGGAGGAGCACCTGCGCGAGCAGCTCGCGGCGCTCACGGCGCGCGAGGAGGAGATCCTGAAGCTCCTCGCCACGGGCGAGTCGAACCGTGAGATCGGCCGGCGTCTGTTCATCAGCGAGCAGACGGTGAAGAACCACGTCGCGAGCATCTTCCGGAAGCTGCAGGTGAACGACCGTACCAAGGCGGCGCTCCTCGCCGTGAAGCTCGGGCTCGGCGCCCCGCGACCCGTGTGAACCCGCGGCTGCGAACGGCGCTTCGCGCGATCGTGATCGCCGGCGGCGCGGCGGTGACGCTCCTCGCCGCGAGCGAGCTGCGCGTCGCCGCCTGGCCCATCTACGCGACGTACGTCGCGGTCGCGACCGTCCTCTACCTCTTCTACGTCGAGGTGCTGCCGAACATGCCGCTGCCGATCCCGGGGCTCGCCGCGACCATCGGCTTTCTCTACGTCGGCGGGCTCCCGATCGTGCTCTTCCAGATCGTCGCGTCGGTGCTCTCGCACTTCCTCTACCGGACGCTCCCGGAGCGCTGGCAGCGATGGGCGCATCCCGGCGTGACGATGGCGCAGCCCGGACCCGACTGGGGTGCGTTCCTGATCGGGCTCGGGGCGCGCGTGTGGATCGTCGGAGCGATCGCGCCGGGCGTCCAGCCGACCGCGCATCCCGGCGTGATGGCGATCGCGGAGCTCGGCAGCTACGTCGTCTGGACGTCGGTGTCCGCGCTGCCCATCTACGCCTTCCGCTCGCCCATCTGGTCGATGGCGGAGCGGGGCTTCCAGCCGCTCATGCAGGACATGTTCATCATCTTCGTGTTGGGCCTCACGCCCTTCGTGTTCATGATCGCGTACGGCTACCAGGCGCACGGCCTGCCGGGCGCGGCGCTGTGGGCGCTCTCGACGATCGGGCTCCACGCGCTGCTGAAGAGCCTCCACGAGCGTCGCGTCGGGATGGAGGTACTCAACCGCGAGCTCGAGCACCGCGAGCGCCTCTCGGCCATCGGCAGGATGTCGTCGGTGGTTTCACACCAGATCCTGCAGCAGCTCGGGATCATTCGTCTCTACACCGACCTCATTCGCAACGCCGATGCGTCGGGCGATCCCGCGGCGGCCGTCGGACAGGCGAAGGCGAACGCCGGTCGCGTCGAAGAGGCGCTCGATGGCGTCAACCGCGTGATGACGGACCTCCTCGTCTTCAGCCGCGACCTGCGCCTCCACCTCTACGAGCACGCGCTGGGCGGCCTGCTCGCCGAGTGCGTGGCCGAGTGCGAGCCGCAGGCGGCGGAGCGCGGCGTCGCGCTCCGGCTCGAGTGCGAGCCGGACCTGCGCGTCACGATCGACAAGCTCAAGGTGAAGCAGGCGGTCGCGAACGTGATCCGCAACGCGGTCGAGGTGTCGCCCGCGGGGGCGGCGGTGCTCGTCCGGAGCACCCGGCGAGACGACGCGGTCGAGGTGGCGGTGATCGACCGCGGGCCCGGCGTTTCCGAGCCCGACCGCGACGCGATCTTCACGCCGTTCTTCACCACCAAGGAGACCGGGACCGGGCTCGGCCTCGCCATCGCGCGCGAGTTCGTGGTCGCGCACGGTGGCGAGATCCGAGTGGATGGTGTGGCGGGAGACGGGGCGTGCTTCGTCGTGCGGTTGCCGCTGCGTCCGGCCGCCTGAGCTCACGCCGCGACGGTGCGGGCCGTCATGCGCGCGTCGGCTTCGACGCGACGCGGGCCGAGGACGAGGTAGGAGAGGGGGCCGACGCTCCCGAAGGCGAGCGTCAGGAGCGCGTAGGGAAGCCACGCGCGCCCGTGGGCCCGCGCGTCCTCCCACATCCAGGCGGCGACGAGGCCGAGCGCGATGCATGCGTCGGCGAACAGCGTCGTCGTCGCCAGGTTCGCGAAGCAGAGCGCCAGGCTCCCCTCGAACCCGTACGTGTAGATCGTGTAGGCCGTGAGCGCCGCGAAGTCGGCGAGCACGATCCCGAGAGCGATCCGTCGTCCGTTGGTCATGTGAACCTCCTTGGCGTGACGGCAATCCAATTCCCGTGCCGCAACGCCGGCCCCGCGCCACGAGCGGCTCGTCCCGCCGCGTGTGGCGGCGGCGCCACGGCCGTAGCGGGGGCGCCGCGCCCCGCCGTTGCAGGCCGGAGAAGGACTGGGGGAGAATCCCTCACCGTGGGCGGCCCGCCGGTTGCAGACGCTCGGAGCATGCTCGCACGACTTTTCGTCCCCGGTAGCCTTCGCTGGTGGGGAACAGCCGTCGGGGTCGCCATCAGCGTGGGCGATGCGGCGCTGCTGTCGTTCTTCGGCACGAGCTTCACCCTGGGTGGGCGCGACGTCTTCTGGCTCGTCTCCGCCTGGTTCGGCGGCACGGGTGGGCTTCTCGGCTTCCTGCTCGGAGACGCCGTCGAGCTGCGACGCCGCGAGCGCGCCGCCGCCGAGGCGCTCGCCGGCGCGCGTACCCGGCTCGCGCAGAGCGAGAAGCTGGCGGCGTTGGGCCAGCTCGCCGCGGCGATCGCACACGAGGTGCGGAATCCCCTCGCGGTCGTGCGCTCGGCCGCGCAGGGGATCACCGAGACACTCCCCGCCGACGATACGAACGGGCGCCGGTCGGCGTCGTTCATCATCGCAGAGGTCGACCGCCTGGCGAGTGTCGTGAGCTCCCTGCTGGCATTCGCGCGGCCGCTGCAGATCCACCTCCGTCCCGTACCGCTCGGCGACGTGGTGGCGCGCGCGGCGGATCTCGCCCACGGTGAGCTGGCGGCGAAGGGCGTGGGCCTCCAGCGCGACGAGCCGTCGGCGCTGCCCGTCATCACGGCTGACGGCGACCTCGTCTGTCAGGTCCTGCTGGGTCTCCTCTCGAACGCCGCCGAGGCCGCCCCCGCCGGCGGCGAGGTCACGGTGAGCGCCCGCGCCGAGAGCGGCGCCGTCCGCATCGCCGTCGCCGACAACGGACCCGGCGTGAAGGAAGAGATCCGCGGGCGTATCTTCGAGCCCTTCTTCACGACCCGCTCGCGGGGCACCGGCCTCGGCCTCGCCGTGGCCCGCCACATCGTCGAAGCGCACGGCGGCCACATCGAGGTCGGCGACCGCCCCGGCGGCGGCGCCTGCTTCACGGTAATGCTGCCCCTGGAGGCCGCGTGAGCGGCCTGTCGATCAGTCGCCGCGTGAGCGGCCGACGCCCACCGGAGCGCCGCGCCGCAGGCGCGACGGCCATGCCATGAGCACCCGCGTCCTCGTCGTCGACGACGAACCCCGCATGGCCGAGGTGATGGCGGCGGCACTCGCGCGCGCGGGACACGAGTGCACCGTCTGCACCTCCGGCGCGCAGGCGCTCGGGACGCTCGAGGAGCGCGGCGCCGACGTGGTCGTCACCGACTGGAAGATGCCCGACATGGACGGCCTCGCGCTCCTGCGCGCCGTGCACGCGAAGCGACCGGGGCTGCCCGTGATCCTCGTCACGGCACACGGAACGGTGCCGGCGGCTGTCGCGGCGATGCGCGAAGGCGCCTTCGACTACGTGACCAAGCCCTTCGACAACGACGAGCTGCGCGGGCTGGTCGCGCGCGCGCTCGATCTCGTGCGGCTCGAGCGCGAGAACCAGTATCTCCGACAGGAGGTCGGCGCGCGCTACGGGCCCGATGCGATCGTGGCCGAGAGCCCGCAGAGCTGCGCCATGCTCGATCTCGTGAAGCGCGTCGCGCCGAGCCGCGCCGCCGTGCTCATCCAGGGCGAGAGCGGGACGGGCAAGGAGCTGGTGGCGCGCCTGCTGCACTTCTGGAGCGATCGCGTCGGGCGGCCGTTCGTCGCCGTGAACGTCAAGGCGTTCGCCGAGAGCGTCATCGAGAGCGAGCTGTTCGGGCACGAGCGCGGCGCGTTCACCGGCGCCGTGGCTGCGCGCGCGGGCTGCTTCGCGCGCGCGCACGGCGGCACGCTCTTCCTGGACGAGATCGGCGAGATCGGCGCCGACGTGCAGGCGAAGCTCCTGCGCGTCGTGCAGGACGGCGAGATATTGCCGGTCGGTGGCACGAGGTCGCGCCAGGTGGACCTGCGCCTGGTGACCGCCACCAATCGCGTGCTGCGCGACGAGGTCGCTGCCGGTCGCTTCCGCGAGGACCTGTACTTCCGCCTGAACGTGATCCCGATCCAGCTCGTCCCGCTCCGCGAGCGGCGCGACGACGTCCTCCCGCTCGCGCGCCATTTTCTCGCCCGCCACGCGAGCGAGGCCGGGCGGCGCCTCGAGTTTTCGGCCGAGGCGGAGGACGCCCTGCGGGGGCATCCCTGGCCCGGCAACGTGCGGGAGCTCGAGAACGCGATCGAGCGCGCCGTGGTCCTGGCCCGGAGCGCCGTGGTCACGCCCGAGGACCTCCTCCTGGAGCAGGGGACGCGGGGGGCGGGGGCCGTCCCCGCCGAGGGCACGCTCCAGGAGAGCCTCGATGCTGCCTCGGCCGCCCGCATCCGGGCGGCCCTGTCGGCTGCCGGAGGCGAGCGAACCGCCGCCGCCAGGGCGCTAGGAGTCGATCGGACCACCCTATATCGCCTGATGCGGCGTCTGGGGCTCTGACCCCTGAGCCCTCGGAGCGTTGTCAGGAGCCGCGCGGCCGGCATATCATCCCAGCATGCAGACCCTGAAGGCGCGGGTGCGCGCTGGCCGCCTGGTACTGGACGAGCCCACCCGGCTTCCCGAGGGTACCGAGATCGAGCTCACGACGACCGAGCGCGGCGACGACCTCGACGCGCAGGAACGGGCCGCGCTGCACACGGCGCTGGCCGACGCGTGGCAGAGCGCCACGCGGGGCGAAACCAAGCCGGCCAAGCAGCTGGCGACGAAGCTTCGCAAGCGCGCGTGAAAGTCAGGGTCCGAACGACCCGCCAGGCGGACGAGCAGGCCCTCCGCGTCGCCGATTGGTGGCGCGAGCATCGTGCCGCCGCCCCCACGGTCTTCGTCGACGAGCTGATCGGGGCGATCGCCCTCCTCGAGGACGCGCCCGACATCGGCCGCCGCTATCGCCGCGCCAAGGTGCCCGGCCTGCGCCGGTTGCTCCTCCCGCGCTCGGCCCACCACGTCTACTACGTGCACGACGCGACAGCGGGCGAGGTGGTCCTGCTCGCCATGTGGGCGGCGGTCCGACGAGCCGGCGTGCCCCTGCACTGAGGAGCGCCCGGGACGGTGCCGCTCGACCAGTACCGTCGCAAGCGGGACTTCCGTCGCACGCCCGAGCCGCAGGGCGGCCACGCGCGCGGCCCGGGGCTCGCGTACGTGATCCAGAAGCACGCCGCGCGCCGGCTCCACTACGACTTCCGCCTCGAGCTGGACGGAACGCTGAAGAGCTGGGCCGTCCCGAAGGGCCCGAGCCTCGATCCATCGGAGAAGCGGCTCGCCGTGCACGTAGAGGATCACCCGCTCGACTACGGCACCTTCGAAGGCGTGATCCCGCCGGGGCAGTATGGCGCGGGCAGCGTCGTGCTCTGGGATCGCGGGCGCTGGGTGCCGCGCGAAGACCCTCACGAGGGCTACGCCAAGGGGAGGCTCAAGTTCGAGCTGATCGGCGAGAAGCTTCGCGGCGGATGGACCCTCGCGCGCATGGGCGGCCGGGCGGGCGAAGGCGGCAAGAACTGGCTCCTTCTGAAGGAGCGCGACGGCGCGGCGCGGCCGCTTTCCGACGGTGACATCCTGGAGGAGCGGCCGGAGAGCGTCGCCGGCGATCCGCCGGCCGCCGACGCGCCCCGCGCGAGGCTGCCGGGGAAGCTCTCGCCCCAGCTCGCGACGCTCGCCTCGGAGCCGCCGGCGGGCGACGAGTGGATCCACGAGCTCAAGTACGACGGCTATCGCGCGCTCTGCCGGATCGAGCACGGCCGCGCGCACCTCTTCTCGCGCAGCGGCAAGGAGTGGACGAAAGAGATGGCGCCGATCGCTGCCGCCGCGGCGACGCTGCCGGTGGAAAACGCCTGGCTCGACGGCGAGGTCGTCGTGCTGCAGCCCGACGGGCGTACGAGCTTCCAGGCGCTGCAGAACGCGCTCTCGACGGGTCGCGCCGACGCGCTCAGCTACTACGTCTTCGATCTGCCGTACGCCGACGGCCGCGATCTCCGGAAGGTGCCGCTCCACGCGCGCAAGCAGGAGCTGGCGGCGCTCCTCGCGCAGGCGGGGCCCGCGCGGAGCCTCCTGCGCTACTCCGACCACGTCGACGGCAACGGCGCCGCGTTCCTGCGGCACGCGACGCAGCTCGGCGTCGAGGGCATCGTGTCGAAGCGACGCGACGCCGAGTACGAGAGCCGTCGCACGACGGCGTGGCTCAAGGTGCGGCTCATGAAGCGCCAGGAGTTCGTGATCGGCGGCTTCACCGATCCCGCCGGCAGCCGGACGGGGCTCGGGGCGCTCCTCCTCGGCGTGTACGACGGCAAGACGCTCGTCTACGTCGGGCGCGTCGGCACGGGCTTCGACGACCGCACGCTGCGCACGCTGCGCGCGCGTCTGGAGAAGCTGGAGATCGAGGAGTCGCCGTTCGAGCCGAGCGAGGTGGCGCCGCCCAAGGGCAGCCGCTTCGCGCGTCCCGAGCTCGTTGGCGAGGTCGCGTTCACCGAGTGGACGGGCGACGGCCAGCTCCGCCATCCCACCTTCCAGGGGCTGCGCGAGGACAAGCGACCCCACGACGTGGTACGCGAGCGGGCAGCCGTGCTTCCGCCTCGCAACCAGGCGACGCAGGTTGCGGGCGTGCGCCTCACGCACCCCGAGCGCGTGCTGTATCCCGAGGTCGGCGTGACGAAGCTCGAGCTGGCGCAGTTCTACGAGTCGATCGCGCGCTGGATCCTGCCGCACCTGGCCGGCCGTCCGCTCTCGCTCCTGCGCGCGCCGGACGGTCTTGCCGGCGAGCAGTTCTTCCACAAGCACATCGGCAAGGGCTGGCCCGACGCGCTCCGGCGCGTGAAGGTGCGCGAAGGTGGTCGCGAGGTGACGTACGCCGCCGTCGACGACGCGGCGGGCCTCGTCGCACTCGCGCAGATGGACGTGCTCGAGATCCATCCGTGGGGCTCGCGGCACGACCAGATCGAGCGTCCCGACCGGATGATCCTGGATCTCGACCCCGATCCCGATCTGCCGTGGCGTCGGATCGTCGAGGCCGCGGCGCACGTGCGCGTCTTCCTGCACGACCTGGGGCTCACGAGCTTCGTCAAGACGACGGGCGGGAAGGGGCTGCACGTGGTCGTGCCGATCGCGCGGCGGCTCGACTGGGACGAGGTGAAGGACTTCTCCGGCGGCGTGGCGCGCGTGCTCGCGCGGCGCGATCGGGATCTCTTCACGGCGTCGATGTCGAAGTCGGCACGGACGGGCAAGGTGTTCGTCGACTACGTGCGCAACGCCCGCGGCCAGACGGCCGTGGCGGCGTACTCCACGCGCGCGCGGCCGACCGCGCCCGTGTCGACCCCGCTGCGCTGGGACGAGCTGCTCGCCGAGACGTCGGCCGACCGGTGGACGGTGCGGAACGTCGGACGGCGGCTCGCGGCGACCAAGCGCGATCCGTGGGCAGGGTTCGAGACGCTGCGGCAGGGGATCACGGCGGAGATGCGGAGCGAGCTCGGCGGATCCGAGTGAGACAGACGCTGGCGCGAAGTGATGAACCTCCAGCTCGGCGCGGGGGTCGTGTGGTCGTGGATACTCGGCTTCGCGATTTGGGAGGGATGCGGGCCGACCCGAGCGAGCTTCGTCGCGGTTGATCCCGGCCGCGGAGCCGGGCACAAGGGGGCCCGTGGGGGTGCGCGGGTGGATTCGACGGTCCTTGGCCGCGCTCGCCGTCGTCGCGTGCACCGCCTGCGGACTCGCCCCCGCCGCACCCGTGACGATCCAGGTCGCGGCCGAAACGCTGCCGTGGGCGAACGTTTCAGGTTACCGCACCTACCGGTGGTGGCTGCCGCCGATCGACCAGAGCAGCGGCTACAGCGAGCGTGAGAAGCTGATCGACTGGTACGTGCGCAGCGCCGTCGACCGCGAGCTCGCCGCGCGCGGCTACGTGCCGGACACGGTGGGCAAGCCCGACTTCGTCGTTCGCTACAACATCAAGCTCCAGGAGGATTCGACCTCCTCGTTCAAGGACTACCTCTCCTATCGCGCCGAAGGCGGCGGCAAGGACATGGGTGACGCGTTCATGGGCTACGAGCGGGGCACGCTCACGATCGAGATCGTCGACGTAGCGTCACGCCGCGTCGCGTGGCGCGCGGCCGCGACCGCGGTCATCGAGAGCGACGCGCGCGGCAAGCGCATCGAGCCCGCCGTGCACCAGATGTTCGAGCGATACCCGATCCCGCCGCGCTGAGCCGCCGGCTCAGCGGCACCACACCGACGCTTCGCCGTAGCAGCGGTAGGAGATGCTGCCGTCCCCGGCCTGCAGCCACTGCGACGTGCAGACGCCGCGCTGCCCGGCGCCCATGGGCGGCCGCGGCGTGCCCCCGGCAGTGACGCACGCCTGCGCGCTGTACTGCTGGGCGATCACGATCGCATCGTGGCAGCACTCCCGCTTGCTCGCGTAGCCCCAACCCGTATCGCCCCAGCCGTCGTACTGCGTGGCGCGCGCCGACACGGCGCCGGCGAGCAGGATTGCGACCGCGAGCAGGGTTCGTCGTGCCGTGGCTCCCATGCGCGGGCGGACTCTACCAGCGGTCTTCACTCGTTCGCCAGACCCGGCGCTTGCCCTTCAACCCGACAGCAGACTAAAGCCGCACCGATGCGGCGTTCCCTCGTGCTCCTGCTCCTCGTCGTGGCTGCGTGCGCGCCGGCTCGTCAGCCGAACCCGAAGAGCGCGCCGCCGGAGATGTCGGGCTTCCTCGACGACTACGCGATCCTTCGACCGGGCGGACCCGGCGAAGCCGATCTGCGCTATCGCAACCCGAACGCCGACTGGCGGAAGTACGACAAGGCGCTGTTCGAGCCCGTGACCATCTGGCGCAGCGGGCGGAAGTCGCTCGACGAGATTCCCGAGGCCGACCTCCAGCGTCTTGCGATCGGCCAGAGCGCGGCAGTGAAGGCGTGTCTGCGCAAGGAGATCCGCCTGGTCGACCAGCCCGGTCCGGGCACGACGCGCATCCGGCTCGCGCTGACGTTGGCCAAGGGAGACGACCCGGTGCTCGACGTCTACACGATGGTCGGCGGCAAGCCGACGAAGGGGAGTGTCCTCCAACCGCTCGCGCCGAGCACGCGCGCCTTCGTCGCCGCGGCGGCGATCGAGGGCGACGTCAGCGACTCCGTGACGCACGAGGTGCTGGCCGAAGGCGTCAACCGCTCGTTCGCCCATCACTCGCGACGTGGCCATCCCGAAACCTGGGAGGACGTCGACGAGAACTTCCAGCACTGGGCCACGTGGCTGTGCGGCCGGCTGCGGGCCGTCCGCGAGGGGCAGTCGAGCGCCCCCGCGCCGTGACCGAGCACTGCGGCACGCCGTCAGGGCCGACGTGAGCAGGAAAACGAAGCGATCGCGAGCGGCGTCGCCCTCGCCACCTCCGCCGCGCCGACGCGTCCCCGCCGCGGTGATCGCGCTCGCGCTCCTCGCTGTGGTCGCGTTCGTCGCGCGCCGTGCGAGCGAGCCGTCGCGCGACGCGCACCGACCGCCGGCACCGGAGCCTCCCGCGGCCGCGACCTACGTCGGCCGCCAGGTCTGCGCGGAATGCCACGCGGACGAGGCGCAGCGCTGGCAGGGGTCGCATCACGATCTCGCCATGCAGGTGGCCGACGAACACACGGTGCTCGGCGACTTCGGCGGCGCGTCGTTCACGCACGCCGGCGTGACGTCCTACTTCTACCGTCGTGGCGGGAAGCCGTTCGTCTACACCGACGGCCCGGACGGCGCGATGCACGAGTACGCCGTTGCGTACACGTTCGGCGTGGACCCGCTCCAGCAGTACCTGGTCGCGATGCCCGGCGGTCGCTACCAGGCGCTGTCGATCGCGTGGGATTCGCGACCTGCGGCGTCGGGCGGGCAGCGCTGGTTCCATCTCTATCCGAACGAGCGGATCGGGCACGACGACGTGCTCCACTGGACGCGGCCCAGCCAGAACTGGAACGATCGCTGCGCGCCCTGCCATTCCACCGATCTCCACAAGGGCTACCGGCTCGACGGCGATCGCTACGAAACGACCTGGTCCGAGCTCGACGTGTCGTGCGAAGCCTGTCACGGCCCCGGGTCGACGCACGTGGCACAGGCGCGGGCCAAGGCGTCGCCCGCCGATGTCCGCGCGGCGCTCGCGGTCCGGCTGGGCGACCCGGAGGGCGCGGCGTGGGTCTTCGAGGGACCGAGCGGCATTGCGCACCGCGCGCCGGCGCGGACCTCGCACGAGGAGGTCGAGACCTGCGCCCCGTGCCACGCACGCCGCAGCGAGATCGGTGACACCGCCGTTCCCGGGCGGCCGCTCCTCGACGGGTATCGGCCCGCGCTGCTCGAAGCGGGTCTCTACTTCGCCGACGGTCAGATCGAGGACGAGGTGTACGAGTACGGATCGTTCCTGCAGAGCGCGATGTACCGCGCCGGCGTCACGTGCAGCGACTGCCACGATCCCCACAGCCTGCGGCTGCGCGCGGACGGCAATGCGCTGTGCTCGCGATGTCACCTCCCGGCGAAGTTCGACACACCCGAGCACCACTTCCACCCGGCGGGGTCACCCGGCGCGCGCTGCGTCGCGTGTCACATGCCGGCGCGCACGTACATGGTGATCGACGAGCGCCGGGACCACAGCTTCCGCGTTCCGCGTCCCGATCTCTCGGCGACGCTCGGCGTGCCGAACACGTGCACGAGCTGCCACACGGATCGGACGCCCGACTGGGCCGCAGCGGCGATCGCCGCGCGACCGGAGGCCCACCGGCTGGGAACGTCGCACTACGCGGAAGCGATCGCGGCTGGACGAAGCGGTGCCGCCGACGCGGCCGGCCGTCTCGTGGTGCTCGCATCCGACGCGACGGCGCCGGCGATCGTGCGCGCCACCGCGTTGAGCCTCCTGCGAAATCCGGTGAATCCCCTCGATCAGGCGGCGCTTCGCGGCGCGGCAGACAGCGGCGAGGGGCTCGTGCGGCTCGCCACCGTCGACGCCGTCCGCGACGGCGATCCGCGTGCGGCCGCACCGATCGTCGCACCGCTCCTCGGCGATCCGCTCCGCGCGGTGCGGCTCGGCGCCGCACGCGACCTGGCCGGCGTGCCGCCGGGCACGCTGACACCCGACCAACAGGCCGCGCTGGCGCGCGGAATCGACGAGTATCGCGCGGCCGAGCTCGCCAACGGGGATCGCCCCGAGTCGCACATGAACCTCGCCCTCCTGGACGCGCGGCTCGGGCGCCTGCCGGAGGCCGAGCGAGAGCTGGACACCGCGATCCGGCTCGGGCCGTACTTCGTTCCGGCGCGCGTGAACCTCGCCGACCTCTACCGCGCGCAGGGACGCGACGCCGAGGGCGAGCAGGTCCTGCGCGCGGCGATCGCGATCGCGCCCGAGGTCGCCGAGGGGCACCACGCGCTCGGGCTCCTGCTCGTGCGCCAGCGGCGCACCGACGACGCGCTGGCGGAGCTCGCGCGGGCGGCCGCGCTCGCGCCCGACAACGCCCGCTACGCGTACGTGCTCGGCGTGGCGCTGCATTCGACGGGGCAGACGGCGCGCGCGCTGCAGATTCTCGCCGCCGCGCACGCAACGCAGCCGGCCGATCGCGACCTGCTGGTCGCCCTCGCGACAATCAGCCGCGACGCCGGTGACCGCAATGCGGCACGCCGCTATGCCGACGCATTGGTTGCGATCGCGCCGTGGGATGTGGACGCGCGCAAGCTCCGGGAGGAGATGAGCAAGTGAGTCACTCGGTCCCGCCCATCCCCTGCGCGTCGGCTACCCTCGCGCGCGCACGATCCGCGGCATCCGGGAAGGTTCGCTCGACGGCGCGGCTGAGCGCGTCGCGCTCCAGGCTCAAGGCCGGATGTCGCGACGCCGGCAGCGTGCGCAGGAGCTCGTCGAGCATCGCGCGCAAGCGGCGCATCACCTGGAGGCTCGCCGCGCCGAAGAGGCGGATCTCCGCGACCGCGAGTCCGACCAGGTCCTCCCAGTCGGGCGTACGGTAGACCAGGCGGAGCGCGCCGGACGCGTCCCGCATCTCGCCGCTGTCCAGCCGTCGCTCTCCTGCCGCGTGCAGCAGGCGCTGGAGCTGATCGATGGCGAGGACGGCGGTCGAGGGATCGTTGATGGCCGGCGAGACTGCCTTCAAGGCGATCTCCACGATGATGCGTACCGCGAACTCGGGATCCTGCTCGAGCGTGCGTTGTGATCCGAGGGCGACGGAATCGTGGATCAGCTTCTCGTCGATGGGTCGTTTCGTGCCAAACACGTGCAGCAACGGCTCGCCGCGCCCGATGAAGTCGCCGACCTGGGGTCGGAGCACGAGCACGGTCTCGGTGCGCCGGGCGAGGTTCACGAGCCCCTCCGGGTCGAAGGCGAGCAGCACACCGGCGTCGTTGCTGGCGACGACTTGCGTGGGGTCGCCGAGCCGAGCCACCTCGGGCGACGGTCCCGTCTCGGGGTTCGTCGCCAGCAGCGTTGGGTAGCAGCGCTCGATCATCGCGCGTCCCTGCACCGCAACGCGTGCGATCACAGACGACGGACGCAGCGACCGCGCGACGTGGTCGATGAGGGAGAGGAACGCCAGGATGCTCGTGGCCGTCAGCACGACCGCGATGACCACGAGCAGCTGCGGCACGGTGTCCTCGATGCGCGCCATCGTCCCGGTGTTGAAGACCACGGTGAAGACGAAGATGCTGAGGACAACCTTCGAAAGCCGGTCGCTCAAGAACGAGCCGATGACGCGGGGTGAGAGCTGGGTGCTGGCGATCTGAACGGCGACCAGGAGGACCGAGAAGACGAAGACGATGAAGGACAGCGTCGCGCCGACCAACACCCCCATGAGGGCTCGTGCGCCCTGGGGCCCGAAGCCGTAGAGCTGGAGGCCCAATCGGGCGTCGAGCGCGTAGAGGACGCGAACCACGGGGAGCGCCAGGAGCATCGCGACCCCAGGCGCCACCCAGAGGGAGGAGGCCAGGCGGGCTCTCCACCGGTGCCGTTGGGTCCAGGTCATGGCGGCCGAGCATATAGCAGCGAGCCCCCGGAGCGTTGCGGGGTGCCGTGCCCCGGGGGCCGTCCGTCCGCCTCCCGGATCGAGCGCCCCGGCCTGATCGCCGGTCAGGGGCGTGTCCCCCTTGACTGCCCGCGCGTCCCGCCTTAACACGCCGCCGCGCACGCGCGAGCGGGCGATACGCTACAGGAGTGTCATCACGCAGCCCGGAGTCCCCGGGGAGGGGGCCCGGCAGGGAGGTTTTGGTCAAATGGCAGTGCACATCCGTCCCCTCCACGACCGTCTGATCGTCAAGCGGATCGACGAGCAGGAACAGCGCAGCGCCGGCGGGATCATCATTCCCGATACGGCGAAGGAGAAGCCCCAGGAGGCGAAGGTCGTGGCGGTGGGCAAAGGCAAGGTGAATGACGATGGGAAGGTGATCCCGCTCGACGTGAAGGCCGGCGATCGCATCCTGTTCGGAAAGTACTCGGGCAGTGAGATCAAGATCGACGGTGAGGAACACCTGATCCTGCGCGAGGAAGACGTCCTCGGCATCGTCGAGAGCTGAAAGGAGAATCGGGAACATGGCTGCCAAGATCGTGAAGTTCAGCGAGGAGGCTCGCGCGAAGATGCTGAAGGGCGTCAACGTGCTCGCCGACGCGGTGACCGTGACGCTCGGCCCGCGCGGCCGCAACGTCGTCCTCGAGAAGTCCTGGGGCGCGCCCAACGTGACCAAGGACGGCGTCACCGTCGCGAAGGAGATCGAGTTCGCCGACAAGTTCGAGAACATGGGCGCGCAGATGGTGAAGGAGGTCGCCAGCAAGACCTCCGACGTCGCCGGCGACGGCACCACCACCGCGACCGTGCTCGCCCGTGCGCTCTTCAACGAGGGCGCCAAGATGGTGGCCGCCGGCCACGATCCGATGAGCCTCAAGCGCGGCATCGACAAAGCCGTCGTCGCCGTCACCGAGGAGCTGAAGCGGCTCTCCAAATCGACCAAGGGGCGTGACGAGATCGCGCAGGTCGGCACCGTCTCCGCCAACGGCGACAAGACCATCGGCGAAATGATCGCCGAGGCGATGGAGAAGGTCGGCAAGGAAGGCGTCATCACGGTCGAGGAGGCCAAGAGCCTCGAGACCCAGCTCGAAGTCGTCGAGGGCATGCAGTTCGATCGTGGCTACCTCTCGCCCTACTTCGTGACCGATCC
>Ga0187894_10004608_pt1 | contig 14657 bp, 8 predicted proteins | sample GBC1701081metaG_FD_136650 | JGI IMG/M metagenome (GOLD analysis project Ga0187894, IMG submission 136650) | White microbial mat communities from a lava cave in the Kipuka Kanohina Cave System on the Island of Hawaii, USA - GBC170108-1 metaG ...
ATTGAACTTGGCGAGAGTCAGGTACTGCGTGCGCGTTTGGCCGCCGCCTATTGCGCCGCGCTCAAAAAGGCACAACACCGTTCCATTCTTTAGGACGGCCAAATCGGAATAGCCGGAAGAGCCTGGTTCGAGCGAACGCTTGACAGGCCAACTCGCGCCGCCGTCATGGCTGATCCGGACCGTGACATTCTTGCGGTCGCGCGGTTTGCCCGGTTCGGCAGGTCCGGCTGCGCGCTCCAGGTTATCCGGATTGGCAAACAAGACGATGTCTTTCCCTTTGTGGCGCATCGAGATCATGCTGCCCATGCAGATCGGCTCGGCGAGCTGCTCGTTGAACTTTGGCGTCGACCAGCCGGTGGCGCCGTCCTTGCTATAGGTGATGAGCCGGCGGTTCTGCTTGGATTCGCTTCGAACATTCAGCATGACGCGGCCGTCGGCCAACTGAGCAACTACCGTTTCGTTTGGGAAAACGAATTCCGGCCTGTCCGGGACGGCGATTTCGCCGCGCCGCCAGGTTTTGCCGTGATCGTCGCTGTAAATCGTGGAAGTGACCGATGGCCGGTGCGCATGACCTCCGGTCCCGAGCGAGAGCCAAACCGGCACGAGCAAGCGGCCATTCTTCAATTGGATTCCGTGAGCCGGACCGGTCGCAAGTACTTTCCAGGCGTATTCGGGGCGGAAAGCGTCGAAAGCATTGGTGATCTCGACCGGCTTTGAGAACGTGACGCCATCGTCGTCGCTGCGCATGTAGAAGGCTCGCATGTATTCCAGGCAGAACAGGAAATGGACGGCCCCGTTCCGGTCGGCGATGGCCACCGGATTGTTGTAGGTAACGTCGCTGGTGGCCGCCAGGCCTTGTGCCAGTGCGACCGGATTCTTGGATTTGGGACCCTCCACCGCCGCTATGACTTTGGCAGGCGACCATGTGTTGCCGCCGTCGGTGCTTCGCCGCAAGACAATGTCGATGGTGTTCCAGTCTCCGCGCTCGCTCTTGCGCGCCTCGGCGTAAGCGAGCACCGAGCCTTTTGCGGTCACGACAAGACCGGGAATACGGTAGAGAGCATAGCCGCCTGTTCCGGCTTCAAACAGATCTGAGCGCTCCATTTGCGGAGCGGCATGCAATGCAGCGGCGATCAGGAACGGGGCTAGTCTTTGGCGCCCACTCGTGAGCATTCCTCTAAGCTAGCGCACGGCTAAAGCTTGACCTCGCCCATCTCTCCGCCCTGACCGCGATTACCGGTGACGATGGATTTCGTAAATGCCGCCAGAACCTGCAACACACCGCCAGGGCTGTCCCAGAAATCGCCCCGGTCGGCATCGAAGCGAATCATGGTCATACGCGGGTCGTCCACTCCTTCGGGAAACCAGGTCTTGAGAAGCGGAGTGAAGAGTTCCTGCTTTTTGGCCATGTCGTCGATCACGGTCGCCTTGCCGAATAAATGCATGTAGGCGCTATCGTCGTCGTTTTGAAATAAGAGCGAGAGCGACGAATCGATGGCAATCTCGGCAATCTTCCGGCTGTCTCTGTCGGCGAAGAACCACAGCACGCCGTCAAAATCGCTTGCTTCGCCTTGCAGGCCTATGGGTCGGGAGTGGATGGTGCCGTTTCGGCTGGTGACCATCATCGCGCTGCGGAAATGCTTGAGAAGCTCCCGCACTTTGTCGATGGCTTCCTGACCCGACAAGTGCAAAGTTTCATAGTTCGACTCGTTTGCCATTTCCATACCTTCTCCCCAATAGATGCCCGCTTGCCGAGCCGTGGGCCGAAAAAGAGGCTGGAGTGGAGCGTGTTATGTTAAAAGGTCAACGTTAAGTACAAATGACATACTACCGTGCTGTTTTTGCGCTAATTGGTGCTGCTTGCGGCGGGTTGCAAGCGCAATCGACGAAAGCCGAATTGTTTGGAGTGGTGCGTGATCCTGGATCGCTGGCGATGAGGGGGGCGGTGCTGGACCTTGTGAACGTCGCCACCGATGCAAAGGCTGACACGGAATCCGATCTCCATGGCGCCTTTCACTTTTCGGCGTTACCGGCGGGGACGTATCGGGTGGACGTACGGAAGGAAGGTTTTTCGAGTTTGCGGCGCGATGGAATCGTGTTGCGCGTCGGCGATCGGATTGAGCTCAATCTGGAACTGCAGGTGGGCGATGTCTCCCAGTCGTTGGAGGTGACGGCGGCCGCTCCGCTATTGCAGGCGAGCAGGGGTACGGCCAGTTTCGTCGTGGAGAGGAAAAAAGTAGTATCCCTACCGCTGGATGGACGAAATTTTGTGCCGCTGATTGCGCTGTCGCCTGGGGTGAATTTGCCGCCGGGAAACTTGCTCCCGCGCATTAATGGCAGCCGGCCGCGCGTCAGCGAGTACATCTACGACGGCATCAGCGTCCTGCAACCCGAGCCGGGGCAGGTGGCGTTCTATCCGATTGTCGATGCGATTGAAGAGTTTCGCGTGGAAACCAACAGTCCGTCGGCCGAGTACGGGCGGTCAAACGGCGGGGTGATTATGGTGAATCAGAAGTCGGGCTCGAACAACCTGCACGGGACACTTTTCGAGTTTTTCCGCAACGAGGCTTTGAATGCGCGGAACCTGTTTGCGACCACGGGGGCTAAGCCGCGCTTTCGGCGCAATCAGTATGGTTTCGTTTTGGGCGGGCCGGTTCAGAAAAACAAGACATTCTTTTTTGTGGATTGGCAGGTGACGCGCTTGAATACGGGCGTTGTGCGAACAAGCACGGTGCCGACGAGCGCACAGAGGCGCGGTGTCTTCACGCAGGCGATTTTCGATCCGAGGACAACGCGGCAAACCGCCAATGGATACGTTCGCGATCCGTTTCCGGGTAACACCATTCCGCCATCGGCCGTGGATGCGGCCGCGCAAGCAGTGGTGGATCGCTACCCGGCGCCGAACGTCTTTACGGGTGGGAACGAGGCGGTGGCGAACAACTACCGGCGTGTGGGAAGCGACACGACCGCGCAGGACCAATTCGATCTCCGGATAGACCGGTACTTTGGCGCGAAGCACAAGATTTTCGGACGGTATTCTTATCTGCGGGATGATTCCTCGCCGGCGACTCCGCTACCGGACGGCAGCGGCACCTTCACGGCGACCTACATTGGCCAAACGCTGACGCGCGCCGACAGTGTTGTCGGAGAGCACAGTTGGAATCTCTCGCCGGCGGCGGTAAACCAGGTCCGCTTTGGCTTTACGCGCCGCGGCTTCGATCGGAATTCGCTTGCCACCGGACAGCCCGCCACCCAGGTGTCGCAGATTCCGAACATTCCGCTTACGTCATTCGCCGACGTGCTTCCGGCGTACGATTTGGTTGGGTTGCAGCAAATCGGGCCGCCCGCGAATGGCAACGCGCAATTTACGACTTCCGTGACACAGTTCATCGATAACTTCACTTTGCTCAAAGGCGGGCATAGCTTAAAGGCGGGCACGGATATTCGTCTGGAGCGGTTAGATGTTCTGCAACCTCCCAGTCCAACGGGAAATTTTCAATTCACAAACATTTTTACGGCGGGATTAAGCGCCGCGGGAACGCCGGTGGCGAACACGGGGAATAGCTTTGCGTCTTTCCTGACGGGCCAGGTAACACGCTTCACGATTGACGCCCAGTCCGAAGTGCTGAAGCCGCGGGCGACAATCGCGGAGTTTTTTCTGCAGGACGACTGGCGGGCGACGCGGCGGCTGACGTTGAACCTGGGCGTGCGTTATACGTTGAATTTCCCTTCGACCGTCGCGGACGACCGGGGAGCGGTTTTCAACTTGCAATCGCAAAAGCTGGATTATTTGGGCCAGGGCGGCTTCCCCCGGACGGCACGCCGGCTGGAGAATGCAAACTTCGGACCGCGGCTGGGCGTCGCTTATAAGTTGACCGATTCGTTTGCCGTTCGCTCCGGATACTCGCTCACTTGGATTGAGCAAGCGGGTATTACGACACCGTTCACGACGCCACTGTTTCCCTTCATTCAAACGTTGGGCCAGCAGACTCTCGACAACATCAGCCCCGCATTTGTCCTGTCGAGAGGACCTACCGTCGTTCCGCAACCGCCCGGGCCGGACGCCGGTCTTGGACAGGGCGTGTTTGGCGTGCAGCGCAGCAACGGCAGCGGCTATGCGCAGCAATGGAATCTCAGCTTGCAAAAAACGATCGGCGAGAACTGGAGTTTCGAAGCGGGTTATTTGGGGTCGAAACTCACTCGCTTGGGCGTGCCGGACGTGAACCTGAATCAGCTAACGCTGGAGCAACTGGCGCTGGGCGCGCAACTGACCCAGCAAGTGCCGAACCCGTTCTTTGGACAAATCCCGCCGAACACATCCCTGGGAACGCCGACCATCGCGCGCGGGCAATTGTTGCGCCCTTATCCGCGATTCACCACGGTGACGCTGTATCGAAACAACACCGGACATTCCACTTATCATTCGTTTCAATCGCGAGTCGAGAAGCGTTTTTCACGTGGTCTCACGTTCAGCGTTGCCTATACATTTTCGCGGCTGATCGACGACGCGGGCGCGGTGTTCGATTCGGCGGTGTTGACTGGGCCGGTGGCGAACTTCCAGGCTGCCGATAGTTTTAACAAGCGGCTGGAAAAGGATGTTTCAACCGGCAACGTTCCGCATATCCTATCGAGCGGTTTCGTTTACGAACTACCTCTTGGGGGCGGGCGCGCCCGGCCGTTGGCTGGTTGGAAGGATTGGATCGCGGGCGGCTGGCAGCTTGCGGGAATTATCCGGAGCCAATCGGGCAGCCCCGTAGCGGTGACCCAGGCAACGAACCTGAATGCATTTGCGGGATTCGGAATTCAGAGGCCGAACCGTTTGACCGATCCCACACTTCCTTCCGATCAGCGCACGACGGGCCGTTTCTTCCATACCGGCGCATTTACGCAAGCGCCGCAATTCACGATTGGGAACAGTTCGCGGAACCCTGTCGTGGGACCGGGCTATCGAACGGCGGATCTCATGGTGGGAAAAACCTTCACGATCACGGAGCGCTTGAGCACGGAGTTTCGAGCGGAGGTGTTTAACGTCACCAACACGCCGCCGCTGGGGAATCCAAACGGCAGTTTCGGAAATGCGGCGTTTGGATCGATCACAAGCGCGCTCGACCCGCGCGTGTTTGAGTTCGTCCTGAAGATACACTTCTGAGTTGACATGTCCGTAACGGCATCTAAGACGGCGGTACGGAACCGGCTGGCGGAGATTCGCAAGAGCCGTGGAATCGGCGCGTCCGACCTGGCCCGGCGCGTCAAAGTGAGCCGTCAAACGATTTACGCCATCGAGTCCGGCACATACGTTCCGAATACCGAGGTGGCGCTGCATCTGGCGCGGGAGTTGGAAGTTTCGATCGACGAACTTTTTTCCTTGGGAACGGCTTCGCCGAATTCGATTGAGCCGCTTACCACGGAGGTGCTAAGCGCGGCCGAACCGGCGGAGGGTCAGCCGGTGCGCATCTGTCAGATCGGTTCGCGATGGGTGAGTGTTCCGGTGCCCAAAGCGCCCTATTTTCTGCCGGAAGCGGACGGCCTGATTCAGCGAACTTTCAAAGCGGGTGGGCGGGCCGACTTGATGGTGTTCGCGGCGGAAGAGGCGAATCGAAAGCGAATTCTGCTGGCGGGCTGCGATCCTGCAACCAGCCTGCTTTCGACGATGGCGGAGAGAACGGGAGGCGTGGAGGTCGTAACGGCGGCGGCGTCGAGCAAGCTCGCTCTTAGTTGGCTGAAGGACGGAAAGGTCCATATCGCGGGATCGCATCTTCAAGATCCGAATTCCGGTGAATTTAACCTGCCTTACATTCGGGAGAAGTTCGCGGGCGAGGACATTCTGGCATTTACGTTTGCGCGATGGCAAGAGGGTTTCGTGGTTGCGAAGGGAAATCCGAAGGGCATTCGCAAGGCCGAGGATTTATCGCGCAGAGGGGTTCGTTTTGTGAATCGCGAGACGGGTTCGGGAAGCCGGGCGCTGTTGGACAGTATGCTGGAATCGGCGGGAGTTTCGAGTGCAAGGATTCAAGGCTACGACCGGATCGCGCTCGGCCATCTTCCCGCCGCCTATCAGGTGATGACGGAGGCCGTCGACGCATGCCTGGCCACCCGGTCGGCCGCTCAAGTCTTCGGGCTGGGATTCATCCCCGTGCACGAAGCGCGGTATGACCTGGTGATACGCAAGCGAACGGCGGAGTTGCCGGCGGTTCAGGCGTTTCTGGATATACTTCAGCGCGCCGCGTTACGCCGGAAATTGGAGATGCTCGCCGGATACGATACGTCGCAGACGGGCGTGGAATTGACCGTCTGACTACGCTCTAGCGTACGGCGTGCAGATGAACTACCGCCTGTCCGCGCCGCGAGGGCTGGTGCAAGAGACGGTCGATTAAGAAGTGGGCGGCGTGCTCGAAATGCTCGCGCACGAGGCGTTGGGCCTGATCTCCATCCTGGTTGCGAAGCGCTTCCAGAATTCCGATATGCTCGCGATGCGATGCCAGCACCTTTTCGGGCAGACGAAGGGAAACATGGCGAAAGCGGATGAAGTGGTCCTGCAAACCGCGAATTGTTTCCGCGAGCACGGTGTTTCCGCAGTGATCGATAATCGCCTCGTGCAAGCTTTGGCCGGCATTGGACATGGCTTCGATGTCGAAGGAGCCCGAGGTACGCTGGCGCCGCAGATCCTTTTCCAGGTCCGCCAGCAGGCCGGCGGGAATTTGACCTATCGATAGCTTGGCGGCGTCGCCTTCGAGAACGCTTCGGACGTGATACATCTCGCGGAGGCGGCGTAAATCCAGGTGAGCGACGATGGTGCCCAGCCGCGGACGGACTTCGACAAAACCTTCCCGCTGCAGGCGCAAGATGGCCTCCCGAACAGGAGTGCGGCTCAATTTCATTTCGCCGGTGAAACGTTGAATGGGCAGGGCGGCTCCCGGCTCCAGACGGTTACTGAGAATTTCCTGCTTGATGGCGAGGTAGGCCTGATCGGTTAGCGGAGGCACCGTGGCGGCGCGTTTGCGCGGGGCGCGGTTGACAGCCAAGCGGCTCATGTTCGTTCAGCTTAGCATGGCGAAGCAAATTTGACATCCCCATGACATGCACGTAATATATCAGTGCGCTCGAAGGAGGGTGCTCCATGCTCCGTTTGCGGCTGGCCGGCTGTCTGACAATCCTGGCGTATGCCTTCCCGCTGTTGCTGACATCGCCCGCTGCTGCACAAACAGTGACGGCAACTCTGGTGGGCTCCGTCACCGATGCTTCGTCGGCTTCGATTGCCGATGCCCTCGTAACGGTTGTAGGGCGGGAAACAGGCTTGTCGCGCTCGGCGCGGACGAGCGAAACGGGCGACTTCCGGATTTCTTCTCTTCCACCCGGCGTCTATCGGATCACGGTCGAGCGGGCCGGATTTAAACGCAGCGTAATCGACGGGGTGGAACTGCAAGTCGATCAGATTGCGCGCGTCGATGCGGTGTTGCAAGTCGGTGAAGTGGCCGAATCGGTTGAAGTGACGGCTGCTCCGCCGTTGGTGGCGAGCGAAACCAGTTCGGTGGGGCAGGTCATCGGCAACAAGCAGGTGGTCGACTTGCCGCTGAAGGGTCGAAGCTTTTTTGAACTGGCATTACTGGCGCCGGGGACGACGCCGACGGCTCCCAACTCTTTCGTGGCCAGCCGTCGGCCGATGCCAGGGGGGCTCAACGCGCCGGCTTTTCAGGTGGGCGGCGCGCGGGAGAAGTCGAACGGCTACTTGATCGACGGCGTGGATTCGCAGGACCCTCACTATCTGACGCCGTCGTTCTTTCCGTCCGTCGACGTAATCCAGGAATTCAAGCTCCTCACGAACGCCTACACGGCGGAGTATGGACGATTCGCGGCGCAAGTGAATGCGGCAACAAAGTCGGGCACGAACGAATTCCGCGGGGGCGCCTATCATTTCTTCCGCAACGATGTGCTGGACGCGGCAAATTACTTCGACAACCTGGGCGGGCGCGGCAAGCCTCCGTTGCGCTACAACCAGTTCGGCGCGAATGCCGGCGGGCCGTTGCGTATTCCAAAAGTCTACTCTGGGCGGCAGACATTCTTTTTTGCTAGCTATGAAGGCACTCGAATCCGGCGATCGCGCACGGCGCAATTGGGTGTGCCGACGGCTGAGCAACGGGCGGGGGATTTCTCGCAACTCAATTTTCGTGGCAACCGGGCAATCTTCGATCCGGCGACGACAAGACGCACCGAGACGGGCGCGATCGTGCGCGACGCGTTCCCAGGCAATCGTATTCCCATGGCGCGGTTTACGCCATTCGCTGTTGAATTACTGAAGCTCTATCCGTTGCCTTCGACCAACGTGAGCACGGGCAACAACTTCTTCGCCACAGTGAGCGATACGAGCGACAATAATCAGGGCCTATTCCGGATCGATCACCGTTTCAACGACCGCAACAGCATCTTCTTCCGCTACTCTCTTTTCGAAGGCGTGGAGGCAAATCCGAGTCCGATCGACAACGGCGGGCAATCGACCGACGTTCGCACGCAAAACCTGGCATTCAACTACACGCGGATCATCACGCCAAATTTTCTTTATGAGTTGCGCGCGGGTTACAACCGTCCCACCTATTTCATTCTTCAGGACGGCGCGTTTCAGGTGGATTACGCTTCGCAGCTTGGATTGAAGAATCTGCTCAGCGATCCGGTTGTGTGGGGCGTGCCGAATGTGAGTCTTACCGGCTTCAGCTCGATCGGAACCGATACGAACCCTACAACGCAGGTATCGAACACTTACCACTTGGTCAATCACTTTTCGCTCATTCGCGGCGCCCACAATCTGAAGTTCGGCGCCGATCAACGAAAGGTGAATTACAACGACCGCAGCGAGCGCTTTGTGCGTGGAAGTTTTTCTTTCACGAGCGGCCTTACAGGAGACCCGGCGCGCGTGGGAACCACGGGCGTTTCGATCGGGGATATGCTTCTCGGGTTGCCAGCCACGGCAGGCGGATCGAATACTTCCATCGCGGGTAACTTCAACGGCTTCAGCCACGCGTTTTTCATTCAGGACGATTGGAAGGTTTCGCGGCGGCTGACCATGAATATCGGCCTTCGGTACGAACTCAATACACGCTATACCGACGTGCAGAATCGGCTTACCCTGTTCGATTCGATCTATCCCGGCGGACGATTGCTGATCGCGGGTTCGAGTAACGCGTATATTCCCGGAGCAGGCGTCGTGAGTGCAGGGGTGAGCACGCCGCGTGGGCTCGTGCCGACCGATCGCAACAACTTCGGACCGCGGATTGGGATTGCGTACCGGCCGTTCGGCGGCAACCGGACGGTGGTGCGCGCGGGCTATGGCATCTTCTACGAGATTATCGAGCTTCAGGACTTACGCACCTTCGTGCGCAATCCACCAGCCGGCGAAGTGATTCAATTGACCTCGGACCAGAACGGAAATTCGTCCGCGGCCGGTGTCTTGCGAATCGGGGAGTTATTTCCGGCGCGGGGCTCGCTTGCCGCGCGGCCAAACGTCTTCACGCCCAGTCAGCAATACAAGGACCCTTACTATCAACAATGGAATTTCGGCGTTCAGCATGAAATGGCCGCGGGGTGGCTGCTGGAGCTGAGCTATCTCGGCTCGAAGGGAACGTTCCTTGCCCAAAGGCTGAATCTGAATCAGGCGGTGTTGGATGCCGATCCGAACCGGCCCACGGCGCTGAATTCGCGGATCGCCTATCCGCTCTATGGAAATACCATTCGCGCGACGTATCCGGAAGCCAACTCGACTTATCACGCGGGGATTGTGAAAGTTGAAAAGCGATTTGCGAGTGGATTTTCGCTGCTTGGGTCGCACACCTGGAGCAAGACGCTCGACGCCGGATCGCTTATCGACGACCAGCCGCGCGACATTTTTAACAAGGGTCTGAGTAAAGGGCGCGCCGGATTCGATATCGCTCATCGCTCCGTGATCAGCGGCACATGGGAGTTGCCGTTTGGGCGGGGCAAGCGGGCATTCACGGAAGGGGTTCCAGCGTGGATATTAGGCGGGTGGCAACTGAATTCGATCTTTAACTACCGGACAGGATTTCCGTTCACGGTTACGGCGCAGGGTGATGTATGCAATTGTGGAGCCGCCGGCCAGACCGCCCAGCAGGTGGCTGACCCGGAGGCGGGCGCGCCCCGCACACGGCTGCAATGGTTCAACACTGCCGCGTTTGGGCAGCCAGCGCGCGGCGGCTATGGCAGTTCCGGCCGGAATATCCTGAGCGGCCCGCCGGCCACCTGGTTTGATTTTTCGTTGTTCAAAAACATTCCGATCAATGAGAAGCGGCGGGTTCAATTTCGCGCGGAGAGCTTCAACGTTTTCAACACAACTCGATTCAATCAGCCTTCCGGCGCCATCAACACCCCCAACTACGGCGTGATTACATCGGCGCAGGATCCGCGCATCATACAGCTTGCGCTGAAACTATATTTTTGACCAAGGACGACTCATGAGAATTCTGTTCGCACTGGTGCTGGGAGCGGCGCTGCCCGCGGCCGCAATCGAGATCGCCACAGGCAAGATGTTGGGATCGGGCTATGAGGCACGGTCCTTCTACGTACGGGGCAAGGCCGGGCAGCCCTGGAAGAAAACGTATACCGGGCCCAAGTTCCGTCCCGAAGCGGCGGGCCGATTGATGAATCTCCGGATCGCGCAGGCTATTGTCCATGACGAATGGCTGACGGAGTTCCCGTTCGATCCGGAGAAGAATACGGATCGCGTGATCGCGGCCCTCGATACATACAAGGCGCACGGCATTCTCGCGATCAACGTCAGTTTGCAAGCCGGCAATCCCGGCTACAACAAAGAGATGGCCGAAATCAAACGTGACCGCGCTTACAAGGCCGGCCCGGGAAAGGGAATGCACACGAGCGCTTTCCGGCCCGATGGGTCTTTGAAGCCGGAGTGGATGGCACGGCTCAAACGATTGCAGCGTGCGCTGGATCAACGCGGGATGGTTCTCAACCTGATGTACTTCTACCAGAGCCAGGATGAGATCTTTCCGGACACCGCGTCGATTGAACGCGCAGCGGCCAACGCCACGGATTGGCTGATCGACAACGATTGCCGCAACGTGATCGTGGATATCGCGAATGAATTCGACATTCGCGGATGGGACCACAATTACTGGATCAAGGACAACCTCGACAAGCTGATCGGTATAGTCCGCGCGCGGCTCAAGGCGAAGAACGCGAAATTCAATTTGCCGATTTCCGCCTCTACCGGTCCGAGCACCGCCGTTATTCCGCAAATTCGCGATCATGCCGATTTGACGATGATTCATGGCAACAACAAGCCGGTGGAGTTCAAGGGCCGCCGCACGGCTGAACTGTTCGCCGATCCGAAGATGCCGGGACCGATCTATATGAACGAGGACGATAGCGGACGCGAGACGACGCCGGCTGTTCTGAAGAATGAACTGGCCAGTTGCGACGCGGTTTTCAACGCCGGTGGAAGCTGGGGATACATGCCGTGGCGGCAAACGCAGATGTTCCCTTTCCGGCACATGATGCCCGCGAAGACTTCGGCGTTGCGCGAAGGCATGAAGCTGGAAGAGAGTGACCCGATCTATTTCAAAGCGGTGCTCGAGCATATTCGCGGATTGGTGATGAAGCCGTGATGGGCGTTGTTCACCGCAATCTCAAAGTCCGGGTGGCCTAGTGACCTTTTTTGGAGCGCAGGGTTGGGCATGGCGCGTTTGTCTGTTTTTGTTGTCGGCGACACTGCTGTCCTATCTCGACCGGCAGGCGCTGAGTGTCGTCGCTCCAAAGGTAAGCGCGGAATTGCAACTGGACAACGCGCAACTAGGCCTGCTGCTGAGTGCGTTCTTTTGGACGTACGCGCTGATGCATATCTTTATCGGGTACATCCTCGATCGTTTCGATATCCGGTCGACTTACGCGCTGTTTGTCGGGTTGTGGTCGCTGGCGCAGATCGGCTGCGGACTGGTGACCGGGTTCACCGGATTGTTTACCGGGCGGCTCTTTTTGGGGGCGTTCGAAACGGCGGGACAAACGGGAGCGGCGCGCATCATCGCGCGCATTATGCCGCCGGAGGACCGCGTGTTCGCCAACGGCATCATGATGAGCGGCGGAAGCATTGGCGCCATGATCGCGCCACCGCTGATGATCTGGCTTGCCAACGGGTTTGGTTGGCGTACCGGGTTTGTCGCGCTGGGAACGGCCGGCGTTATCTGGGCCGTGGCTTTTTACTTGTGGTTTCGCCCCGCGCCGTCGCTGATGCAGGGACCGCGGTCGTCCGCCGGGTTGTCGAAGGAGCGGTGGAGTGCGATTCTACGATCACCGCGATTCTGGAGTTGCGCCGCCGGCGCAGCGTTCACGATCCCCATCATTCACATCACGTCGGCCTGGGTCCCGACATACTTCGCGCAGCATTGGAAACTGCCGCTGGCGGCATCGTTGGGCGGATTCCTCTTCATTATTTATGCCGGTCTCGACGTTGGATTCATCGGCGGCGGCGCGCTTGTCCGGTATCTGACGGGGCGCGGCCAGAGCGTTGCGCGCGCTCGCAAACTCGTGATGGCGGTTTCGGCGGTGTTGATTCTGGCGGCCGCAGTAGTACCGATGGCATCGAGCCCTTGGATCGCCGTTTGGCTGATTTTCCTGATGAACGTAGGGCGGGCGTGCTGGGGGGCGATCTTTCTATCGTTCAATCAGGACATCGCGCCAGGGCGGGTGGCAATGGTCGCGGGCGTGTTCGGGTGTATCGGATCGCTGGCGGGGGCGGTGCTAGTTTGGTGGATTGGGATCATTTCCAAGACGCATGGATTTCAGATCCCGTTTTTCATGATCGGAGGCTTGGCTGTCTTGGGCACCATTCCCTTGCTCCTGACGGCTTGGAGTGAATGAAACGTACTCATGATGTCGCCTTGATACGGGGCGACGGCATTGGGCCGGAAATCTCGGAGGCTACGCAGCGGGTGTTGGAGGCGGCTGGCGCTTCCATCCGCTGGCACGATACGCCCGCGGGCGCCGATGGCTTGGAGCGGACGGGCTATGAGTTGCCGGTGGCGACGGTCAAGACGATCCGCCAGCTTGGAGTGGCCTTGAAGGCGCCGCTGACCGCCGGACGTTGCACCGGCGGTGTCGTGGTGGAAGATAACGGGGCTTCGCGACGGCACCCCAGCGTCAACAATGGCATACGCCGTGAGCTTGGCCTCTTTGTGAACGTGCGCCCGGTGCGCGGTTGGAAGGCTCTGTCGGGGGATTACGCGGCGATGGACATCGTGATCATGCGCGAGATCACGGAGGATATCTACAGCGGCATCGAACGCCGCGTGGATGACGATACGGCGGAAGCGATCAAGCGAGTGACTCGTCCGGCGTGCGAGCGGTTGACCCGGTACTCTTGCGAATACGCGCGACGCCATGGACGCCGTGCGATCAGCGCGATTCACAAGGCGAATGTGCTTCACATGACCGATGGGCTGTTTCTCGAAACCGTGCGCCGGGTTACCGGCGATTTTGAAGGTCTGGAGTTTAGCGAAACCGCCGTGGATGCCGCCTGCTACATGCTTGTCAAGAAGCCCCGCTCGTTCGATGTCATGGTGATGCCGAATCAATATGGCGACATTCTTTCCGACCTTGCCGCCGCGCTGGTCGGCAGCTTGGGGCTGGCGCCCGGGGCCAACATCGGCGATAACGCCGCAGTCTTCGAGGCCGCGCACGGAGCTGCGCCGGACATCGCCGGGCAAGGAATCGCCAATCCGATTGGGCTGGTGCTGTCGGGCGCGATGCTGCTTGATCACCTTGGCGAAGGCGAAGCCGCGAGCCGCGTGCGTGTGGCTGTTGATGCTGCTTTGGCGGATATGCGTTTGCGGACGCCGGACCTCGGCGGTTCGGCGCGCACGTCCGATCTTTTGGATGCGCTTTGCGGCGCGGCGCAGTCGGTATGAGCTTGGGCATCGAGGGCGCCTTCGACCTGCACGTCCACTGTTCCCCGGACACGCGCCCGCGCAAGATGACCGCGCACGAGCTAGCGTCGGCAGCGCAGGCGGCGGGCATGGGCGGTCTGCTTTTGAAAAACCACCAGGTGCCGACCGCTCCGGTGGCCGAGGTGCTGCAACCGGCTTTCCCCGGTCTGCGCTTGTTCGGGGGCCTGGTTCTGAACACCTCCATTGGTGGCTTCAACGTCGAGGCCGTCGACATCGCCATCAAGATGGGGGCGAAGCAGATCTGGATGCCGACTCGTTCGGCCGCGCAGGAATGCCGCTTCCTGGGACGCCCCGAAAGCGGACTCTCGATTCGAGACGGCGACGGAAATATCCTCGCGGCGATCCGCGACATTCTGGACTTGGTTGGCCGTGCCGGCATCATTCTCGGCACCGCTCATCTCTCGCCCGAAGAGATTGCCTTGCTGGTGAGGGAAGGGCGGCGCATGGGACTGCGCAAGATTCTCATCAACCATCCGGAAATTGAGTTCGTGAACGTTGCGGAGAGTTTACAGAAAGAGCTAAGCGGGCCAGACGTTTATTTCGAGCGATGCTTCGTACGGAAGGGATTTCTGCTGGATTGGGACGGTCTGGCCCGCGTGACTCGGGAGATTGGCTTTCGATCCACGGTTCTAGCGACCGATTTGGGGCAACCGGAGAATATCGATCCCGTCGCGGGCCTCGCCGAGATGCGCCAAC
>Ga0187894_10004609_pt1 | contig 14650 bp, 14 predicted proteins | sample GBC1701081metaG_FD_136650 | JGI IMG/M metagenome (GOLD analysis project Ga0187894, IMG submission 136650) | White microbial mat communities from a lava cave in the Kipuka Kanohina Cave System on the Island of Hawaii, USA - GBC170108-1 metaG ...
GAGGATGAAAGAAAGAACGCTTTCAGTTGAATTACCCGAGGCTTTAGAGGCCTGGTTGTTTTCATCGCTGCGAGGGAATTTTTCCGTCTTCCCCGATGGTGTGCCGGAGCGTGACTTGAAGCGCTTCGCGCAATTTACCGACGATACTGGCATCCAACCATTCTTGCGCCACAGGCTGAAGGAGACGGGCGGCCTGAAGACCTGCCCGGTTGTATTGCAGCAAGCGTTCGATCGCAGGCGCTTGATGGAAGTCATTGTCCATAGCCTTCGCAAAAAAGAGCTGCTACGCATAATCGAGGCGTTTCACGAAGCGCGCGTACGCATGCTGATATTGAAGGGAGCGGCCCTGTCTTATTTGGTCTATCCTGAACCGAATCTCAGAACCTGCTGTGACGTCGACGTGTTTGTTGACCCGAAGGAGACAAACGCCGCCGACACGGTTTTAAGATCATTGGGTTACGAGCGGACGGGCAGGCTTAACTTTGAAACCACTTACGCGAGAGATGATCAGGGCGTCGAGCATGTTCTCGATCTCCACTGGAAGTTGAGCAATTCGCAATTCTTCAGCGGCAAATTCGATTTTGAAGAGATTTATGAAAGGTCAGTTCCGGTTTGCGCCTTGTCACCAAGGGCGCGCGCGCTGGATGCGGTAGATTCGCTCATCAACGCTTGCATTCATATGGCCGGCCATCGGACGTGGGACAGGCTGATCTGGCTCACGGATGTTTACCTGCTGCACGGACTGCTGTCGAACGCCCAGTTCGATGAGTTTGTTACCCGCGCAGTCAACAAAAGGCTCGGCGCTGTATGCCTGGAGGCATTGAGGATAACGCAGAAAGTATACGGGCTTGAACTGAGTCATCCGGCGATGAAACACCTGATCGATCAAGAGTCCATTATGGCTGGCGGTTTTCGGAAGAACGACCCGTCGGTTTACCTGTTGGAGTTGGATAGGGATTACATTTATGAATTTTCCCGCCTGATGTTGGAAAGCTCCTGGGGTGATAGATTCAGACTCTTGCGGAAGGCGCTGTTTCCGCCTTTGAGTGAGCTGAACGGGCGTTACGACACCCGAAGCAGGATCAAGCTCCCGTTTATCTATCTTTACCGGATAATGATCAAGCTTCCGGGAATATTGATACTTGGAAGAAAGGGGAAAAGTGAGTAGTAGAAGTAGCAGGCCTGAAGAGACAGGAGAATTCTTTCAGACCACTCTCTCTTCTTACGGCGTCAACATTGCCTTTCGGGTGGAATTGAAAGATGGGCTGAGTTTGTTTGAAAGGTTCCTACCTTTTGGCTGTAAAAGGTCGAAGGCGAAGAAGCTGGATCGAATCTATTCCGTATTCAAAGACGCCAGCGGGAAATTCAAGTTGTACGCCGACGCGAGGAAGGTAAATGAATCTCATGAGATTGAGGATATTTTCCTCGGATTTCAATCACATGCGCAACTATTCATCGCCGCCCGTACCAATCAGAAGGCGTTTATTCATGCTGGTGTGGTGGCTGTCGGCGCCCAGGCCATATTGATACCGGGCCGCTCTTACGCCGGAAAGACCACCCTGGTCGCCGAATTCATCAAGGCCGGCGCCATCTATTATTCCGATGAATATGCTGTTTTGGATCAGATGGGCAGAGCGCACCCTTATCCTAAACCGCTCTCCCTTAGAGATAGCGGTACTGGAAAACAGCGCGATATTGAACCGGAAAGGCTGGGCGCCCGGACAGGTGTCGGCCCATTGCCAGTCGGCGTGATTCTCATCACGAAATACAAAAACGGAGCCAGGTGGGAAGCTAAGGAAGCAGGCTCAGCCGCCGCGATAAAAGCTCTGACTATGAACTCGGTCTCAATTCGCCGGACGCCTGAATCCACACTCCGATCCATTGCAAGGGCCGCCTCTGGCGCTTTGGTTTTGAAAAGCTACAGAGGAGACGCCCGTTACTTGGTAAGGGACGTAATGAATAATTTCCGCGAATGACCGCAAAAGTCGAGATAGCAGTTTAAGCAGGTCTGCCGCAGACCTGCTTAAACTGTGTAGCCTGCAGGGAACCTTACTCTACTATCTTACTTTGACCGTCAGTAGCATCAAAACGGGAGCGAGCAGCTGTCGTCGTCTGCATCATGCCCATCATCATGCCACCCATCTGCCCTACGCTTTGAGCGCGCGCGGGGGATGGAGCTATCATTGTAGTTATTAGTGGTAGGGAAACCGCGGCGGTTTTAATCAAGGCGCGCCGTGAAATGCTGTTCCGGGGAATATTCATGGAGTTTTCCAACAACCCGTTCTTTTCCAATTCCTCTAATGCCAGCCACGCGGCGTCTTCGCCCAATTCATCATTCAGCTCCGCTTTTAATTTGCTGGCGATCTCCGCGACACTCGTTTGTCCATCACAGCTTTTCCAAACGGCAGTCGCTACCGGGGTTAGCACGTGGAGCTTGTTTTGGGCCGAGTCATATATCAACGCTTCGTTCAGCGATTCTTCGACAACTATAAAGTCTTTTTTGGTAAGGGGTTTCTGTTCGTAATTTCTCTTATTCACAGTCTTTCTCCTTTTAAGGCAATAATCCAGGGAGCTAGATTTAAGGCGATAATCTAGAGAAGCTAGATTCAGTTTTCATCCGCGCTTACTAATTCAAACAATGTCCAAGTGAGATCGGTTTCTATTGATAGTTTGCGGCGGGCACCGTGCAAAGGAGAGCAGGAGCACGGTACAAGAGAGTGATGTCAGTGTCAAGAATTATTCTAAGCGGCCGCTCCCTTCTCTTTTTCATCCAGCTTGCCGATCAACCCGTTCCACGGCGGAATGACCAACGTCACGTTGCCCGTGGCTCTCAACTGACAGGCCAGACGGATGGGCGAATCCGCATCGCCAGTGAACCCTTCGTAGCCGAAATAGCGCCAGCGGTTAATCTCGCGCTCATTTGGCGGCGAAATCTTGTTGGTCGGCGAGAGCACTCCCGCCCAGCACGTGCCGCACGAAGCTGAGCGGCATTCGACGGGAATCGGCCCTTCGCCTGGCATGGCGCGCGAATCGTGCGCGGTGTGATCGCCTTTGTAGTTGCGGCCCGCCATCGTCACGTCTTCCAGGTTGAGGACTTTGAACGAACAGCCAGGCGTCTGTTCGCGGAAGTTGACGGTGAAGGTTCGTTTGACCGATCCGAACATTCCCATCAACCCCTGTTTGTCGTCTTTTGCCCGCTCTTCGACGATTCTCTCCGCCGATTTGTCCCAGTCCTTGCCGTATCTGCCTGGCGCGGCGGGCTGTTTGAACAACTCCAACCCAACTTGCCGCAACGAGCCGAACGCGACCGCGATGATTCCCACGAGCAATGATTCGTGAGCTTTGACGTTTTCTGCGACCTTCCGCGCGACCTCACGGATTTGACCGGCGAGAGGCGCTGTTGAATTTGCGGTCGCGGCGTATTCGGCGACCGCGCGTTTTACGTCGGGCCAGTAACGGTGGCCGTACATAAATTCAGCCGACGAATCTGTCTGGTCAGCCAGACGGCGCCTGCCTTTGAGAAGCAGTTTTTTCGCCGTCTCTTCGGGATCAGGCGAATTGGCCAACGCCCGGTGAAGTTTGACCGGGAAGAACGCGAACCAGATGCGAGTGGCGCGTTGATCGACAGGATGAATCGCCCATTGCAATTCGTTGACGACCTTTTTCCAGTCCGCGTCGTCACGCTGATATAGGAAAGACAGAAAGGCGTTCTGAGTGTCTGACATCAGTTAACTTCCTCATTTCGAAATTGCTATTAGAATTTTGAGTGCGGTTTGAGCAGGTAAAGATACAGGGGAGCGCGCCGTCAGACAAGGCCAATCACAGGCTCAGCGCCTGAATCCACGCGGCCGTTCCCGCGATCAGGAGGAGAGCGGCGATGATCGCGCGCGCCGCTCCGCGCCTGTCCCACAACGCCGCCGCGATTGCGAACAGCCAGAAGAGCGCGAACTCCCAGCGGATGACGCGCAACCCCCGCGGCGTCATCAGTCCGGCGGCGGACATCGGCGAAACGGGAATCGGACGCCACGGCAGGAAGTATCGCGTGTTGTCGAACGGCGCGAAGAATGCCACACCCAACCCTCCGCTCGTCATCGCGTCGAACAATCCGTGCGACGCCGTGATCAACGCGAAGAAGATCGCGAGCTTGAAGAAAGAATGGCCGGGCGCCCACTTCCCGCGTACGGCCAGAGCCGCGGCGACTATTCCGACCGAAGCGGCGAAGAGCAGTGAATGAGTAAACCCGCGATGGCCGAATGGATGCCTATACGGAATCCATGGCCTTAACAGCGCGTCAGCGTCGGGCAGGATCGGAAGCAGAATTGACGCGATCAGCAGCCGGCGGTTGGTTGACGCGCCAAAGACCGATCTCATCGCCGTGAATCCTATCGCTCCGTGTGTGAAGATGGTTGGCATAGTGACCGAATCAGAGTACAAAAGAGCGGCGCAAAAATAAAACAACCGATAACAGGAGGTAAATATGTTGAAGAAGACCATTCCGTTTGGCGATCTGGATGTATTCGACGCTCACACGCATTTCTTCTCCCACAAATTTTTCGAGACGCTCACAGGGCAGTCGCCACAACTCGGCAAAGAGTCGAACGCCATAGAGCGCGCGGGAGAGACGACCGGTTGGACGATGCCTCCGCGCGATTCGGCGGAGTTGGCGGCGACCTGGGCGTCGGAATTCGACCATCACGGCGTCTCCGGCGCTTTGATGATCGCCAGCGCGCCGGGCGACGAAGATTCCGTCGCGGCGGCGGCGGCGGCCTTCCCGGATCGAATCGCAGGCGCGTTTATGTTCGATCCGACGAAACCCGACGCCGAATCGCGCGCGCGACGGGCGTTCGACGATCTGGGGTTGCGCGTCGTCTGTCTGTTCCCGGCGATGCATCATTACTCCGTCGCCGAAAATGAAAGCGTCCGCGCAGTCGCCGCGCTTGCGTGCGAGAGGCCAGGGACCGCGGTCTTCGTTCATTGCGGCGCGCTTTCCGTGGGCGTGCGCAAGAAGCTCGGATTGCCGAGCCACTTCGATATGCGCAGGTCGAACCCGCTCGACGTTTATAAGCTCGCGGCCGAGTTCCACAAAACAAAATTCATCATCCCGCATTTCGGCGCGGGAATGTTCCGCGAAACGATGATGCTGGCCGATCTGTGCCCGAACGTTTATGTGGACACTTCGAGCAGCAACAAGTGGATGAAATACGAAGCCGCGTCAGTTGATCTGCCGATGATCTTCAAACGCGCGCTCGATGTGGTCGGGAGCGAGCGCTTGCTCTTTGGCACGGACTCATCGTTCTTCCCACGCGGCTGGATCGCAAACGTGTTTGACGCGCAGATTAACGCTTTGAGTGAGATCGGCGCGAATGAAGAACAGGCGCGGGCGATTTTCGGAGGCAACATGAGGCGGTTGCTCAATTTGCGGTAAACTATCAGGCGCCCGGTCTTATACGAGGAGGAAAGTTCATGTATTTCAAGCAATTTTATCTTGGTTGTCTGGCGCACGCTTCGTATCTGATCGGCTCCGAAGGCGAGGCGGCGGTTGTTGATCCGCAGCGCGATATCGAGCAGTACATCAACGGAGCCGAAGCTGAAGGGTTGAAGATCAAATACGTGATCGAGACGCACCTGCACGCCGATTTCGTCAGCGGCCATCACGAGCTTGCCGAGCGCACGGGGGCGCAGATCGTCTTCGGGCGGAAAGCCAACGCGGCTTTCGATCACGCGCCCGCGAAAGACGGCGATGAGTTCAGGATCGGCAAAGTCAAATTGCGCATCCTGGAGACTCCGGGCCACACGCCCGAAAGCGTCTCCATTCTGGTCACCGACACCGAGGTCTCGAATCAGCCGCAAAAAGTTCTGACCGGCGACACTCTCTTTATCGGCGACGTCGGGCGGCCAGACCTGGTCAGCTCGAAAGGCTTCACGGCGGAGCAAATGGCCGGAATGCTTTACGACAGCCTGCGCGGCAAGTTGTTGAAGCTCGATGATTCAGTCGAGGTGTGGCCGGCGCACGGCAAAGGCAGTCTGTGCGGGCGCAACATGTCGAACGAGACGTCGTCGACCATCGGCCAGCAGCGCCAGTTCAATTACGCATTGCAGCCGATGCCCAGAGAAGAGTTCGTCAAGATGATGACGGCCGACCTGCCGGAAGCTCCGGCCTATTTTTCAAAAGACGCCGAGATCAATCGCAGCGGAGCGCGCGCGTTGAGGGAATTGCCGCGCCCCGCGGCGCTCGCGCATGATGAGGTCAACAAACTCGCAGGCCGTGGCGTGACGGTTCTGGACGTGCGGCCGAACACCGAGTTCGGAGCGGGGCACGTCCCCGGCGCGCTCAATATTGGACTCAGCGGGCAGTTCGCCTCGTGGGCGGGGCAATTGATCAAATTCGACGCGCCGCTTGTGATCGTCGCCGAAGACGAGTCGAAAGTTGACGAAGCAGTGACGCGGCTGGCGCGCGTAGGAATCGAAAACGTGAAGGGTTATCTGGCGGGCGGAATGGACGCGTGGCGGCGCGCCGGCCTGAGTGTGAACACGATCACGCAGATTTCGGTTGATGAGTTGCGCGAGCTGTTGAATTCGCAAACCGATGTGCAGGTGATTGATGTGCGCCAGCCGGGCGAATACAACACGGGCCACGCGCCGTCGGCGGTCAACGCGCCGCTCGCGCGCGTCGGCGAGCGCGCGTCGGAGTTCGATCCGAATCGCCGGACGGCGGTCATTTGCGCGGGCGGTTTTCGCTCGAGCGCGGCGACGAGCGTACTTGCGCAACGGGGCTTTGAAAATCTGCTCAACGTCATCGGCGGAACGGGCGCCTGGATCAACGCGGGCTATCCAGTTGAAGTATGAAGAGGTTTTCAACACAAAGGGTCAAAGGATCAAAGGGTCAAAGGATTGAAGGGAAGGAAATCGCCCTCCCTTCTTCAATCCTTTGACCCTTTGTGTTGAGAAAGCTCATATATTGGAGAAATTATGAGTGACTTGTTGGCTGCGCGTTCGCAGATGGCGATGTCGCTGGCCTTCCACATCATCTTCGCGGTTGCGGGCATCGCGATGCCGTTGATGATGTGTATCGCCGAATGGCGCTGGTTGCGGACGCGCGACGAGACTTACTTGACGCTGGCGAAACGATGGGCGAAAGGCACGGCGATTTTGTTCGCGGTCGGCGCGGTGTCTGGCACCGTGTTGTCGTTCGAGCTTGGATTGTTGTGGCCGGAATTCATGCGTTGGGCAGGCCCGATTATAGGGATGCCGTTCTCGCTCGAGGGCTTCGCGTTCTTTACCGAGGCGATCTTTCTGGGAATCTATCTTTACGGTTGGGAGCGCGTTTCGCCGCGAGCGCATCTGGCGGCGGGCGCGATCGTAGCTTTGAGCGGCGCGGCGTCAGCGGTCTTCGTCGTCATCGCCAACGCATGGATGAACACGCCGACCGGGTTTCGACTGGTTGACGGCAAGCCAGTGGACGTTGATCCGATCGCCGCGATGATGAATCCGGCGGCGTTGGGGCAGGCGATCCACATGTTGCTCGCGGCCTACGCGGCGGTCGGATTCGCGGTCGCGGGCATTCACGCGTTTCTGCTGATGCGCGACCGCCGAAACATTTTTCACCGCCATGCGATGGCGATTGCGCTGGCCGTCGGCGGCGTGACTGCGATCCTGCAACCGGTCAGCGGCGATCTGTTGGGACAGATGCTGGCGCGTTATCAACCGGTCAAATTGGCCGCGATGGAAGGGCAGTTCAAAACCGAACAGGGCGCGCCATTGCGCATCGGCGGAATGCCTGATGAAGAATCCGCGACCACGCCTTACGCGATTGAGATTCCTTATGGATTGAGCCTGCTCGCGTTTCATGATCCGAAAGCCGTCGTGCGCGGGCTCGAAGACTTTCCGCGCGACCTGTGGCCGCCGATAGCGATTGTCCACGTCGCGTTTCAGGTGATGGTCGCTGCGGGCGCGGCAATGGCGCTTGTGGCGTTGTGGGGCGGGTATCTGGCGTGGCGGCGCAGATCGTTGCCGGATTCGCGATGGTTTTTACGCGCGGTCGTGGCTGCGTCCCCGCTCGGGTTCATTGCGATTGAAGCCGGTTGGACAGTGACCGAAGTCGGCCGTCAGCCCTGGATCATTCAAGGCGTGATGCGCACGGCCGAAGCCGTCACGCCGATGCCAGGTCTGAAAATCCCGCTCGTCATTTTCACGCTGATCTACATCTTTCTCGCGGCGGTAGTCGTCTGGCTGCTTTTCAGGCAGGTGGCGGAAAGCCCGCGCGTCTACGCTGAACCGGCGGACGCCGTCGCGAAAGGGCGAGGATATGCTTTCGATTGACGTGTTGCTTGCGGGCGCGATGATGGTCTCGCTGACGTTTTACGCGCTGCTGGGCGGGGCGGATTTCGGTGGCGGCGTATGGGACCTGTTCGCGTCAGGCCCACGCAAAAGGGCGCAGCGCGAATTGATAGCCGGCGCCATTGGGCCGGTCTGGGAGGCGAACCACGTCTGGTTGATCCTGGTCGTAGTCCTTCTCTTTACCGTGTTCCCTCCGGCTTTCGCCGCCATCGCGACTGCGCTGCACATCCCGCTGACGCTGATGTTGATCGGCGTGGTGTTGCGCGGCTCGGCCTTCACTTTCCGCAGCTATGACAGAAGGACGGATGAGGTCCAGCGGCGATGGGGACGAATCTTTTCGATGACCAGTTTGATCACGCCGGTTTTGCTGGGCGTGACTGTCGGCGCCATCTCATCGGGACGGATTCAGAACAATTATTCGGATTTCGCCGCGGCCTTCGTGTCTCCATGGCTGGCGCCGTTTCCGTTCGCCGTTGGATTCTTCGCGCTCGCGCTGTTTGCGTTCCTGGCGGCGGTCTATTTGACGGTCGAGGCCAGAGACGAATCGCTGCGCGAAGATTTTCGTCTGCGCGCGCTGGCCTCTGCGGGCGCGGTCGGTGTGATGGCGCTCGTCGTCTTCCTGCTTTCAGCGAACGGCGCGCCGGTGATTCGCGCGCGACTCGGCCAAAGCTGGTGGACGTGGCCGCTGCAGATCGCAACGGCGGTACTTGCGGTCGGCGCGATCTACGCTTTGTGGATGCGAAAATTCCGAATAGCCCGGTTTTGCGCGGCTGCGCAGGCGACATTGATTTTGTGGGGATGGGGAGCGGCGCAATATCCCTATCTGGTCGCGCCGGATATGACTATCTACAACTCGGCGGCGCCCGCGATCACGCTGCGCCTTGTTTGGTGGACGTTGCTGGCAGGCTCAGCCCTGTTGTTTCCCTCGTTCTACTACCTGTTTCGCGTTTTTAAGGGGAGCGCGGCTCACGGCGCGGATTGAATCAGAGCGACACTTAAGCGCCCATGAGCGCCAATAAGCGAATGAGGTGGCGAGAGGGTTATACCTTTTTTTTCTGTGGGCTTCTCCGGTCGCGGTTGGAAAAGGCGGGGGTCTCTATAGAATGGAAAGGCGCAATCACGGAGAGTCGAGCGAGATGATTTCAAAAGGTTCTTTGCCGTTGATGCGATAGACCGCGAAGTCTGAATCGAGGGTCAAGATTTTCCGGAATCCCTTCAATTCTGCGAGTGAGACAAGCGAAGCATCGGCCAAGTCCATTGGCGTGTCTTTGTACTTCTCCATCAATTCGCTGACACGCTTCCATTCTTCGGGATGGGGAGAGTGAATTTCTATCTCGCCTTTCTTAACGAGCGCCCACAGCGCATTCTGTCCTCCCCACTCTCTGAGCTCACTCAAGAAATACATTGCCTCGGTCATACAAGGCCACGTGGTGATAAATGGGCGGGCTGTTTTGAAGGCGGCTTTACATTTCTTATGGTCTGCTTGCCCTCTATCAAGTAGGGCAATCATTGGGCTGGTATCAATAAGAGTCACGGAAGTTTTAACCCCTGTTTTTCGAGCTTCGCTATGACACCTCTACCAAAGGCGTCTCTTTCTCGTTTCGTTCGCTCGAAAGGCTCGGTGCTATCAAACACGCCGAGTAAATTTTCGATTTGCTCAAAGGGCGTGAGTGTTTGCGCGCCGGCGTCGCCGTTCACTTCAGAAAGCGCTAGCTCACCGTTCCGCTCGTGGGCGAGATCCAGGAGTCGAGCTAGATAGTCGTTCACTGTGAGGCCACTTGCGGTGGCCTGAGATAAAAGGGCTTCGAGGATCTCAGGCGCAATTAGTTCTTTCTGCTGGTCCATAAACATTTCTCTTATTCCCAGGATACATCGGAACGGATTCAAAGGGCAAAAAAAGGGCAGACGCCTCACCCTCTCGCCTTTCTCGGCGGTGCGAGCGCGAGGACATCGTCGTGTGATTTATACCTGCATCAGCAATCTTCAGCCTGATCGAGCCACATCATCAGCCTGCGGCTGAAGTCGCTCTCAGAGTTGATGGTGACCAGATCGAAGAGCGTGTCGCGCTGCGCCTGTGTGATCCTGGGCACGGCCTGCAGATCGGAGCCGACACGGAACGCGCCATTCTCCAAAAGTCTCACCCAGCGTTTCTCTTCGAATATTTGCGTGCCCGATTTACGTTTCGCTTCAGCGGGGTAATATTTCCTCGCCAAATCCTCGGCTTGTGAATCGTGTTCGTGACAAGAGCAAGGAAAAAATCTGCCGTTTGGGGCGATCCATCCGGGGGACTGATGAAATTTCCTCGCCGGAAATGATAAGGTGGCCCGCGCCATTGGTATCACTCCTTCAAAGAATGTTTTCGCGCAGTTTTAATGTTTAACAGTTCGATTCAATGGATGGCCGGTAACCGGGACAATAGATGAGAGTTAAGCGAAATAATTTGCCCGCGCCCGGCGAAAACCATGACTTTAATGTGCAACGGCGCCTGGTCGTTGCGGGTTGATGGTCAATACAGACGCGGGAGCCGCGCCGCAGTCGTGATCAGCCGCCAGCCAGTTCCCGGTCTGATGTTGCATCACCGCGCGGCAGCCTTTGCAGAAAGCGTTGTGGCCGCACGCGCCACAAACTCCGCCAACCTGACCGATCTCTTGGCGCACTCGCGTAAAGACCTGACTGGACCGCCAAATTTCGCGGAACGATTTGTCGCGCACATTGCCCGCGTTGAACTCGGCGCCGTGCAGATGCGAACAAGGATAAACATCGCCGTTCCATTTGACCGTGGCGAAACGCTCGCCCATCGCGCACCCCGCCACGCTTCGCGCCCGCAATTTCTCGGCGGGCCAGTCGTGGAAAAGAAACGAAAAAGCGCAATCCACCGTCAGATTCGTTTTCGAGAAGAGAGGTTCAAGTCGAGGCAGCGTTGCTGCGAGGCGCGCGGAATCCGCGGGTGTGAGGGCGTTGTGTTGATACCACCGCTCGTTGCCAGGCGCCGGTTTGGGACGGATCAGATTGATCGTCGCCGCGCCTTGCTTGAGCGCCCAATACAGCAATTCGGAAAGACGATCCAGGTTTTGTCGTGTGATGATCAGGTTGAGCCCGAACCGCGCGGCGCGCGCGCGCAGGAGAGCGGCCTTCTCTTCAATCAACGCCTTGTTGACGCTTACCGCGTCGTTCAACGACATACGCAGTTCGCCGATGCTCCCCGCGGTTTCGTCCAGTAACTCTTCCGTGATTAGGCGCCCGTTGGTCGTCACGTTCGGAACGACTCCGCGCTTGCGCGCATAACGAACTACGGGAGCAAACTTCGGCGACATCAACGGCTCGCCGCCTCCCAGGGCCAGTTGGAACACGCCCATCTCGGCCCATTCGTCAATCAACGATAGGATTCGTTCCAACGGTAATGAGCCGTCGTCATCCTCGCGCAAGCCGACGTAACACGAAGGGCAGCGCAGATTGCAGACGTTGTTGATCTGCAGGTGAACGCTTTCCGGCGCGGGCGGAAGCGATTGCGCGTCGCAGATTGTTGATTGCCGGTTGATTGAGCCTGCGGGGGCGTTTTGAGCTTCGACGACAAACCCCTGCTGGCCAAACTCGCGCAACAATATCCCGATCTCGGCGATAGTGAAATTGCGATTGAATCGCTCGATCAGGCGCCGCCGGAGATCGCGCGCAGTTCCTGTGGTCGAAAGCATCGCGAGCGCGGCGAAGGCTTCTTCGTCCATCTCGACCGTCGTGGCCGTCTCCGGCAAAAAAGCCGCGCCGCCGCTCGAAAGACGGCGCAAACGCGTTTGCGGGTTGAGTCGCCAGGCGGTCATCGAAGCGGTTCCCATTAAACGACCTCCAAAATGGCCGACAGCTTCTTGGACACCGCTGATCTTCCACTCTTGATTTCGCCTTCGGCGCAGTAACGCTGCATCACCTTCAAAGCGTCGGTCTTCCCCGCGTAAATCTCTTCGCGCAGCTTCAAACCCAACTCGGCTAGCCCCTCCATTGCGCCTTGGCCGAATTCGCCGTAAGACGCGCTATAGTCCTGATGCCAGCCGTCGAAACATAGCCAGACTCGTTTGCCTTGTTTCTCGAATGTCAGGCTCGCCTCTTCCTCGACTTCGTAATCTTCGAGGTTGATCTCCTCCGGCAATTTCGCCGACTCCAGCATCACCGACAACGTCCACCAGTCATAGGACTCGCGCACTTCGACATCGAAATGCTGGAGGAATTTCTTTCGCCGGTCGGCGCCCAGATCGGCGAAATCACCGTGGTAAGTGATCTCAGCTTTACGACTGCTGACATCCACGTGGCTGCTCAGCTTGCTCACCACCGCGTGCGACTCTTTGCTGAGCGGCTTGGCGGCGAAGAAGAGGTAATTGGTTGAACTGTGGTCGGCGATGAATTGCCGGCGCGCGCCGATGATTCGCATAATTATCCTCCTAAAACAACTCCTTAAGACTCACATTCGACGACTTCAAAAACGAGACCAGGTCGAGCAACTGCTTGAACGAGTACTTCGACGCGTAATCGGCGGGCATCGCCGATGTGTTGAGCCGCTCGATCTTCGGCGCCTCCGATTTGAGGAAGGCGCGCGAAACGGGTGGGAGCGTCGAAGTGTCGTATAGTCTGATCATCGCTTCGTTTTCGTCTCGTTTGACGCCGGTGAATTTTTCGCCGGCGCGAGTCGTGATCATAATCGTCGCGTATTTTTCATCGATCGCGGCGTGCGGCGCGACGATACCCTGCAAAATCTCGCGTGGCGGTCTACTGGTGAGTTCGGTCAGATCGGGGCCGATCAGTCCGCCTCGATTTTGCACGGTGTGGCAGACGCGGCAGTTTTGAGTCTCGGCGGAATCGAAGAAAAGCAGGCGTCCGGCCTCGGCGTCTCCGCGAATGTCGAATGAATCGTTGATCGCGACGTTCGATTTAGCGGGTTCGGGCGTGGGGTTCGGCGCGGGCTCCGTCTTCGGTGTTGCGCCGCTGAGATGTGGATCAATAGTCTGAGTCTGGGGCGGGGTTGGTGGATCGCTTTTCGCTTTCGCCGCGCCTTTCTTCGGCGAGAGCGAGAGGAGATAAGCGACGCATTGCGCGATCTGCTGTTTGCTCAAACTGTCCTTGAACGCGGGCATTCCTGTTCCCGGGACGCCTTGCGTAATCAGGTGTGTCAGGTATTCGGCGGTGAATTCGCGGTCGCGCAGTTTAGGGCCGCCACCGCCAACGCCTCCGGCGGCGTGGCAATAGGTCATCCCACACGAACCCGAATAGACCCGCTTGCCGGCTTCGATCTGATTCTGAGCGCTCTGCGATTGCGCGGCGCGCGATCCCAGGGAGAGGTCAAAAGACAAAAGGCAAAAGGCGCAAGGCAAAAACAGAACGGCAACGGCGCGCCCGGTAACTTTCACAACCCTCGATCTACTTTCCATTGGCCGCCGCTCCTTTGTTTGAAGTTTCAGGCAACGCGAAAACGACCAATGTTGACGCTGCTTCGGGAATCTTGTTGGCCGATTCGGGCCAGAGGAGCGGGACGAGTCCGGACAGGAGCGATCCCATCCCGGTTGGGATTGCGATGTATTGTCGCCCGTTGACCGAGTAGCTGATCGGCGAGCCGCTCATCCCAGCGCCGGTGTTGAACGACCACAGTTTCTGGCCCGTCCTGGCGTCGAGCGCGAAGGCATTGCCCATCGCATCGCCGCTGAAGATCAGGTCACCGCCCGTGGCCAGCAGCGACGCCAGGTTGATGCCCGTCGTGTTGTACCGCCACTTGCGCTCGCCCGTGAGCGGATCAAAAGCGTTGATGTGGCCGTATGCGGGTTTGTCTTTGGGTGGCTTTATATCCATGCTGCCGCCGAAAAGTGGCTGGCCTTCCTTGATCTCCAGCTTTTCGGGTTTGATGATGTTGCAGATTTCCCAGCCGATGTTGTACCACCAGCCGATCCGAGGGTTGTAGGCCGAATGATCGTAATTGCGCCCGCCCGCCGCGCTCGGGCAGACGAACGTCTCTTTGTCAGGTGGAACGGGCTGCATACCGACGGGGCGTCCGTTTTTGTCCACGCCTTTGAGCCAGGTCAGAACGTCAACGTGCGGCCAGGCATTGATATATTTGCCCGTCACGCGGTCGAGCACCCACGTCATCCCGCCTTTGTTCGCGTGCACCAGCAGCTTCTGCTTCTTCCCGTCTTTCTCGTAATCAATCAGCGCGCATTCGTAAGCCGAGTCGAAGTCATACATGTCGTGTGGCACTTCCTGGTAGTACCACTTCAATTTGCCCGTGTCAGGATCGAGCGCGATGATCGAGTTGGAGTAGAGGTTATCACCGGGACGAAAC
>Ga0187894_10004610_pt1 | contig 14649 bp, 13 predicted proteins | sample GBC1701081metaG_FD_136650 | JGI IMG/M metagenome (GOLD analysis project Ga0187894, IMG submission 136650) | White microbial mat communities from a lava cave in the Kipuka Kanohina Cave System on the Island of Hawaii, USA - GBC170108-1 metaG ...
AAGCCGCTGCGTTCCAGCGTAATTTGCATCACCCGCCCCATCGCTTCGTCGTCTTCGATAATCAGGGCGAAATACGATTTTGTCCCAGCCACAACCTGCCTCCCATGTGTGCGGTGCGCCGAATAACCTCATTATAGGCGGATTTGCGACGCGCGGCGGTGAATCCCGGCAGCAGTTTTACGGCACGGTGATCGCGCTGATGCTGCTGTTGTTGCTCACATCCGGGTCGGCGACGAACGACAGGATAACGATGAGATTGGGTACGGTGCTGCCGCTGGCTTCGGGACGCACGGTCACGGTGATCGAGGCGCTGCCATTTTGCCCGCTCATCAGGTCGGGCAGCGTCCAATTGCCGGTCGCTGAATCGAATGTGCCGCCTGCGTGCGAGACATAATCGACCTGGGATGGCAAGGGCGACAGCATTTGCATCCCCGTCGCCGTACTCGCCCCCAGGTTGCCATAGGTGATGTTGTACTGGATAGTATCACCCACATTCGGCGTCGGGTTGGAAACCGTCATCGTGACGTATAGATCGGCGCTGGGGAGCGGTGTCCAGGATGGCGTGGGTGTCGGCGTGTCGGTCGGCGTCGGGATGGGCGTCAGCGTAAACGTGGGTGTATCGCTCGGCGTCGGCGTGAACGTAGGCGTATTAGTCGGGGTGAAGGTCGGCGTCGGGACGATGATACAAGTTGTTTGGTAGGGGGCGAGGTTTGCCCCTGGGATCACTTGTTGGGCGAAGGACGGCCCCTGCCATGCCACCGATAGGTTATCGGCACCGGGACCTTCTTTTTGCAGCGCGTCGATATAGTAGCCCTGCCCACCCACCAGCATGATCGGCGCGGACTGCTGCGCCGCGTATTTTGTCCATTGCAGCGGATTTGTCCACCCTGGCACGCTGGCAATGAGCATCCGATTCGCCGGGTTGGTATCGCTGCTTAACCACAACTCGCCGTTATCGTCGCTGGCGATCCAGAAGGTGTATGCGCCAGTGGTGGGTGGATACAGGTAGCCGCGCATCCGCGTACCATAATTATTCGCCCAATTCACCGGCGCGTCGAAACTCGGCAGCAAATCGCAGCCGTTGGGGCTGTTGGGATAATTGGGCGAACCCGTGAGCGCCGCGATGGTCATCCCGCTAATACCCAGCCAGTATTCGCGGTAGATGCTGCCCAGGCCGGTGGGCGTGCTGGTCGGTGTCGCTGTCGGGGTGTCGGTGGGTGTGAGGGTCGCTGTAGCCGTCGGCGTATCCGTCAGCGTGCCAGTCGGCGTCGCGGTGAGCGTGCCGGTCAGGGTGGCCGTCGGTGTAGGCGTGCGGGTTGGCGTCGGTAGCGCCGTCGGGATCGGCACAGGTGACACGCTCGTCGGCGGGACAAAGAGAGTCGGCATGAGCGTTACTGTGCTGGTTGGGGTCGGCGTCAGCGTGAGGGTCGTCGCGGTGAAAGTGGGCGTCGGCGACAAGCTGCCGGTCGGGGTCAGGGTGCTGGTGGCAGTCTCAGTGAGCGTGCCGGTGACGCTGGCTGTTACGGTCGTCGTTGCGGTTTGGGTGCCGTCGGGCGTCGCGGTGGCCGTAGCCGAGGCGGTTGTCGTCAGGGGCAGTGCCGTCTGCGCGCTGGTCGTCTGGGTTTGGGCGGCCTGCGCCGTTGGGATCGCAACCAGCGCGTCGGCTGTCGCCAGCAGCGCGCGCGTGGCCTGCTGGGTGGCTTGATCGGCCTGAGTGGTGGCGTTGGCATTGTAGGCGACGCTGTAGACTTCAGGCGGGAACGTGACCAGGGTGCTGTCGATGGCGATTTGCGTCTGTATCCGGGGATCCAGGTGCTGGAAGCTGTCAGTTGACCAGGGGCGGTAATCCGCCGTCGCTATCGGGTTGATGGCGACTTCCAGCGAACAGGGTGGGTAGCCCATGAGCGCGAACTGCGAACACATAAAAATCAGGCCGAAGAAAATCGCCAGGATGGACAGGCTCAACAGGATGAAGTGGCGGTCGCGCGGCGGTTCTGGCGACCCTGCCGCTGCTGCGAGTTTCCATTCCCCGCGCAGTAGGAGAATCGCCCGCAGCCCCAGCGCGGCGAGGCCGACCACGAAAAAGACAAACGGCAGCACTAACGGGCGCAAGTCGCTCCACAAAAGCTGCCCGCTTGCGCCCTGGTCGCTGCACCGGCGGATGGCTTGCAGCATGACCAGGCCGAACGCCCCGGCGAACAGCAGGATGGCGAACAGCACGAGTGCCGGGCGGCGGTTGCCCCGGCGGGGTCGCGGCGGTTGTGCCAGCGCGTCGTTCATCCCCTACTCAATACTCCATATGGTTCGCTTTCTCAATTATAGAAGCAGGGGGTTCACGATTGCGTTGAGGAGTTGTGAAGATGGGGTTTGAGACGGGGGTTATGTATAATAGAGGCAACACAAGAGTAACTCAGGTGTAGTCACATATGGCGTCGCAACTCCCGCTTTTGCCTGACATCACAACGAAATTTCCGTCAACCCGTTACCAGGGGAGTAAAGCTAAACTCGCTGATTGGATTTGGGCGCAAATTGCAGAATTCGATTTTGATTCGTGCCTGGATGTGTTCGGTGGCACGGGTGCTGTGGCCTATCGGCTCAAACAGGCTGGCAAGCGGGTCACATACAACGATTTACTCAAATTTAATTATCACATCGGGCAGGCACTCATCGAAAATAGTAAAACCGTTTTAGACATCCGCGACATTGACTTTCTTTTACGGCCTCAACCGGGAATCAACTACCCCACATTCATTCATGACACCTTCGCGGACATATACTTTACGGACGAGGAGAACTTGTGGTTAGATCAGACGATCACCAATATTTATCATCTAACCAACCCCTATCAATTCGCTTTAGCCTTCTTTGCCTTATGTCAATCCTGCATCATTAAGCGTCCCTACAACCTGTTTCACCGGAAAAACCTGTATGTTCGTTTTGCAGACGTAGATCGAACGTTTGGGAACAAAACGAGTTGGGACAAGCCCTTCGAGTATTGGTTTCGAGCATTTGTAGCTGAAGTAAATGAGGCCGTGTTCGCTAATGGCTGCGAAAATCGCGCCTTGAATTATGACGTAATTGATGTTCCGGGTGACTATGATCTCGTCTATATTGATCCTCCTTATATCTCGAAACGCGGTACAGCCGTCGATTACCTGGGCTTCTATCACTTTTTAGAAGGTCTAACCGCCTATGATGAGTGGCATACGCAGTTGGACGAGCAATCGAAGCACCGACGGCTAAAATCGAGGCCAAGCCGTTGGACAAATAAGAACCAAATCTACATGGCCTTCAATGACGTGTTCGAGCGATACGAAAACAGTATTCTTGTCGTCTCTTATCGCGCTGATGGGATACCGACTATCTCTGAATTAACGCACATGCTCAAACGTTTTAAGACGATTGTTGAAGTTCGCAATTTCGGTCAATACAAATATGCCCTTTCTACAAACGCACGGTCTGCTGAAATCCTATTGATAGGCCGTTAACCGCGCTATGGATACACTGCAATTTCGGGAAAGTTTGCTGGCCTATTTTGATAAATTCAGAGAAGCTATAGCAACGGATACTGGAGATTGGATTGTAAAAGGCTTCATTGATGTCTATCAGAATATCTACACAATCTCAGTTGACACCAAAGTCCTGTCCAAAATCATTGAATTAATATTGTTTCCGGTCGTTTCTCAGTTTGCGGTTGAACACGGCTACAAAATGGGATTATCTGCTCACCAAAATCATTACCCGGATATCACCTTCATGGCACCCGATGGCGCTAAAATCGCGCTCGATCTGAAAAGCACCTATCGCCTGGATGAACGAACGGTCAACGGATTTACGCTGGGTGCATTCACAGGTTATTTTCGACAGCGGAACTCAAGCAAAAACATAACCTTCCCGTATGCCCAATATGAAGCGCACTATGTCTTTGGAATTGTCTACAGCCGCAACGATGAACTGATTGACGAACGGCGAACGTATACAATACACGACTTGCCAAACATTGGGTCAGTAGCCAAAGACTTTACGTTTCTGCTTCAGGAGAAGTGGCGCATCGCCAGCGACCGTCCGGGCAGCGGCAACACCAAAAATATTGGCTCCATCCGCAATATTCAATCGTTGGTCGAGGGTAATGGAACATTCGCAGCGTATGGCGCTGAGGTGTTCGACGATTACTGGATGAATTATCTGACCGATGATATGGCGCGCCATCGACTCGTCGGTTCCCTATCACAATTTTCAGCAGTATTCGGAATGGCGCAGGCGTATATCATTGGACAATGACCATCCCTGATCTTCTCTCGTCTTCTACATCCTGAACACCCCGAAACGTGTCGTCTCGATCCCCTTGTTCAGGCACGCGCTCAAGGCCAGCCCCAGCACCCGGCGCGTCTCCGATGGGTCGAGGATGCCGTCATCCCACAGCCGCGCGGTCGAGTAATATGGGCTGCCCTCGCGCTCGTAGGTGTCGAGGATCGGCTGCTTGAAGGCGACCTGTTCGTCCGCCGTCATGTCCGGCTCGCCCCGCCGTGCCAACTGGTCGCGCTTGACCGTCAGCAGCACGTTGGCGGCCTGCTCCCCGCCCATCACGCTGATGCGGCTGTTCGGCCACATCCACAGGAAGCGCGGCGCATACGCCCGCCCGCACATGCCGTAATTGCCGGCGCCGAAGCTGCCGCCAATGATGACCGTCAACTTTGGGACGCGGGCATTGGCGACGGCGTGAACCATCTTCGCCCCGTCTTTGGCGATGCCGCGCTGCTCGTATTCCTTGCCGACCATGAAGCCGGTGATATTTTGTAAGAACAGCAAGGGGATATGGCGAGTGCTGCACAACTCGATGAAGTGGGTTCCCTTCAAGGCGCTCTCGCTGAACAGCACGCCGTTGTTGGCGATGATGCCAACGGGATAGCCCTCGATCCGGGCGAAACCCGTGACCAGTGTCGTCCCGTAATTGGCCTTAAATTCGCGGAAACGGCTGCCATCCACCAGCCGGGCGATCACCTCGCGCGCGTCAAAACTCTCGCGGAAGGTGGCCGGGATGACGCCGTACAGTTCCGCCGGGTCATACAACGGTGCTTCCGGCGTGGCGATGTCTAAGTCAATGTGCTTTTTGCGGTTGAGCGTTTCGACGATGCCGCGCACGATCTCCAGCGCGTGTTCGTCATCCTGGGCGAAGTGGTCGGCCACACCGGAAATGTGGGTATGCACAACCGCGCCGCCCAATTCCTCGGCGGTGACTTCTTCGCCGGTGGCGGCTTTGACCAAGGGCGGCCCGCCCAGGAAGATCGTGCCTGTCCCCTTCACAATCACCGTTTCGTCGGACATGGCCGGGACATAGGCCCCGCCCGCCGTGCAGCTCCCCATCACACAGGCGATCTGGGGGATGCCCGCCGCGCTCATCACGGCCTGGTTGTAAAAGATGCGCCCGAAATCGTCGGCGTCGGGGAACACCTCGTCCTGCATCGGCAGGAACGCGCCGCCGCTGTCCACCAGATACACGCAGGGCAGGTTATTTTCCAGTGCAATCTGCTGGGCGCGTAGGTGTTTTTTCACCGTCAACGGGTAATACGTGCCGCCTTTCACGGTCGCGTCGTTAGCGACGATCAGGCATTCCGCCCCGCTGATGCGCCCGATGCCGGTCACGATGCCGGCGGCGGGTGCTTCATCTTCGTACAGTTCCCAGGCGGCCAGCGGCGAAAGTTCGAGGAAGGGCGAACCGGGGTCGAGCAGCCTGTCTAAACGGTCGCGCGCCAGCAGCTTGCCCTGCGCCTGGTGGCGTTCCTGGTAGGCCGCCCCGCCCCCCAGCCGGACGTGCGCCAGCCGCTCACGCAGTTCCGACGCCAGCGCCCGGTTGTGGGCGGCGTTGGCACGGAAGTAATCGTCGTTCGGGTTGACCTGGCTGTCGAGGGTGTCCATCATCTGTCCTTGTTCACGTCCTATACGCCATCATTCTAACCGATCTACTGCTTGTGTGTCGGGCTTAACATCTCCGGCCTTTTAAGGTATGATAGCGCCGTTTTGCAACCCTTTCTGTGCCGGAGCTCATTTCATATGTCCAATAACGGAAGCAAGCGCGCGCTGGTCATCATCTCCATATTGATGGTTGTCGCCATCGGGGGCAGCGCGTTACTCCCCCTGTTTACCAACAATGTCGTCCAAACGGCTGTGCCGCCGACCGAAGTGCCGAAACCGACCTTTCCACCGCCGCTGACCGATTTCAGTTCGGTGAGTTTAGACCAAGATTACCTGCACCCCAGCGGCTTGTTCAGCGTGGCGCAGCCCACCGGCTGGACGCCCGCCGCGCCGGTGAGCAACCCGACCGGCGCGGAAATCACGATGAATAATCCGACGCTCTTGAGTGTGATCCAGGTCGCCCTGCAAATCACGCCAGAGCCGATTGATACGCTCGACAAGTTGGACGCGCTGTATACCTCGGCGGCGCTCAACGATAGCTGGAGCAATTACCGCCGCGACGCGCAGACCGGCCAGAATTACCGCGAGACGGGCCGCAAGCGCGAAAACAATCAGCTCACGCTCGACTTCGAATTACGCAACAACCGCGACCAGATTTTTCTAGCCCGCCAGGTTTCGTGGGCGGATGGCAACTGGGTGTACAGCGTGCGCGTGGTGATGCCGGAAGACGCGATTGACGCGCTCAAATTCATGGTGGACAATCTGACCCCGACGGTGAAGGGCAACCAGGCCGCCTTCGATGGCACGCCCGCCGATTGGAACGCCTATTTCGACCCGACCCACAATATCGTGATCCGCTACCCGTCCACCTGGACGCTCGATGATGGTGGCCCAGGCCGCCCGGCCAGTTTCAGCGGCGACAACGCCGTGCTGCGGGTCGAAACCCTGCCAGGACTGAGCGCGGCGGATGAAGCAGCGGCGCGTGCCTGGGTAGAAGCCAACCGCCCTAGCGCAGCCATCCTGAGCGTCGCGCCGGTCACGCGCGGCGACCTGTCCGGTTTCGCAGTGGCTTATACGTTTAGCGACGCCGACGGCAACCCGCAAAGCGGCCTGGCCCTGCTGCTCAACAGTGCCGACGCGCTGCACGTCGCCAACCTGCGCGTCGCTGCGCCGGATGTGGACTTTAACACCGACGATTTGATCGAGCCGTATACGACGCTGGCGAACATTCTGCGGACGTTCCAATCGCTGGGCGACATCCGCGTCGCGCTGCCCACGCCGACTCCCACCCCCACCTTGCCACCGCCGACCCCAACCCTCGCGCCGACGGCCACCGCGACCGAGGCGAGCATTGAGGTGACGCTGGAAGTCACTGACGCGGCGACGATTGAGGCGACGGCAGAAGCCAGCGCCGAGGCAACACAGGGGTCGTAACGCTCAAGTTGAGAGAAATGCGAAGGGGTATGGCCGCGCGCCATGCCCTTTTTTATTGCTGGGGGAAGATGTCGCGCACTGCGAGTTTGAAACCCAGCAGCACATCGCCGCCGTCCAGGGTATCGTCCAGTTGCAATAATTGCTCATCGTCTGGTGTAAGGACGGTGACAGCGCGTTTTTGGGTATAAACCAACCACACGGTTTTTGCCCCATTTGCCAAGTAATATTCTGCCTTTTGACGCATCTTTTTCAGGCTATCATCCGGCGACTGCACTTCGAATGCCAGTTCGGGGACATACGGTGCTGGGCCTTTGTCTACGAGTGGGCGATCTCGACCAATAATCACGGAAATATCGGGGATGCGGGAATTTTTCCGGTCTTCAGGCAAGCCATAGCGGGCTTCCGGCAGCGCCCAACCAATCGGATTTTGCTGAAAGTAAACAAACAGATGACCGATAATCAGATAAACAATCGCAGCGTGTAGTTGTGTCGGCATCTTTTCGACAATCTCTCCGTCGATGAGTTCAAACAGCCGGTCATCATTCTCAGGCCGCGCCAAAAATGCCTCGAATTCTTTAACGGTATAGAGTTTGTGTTTGTCCGGGATGACCATGCCGCAACCCTTTCGCTTTGGGATGATTATAACATGATGCTACCAGGTTGAGAGGACACGAACTATACAATTTCAGAGGACGCGACAAACCGTGTCCCCTGAAAACTTCTCGTTAGCACCTGTAAAATTACGCCGCCTCAGCCCGCTTTTTGAGCGCCGCTGCGAAGGCCGCGAATGTGGGGTTCAGATCGGGGATACTTTTGCCGATCATTGCCAACATCGGCCCGGTGAATTCCTCGCGCATCGAAAACTTTACCTGCCCATTTCCCTGTGGTTCGAGCAGAAACGTGCGCGCACCCGTGAATAAGCCCAGCGGCATCCCAGAACGCCACACCATTTTGCGGTTCGGCTCGAATTCAACTACGGTCGGATTGAAGGCGCGTTGCGGGTCGGCTTTGGTGTAGATCGTGAGCGGCTGGCCGGGCGCAATAGTGCCTTCCAACTTCACCATACCCGGATCCCACTCCGTATATTTCGACGCATCAGTCAGGATTCGCCAGATGGTTTCCGGCGCAGCATGAATGTCAGTCGTTGCGGTGAACACTTTCATGATGATCTCCCTCTTAGGTTATCGAGACTCAGGGACAGGGTTGCTAGGATCGCATCTGTCCTTCAACTTCTTGTATGCGCTTGCGTAAAAATGCCTGCTCGACGGCGTTCTGGCACAAGTCCAGCGCGCGGATGTAGGCGGCGTGCGCCTCGTCCAGCCAGCCGGTACGCCGCAGCAGGTCGGCACGGGCGGCGTGGAACAGGTAGTAACCGTCCAGCACCCCTTCGTCTTCCAATTGATCCAGCAGTTGTAAACCGCGCGCATAACCCTCGTGCATGGCGATTGCCACTGCCCAATTGAGTACGACGACGGGTGACGGGGACATGTGGGCAAGTTCCCGGTACAATTTGGCGATTTGATGCCAATCCGTATCCTCGGCGTGCTTGGCCTGGGCGTGCAGTGCGCTGACAGCCGCCTGCACCTGGTACGGGCCGGGCTGGTGCTGGTGCAGCGCCCGATCCAGCATCCCCAATCCCTCTTGAATGGCTGCCTGATCCCACAGTGACCGATCCTGGTCTTCCAGCAAGATCAGCTCGCCGTTCGCGTCTACCCGCGTCTTGCGGCGGGAGTCGTGCAGCAGCAGCAGCGCCAGCAGGCCGAGCGCCTCCGGGTCGGGCAGGAGATCGGTTAGCACGCGCGCCAACCGAATCGCCTCCGCGCACAATTCCTGGCGGATCAGGGAATCGCCGCTGGTCGCGCTGTAGCCTTCGTTGAAAATCAGGTAGATGACAGCCAGCAGCGCCTCAAGCCGCTCCGGCAGCAGATCGGCGGGCGGCACACGGTAGGGGATGCCAGCATCGCGGATTTTGCGCTTCGCCCGGACGAGGCGCTGCGCCATCGTCACCTCCGACACCAGGAAGGCACGGGCGACTTCCGGCGTGGACAGACCGCCCAGCGTGTTCAACGTCAGTGCGACCTGGGCGTCCTGCGCCAGCGCGGGGTGACAGCAGGTGAACATCAGCTTGAGCCGTTCGTCGGGGATCATATCGTCCATCGCCTCATCCTCCGGCGACGCCTCCCATTCAGCCAGCGCGCCGATGATCTGGGTCTTTCTGGCAAAATTGATGTCGCGGCGCAGGCGGTCAATCGCCTTGCGTTTGGCAGTGGTGGTGATCCATGCGCCAGGGTTCAGCGGCAGGCCGCCTTGCGGCCAGTGTTCCAGTGCAGCGATGAGCGCGTCTTGCAGCGCGTCCTGCGCCAGCTCAATATCGCCCAGATGCGAAATCAGGGCGGCCAGCACCCGCCCCGATTCGGCTCGAAAGGTGCGTTCGACGATCTGGTGGGCTGAAAACATCCGTCCCCTCTCCACGCTCACGAGCTTGATGACAGACGATTTTACCCTTCAGTCCCGGCCCTGTCCTCCCAACATCATGGGGCGGGTTATTGTGGGCTGAATTCCATCACCGGGCGCACCTCAATCGACCCCCATTTCGAGCCGGGGATTCTGGCAGCAATGTCAATCGCTTCGTCCAGGTCTTTGGCGTTGACGACGTAGTAGCCGCCCAATTGCTCTTTGGTTTCGGCGAATGGGCCGTCGGTGGTAACTTTTTTACCATCCCGGATGCGGACGGTGGTCGCCATCTTGGTGGGGTGCAGCGCCTCGCCTGCCACGAACGCCCCGCGCTCATTCACATGGCGGGTGAAGGCATCGTACTCGTCCATCACCGCCTGCATCTGTTCGGGTGTCGCGCTGGCTTCGTCAGCTTCGTTGCTGTAGATCAAGCAGATGTATTTCATGATTTGCTCCTCAATCAATCATTGGCGATCTATTTCGCCGTTCTATCTATACGACGAACGCGATTCGCCGGAATCGACAGGTTTGATGGACGAGTTTTGGAAATTGGTTATTTTACCCGACTCGCTCCTGCCACGCCCGGCGACGGCAGCCACACCGAAAACGTGCTGCCTTTGCCCTTGCCCGCGCTGGTGGCGCTGATGCGCCCGCCGTGCGCCAGGACGATTTCCTGCGCGATCGCCAGCCCCAACCCCGTGCCGCGCTTCGGCCCGCGCGCCTTGTCCGCCTGGTAAAAGCGCTCGAAGATGCGCGGCAGGTCGTCCGGGGCGATGCCCACGCCGCTATCGGCCACGCTCACTTCGACGCCGCCATTGTTCACGCCCGCCCGCAGCCAGACCGCGCCGCCCGCCGGGGTATAGTTGATCGCGTTGCCGACCAGGTTGGTCAGCACCTGCGCCAGCCGGTCGCCGTCGCCCAGGATATCGGGCGTCGCGCCGGTCTGAAGGTGCAGGGTAATATTTTTCTTCTGGGCGACTATCGCCAGCCGGTCGCCAATCGCCCCGGCCAGCTTGCCCATGTCCAGCGGCACGGCGCTCATCGAAAACTGCCCGGATTGCAGCCGCGCCAGATCGGTCAGTTGGTTGACCATGCGGTTCAGCCTACCCGCCTCCTCGTGGATGATCTGCACCGCGCCCGCTGGGTCTTTGGCCGCGCCGTCCATGATGGCTTGCGAATAGCCCTGGATCGAGGTGAGCGGTGTTTTCAGATCGTGCGACACATTCGCCAGGAAATCCTGCTGCGCCTGCTGGGCGGCATGGACTTGTTCGCTCATCCGGTTGAAGGCCTCGCCCACCGCCCGGACTTCCGGCGCGCCGCCCGCCTGCACTCGGTAGGCATAATTGCCCTCGGCCACCTTGCCCGCCGCCTCGGTGAGCGCCTGCAACGGCTCGGCGATGGTGCGGCTGATGACCACCGCCAGCAGCAGCGCGATCAGCAGCCCGACCAGACCGGCCTGGCACATCGGCCGGATCAGGCTGTCGCGGAACTCGGCCAGCACGGCGGTCAGGCTGCGCGGCGGCGGCACATCGGCCACAATGACCGCGCTGCGTTCCTCGCCCTGGCGCGTCACCGCCAGCCCGACGAACAACCACCCCTGGTCGTCCACATCTTCAAAACTGCCCAGAATCGGCTCGTTGCTCGCCAGGATGCCGCGCCGCAGGTAATTGGGCAGGGTGTAGGTTTCCTCCGCCCGTATATTGAGCAGGTCGCCGCGCGCATACAACCCCGCGCTGTCGAAGATCACCCGCCGGTCGGCGACGTTGACGATCATCGTGCGGACTGCGTTTTCGGCTGCGAATGTGGCTAAAGTGTCTTGTAGATTTGCCAGCGCCGCGAGGTTGAAGCGGCCCGCTGGCTCGGCGCTGGTTTCGGCGATCAGGTCGCGCGCCAGCGTCGCCAGCCGTTCATAGGTGGCGTTGGGGCGGGCCGGCTGCGCCAGCAGGAACAGCGCCAGCGCCAAGCTGATGACCGCCAGCGTGACCACCAGGACGATGAAATAGGAGAGGATCAGCCGCGTGCGGAGTCGCAGCTTCATGTCTTATCCAGTGGCCTGTGCCAGCATATCAAAAATCGAAAGTGAGGGTTCAGCCCCGGCTGCACGGAACATCAATACACCACCGGGCGTTTCAACAGAACGGCGATACTCATCAAGGGCTTCTCGATTATGCCATATCGTCATAATCCGCCATAAGGTTTTATCGTTCGTATTTTGGATAAGGAATGTATGTGCAATTGACGGTGGAAGTGATTGAGTAGCCGCCTCAAAAGCCGATTTGAGAGTAGACCAACGCTCCTGCTCGACATAGGCCTCTAATATTGTGATAACCATGTTCTGACCTTTCATTGTTGTCACTCCAACTTATACCCCACACCCCACACCGTCTCGATCTCCGCGCGCATCCCGGCCAGCTTGTGGCGCAGGTGGGCGACATGCACATCGACCGTGCGTGTCTCCCCGGCGAAGTCGAAGCCCCACACCACGTCCAGCAGCTTCTCGCGGCTGAACACGATGCCCTGGTTCTCCGCCAGCGCCAGCAGCAGGTCGAACTCCTTCATCCGCAAATTGACCGCACGGTCATTGACCATCACCACCCGTCGTTCGGGATAGATACGTAAGTTGTCGATGGCGAGGGCGTCGTCGCCCGCAGCGGGCTGCTCCGGCGCGCGCGGCACAGCCCGGCGCAGGATGGCCTTAACGCGGGCGGTCAGTTCGCGCGGGTTGAACGGTTTGGTCAGGTAATCGTCCGCACCCAATTCCAGGCCGACGATCTTGTCGATGTCGTCGCCCCGCGCCGTGAGCATGATGATCGGCACATCGGACTGCGCCCGCACGCGGCGGCACACCTCCCAGCCGTCCATGCCCGGCAGCATCAGGTCGAGGACGACTAAACCCGGTTTCTCGTTCAAAATGCGATCCAGGGCAACCGCGCCGTCGGTGGCGCTCGTCACCTGGAAGCCGTCCTGCTCCAGATACATCTGCGCCAGGTCGATGATGTGCTGCTCGTCGTCTACGAGGAGAATGGTTTCGGTCATGGCTGTTTACCTGTACGCTTATTGCGTAAATTTTGAGTGAATGACCTCACAGCGCGGCGCAACGGGGGTGGAAAGAAAAAATTTACATAAAGCTGCAAATACTCTGCCAAATTGAAATCATGAGGATAGCGAACTATGCCCACAACCTGTGCGCGATTGAGCGCGTCCTGCACTTGCTGTGGTTTCAATAATCTTTGCTCCCATACATCCTTCAGTATCCACCAATCGCGTACCAGAAACTTCAACAATTGATCTGGAAAACATCCATAAGGCGAATAGGAAAACTTCAACAGTTCCTGGCTCTCGTGTGACAATGTGGGATACGGTAAATCCGCTGTGGCTTGAGGCATTTGCCTTTTGATTATGCGAGTCATCCCCCGAATCTGTTCGTGGTTGAGATTTAATTCATGGATAAGGCAGGAAGCAGCACCATCGGTATCATGCAGAAGCGCAAGAAATAAATGTTCCGGCTCAATAGATCGGCTATTCAATTGCGCGGCCTCTTGCTGCGCTGTGCTAATTACGGCGATCATCGCTATGCTGGCGAAGGCAGGAAAAGTGGCCGTTTGATCGTTGAAAAGGAGTTTGTTCGCTCTTTGGTACACATCTGTTATATCGACATTCAGATGTTTTAGAGTGGTGAAGGCTTTGCTATGCGATTGGCGCGTCAATGCCATAAGCAAATGCTCCGTCCCAATGAAGCTATGCCCACGCCGACGCGCTTCATCAACGGCAAATTCCAATAGCTTTTTGCTATCAAACGCTAAATCGAGATTTGAGCTTCTTGACGATTTATTGGAATCTTTAACAATGGATCGCACTTGCGTATATTGAACACCCAAATCGCGCAATACACGCGCCGCTATACTACCCTCTTCACGAATCAACCCCAACAAAATATGTTCTGTACCGATTTCGTTGTGCTGCATACTTACGGCTTCTTCTTGCGCCAACAAAAGCACCCGCCGCGTCCTTTGCGTGAAGCGTTCCATCTTACTGTTCGGCATCAGTGTCACCCTCGTCAGCCGTCGGCGGTACGTCCTCGTCAATACGGATGTCGATACGCTTATTTGCATTACCCTTGAGCGTCCAGAGCCAATCCTTAGCCTGACTGTTCAATGCGGCGTTTAAAACGACATCCATTTCATGGATTGCTTCGGACAAAGGAAGCGCAAGTTCAAATTGAACGGTATTCGTGGTATTATCGGTTATCGTCAACCTGAGTTTGCGTTTTTCAAGTACCCCTGGTTGCTTAAATAGCGACACTAGTCGCATACTTTCGCCGGGTGTGGGCGACAGCCAGGGTTGGAGAGCGCTCAAAAGCTCCGCACCTTGAGCCACACTTAATTTTTGCGCTTCGATCATATAGAGAACTCTGAGAATAGTTACTTGCAGGATTTTAAAGGAAAGTGAAGTCGGCGCAGTCGTAAATGCAGCAGCGGCAACTTCTGTTCCTTGAGTAGTTGGTGGCGATGACAGTCCTTGCACCTGCGCTTCCTGCAACACGCGCCGCGTCTGCCGCCGTACCTCCTCCGGGCTGACACCGAGGCGTTTCACCACCTCAATCGCCACGCCCTCGGATTGGCGCATCAAGCCCAGCAGCAGATGTTCCGTACCGACATATAATTCGCTCTGGCCTAGCGCCTTGCCTAACCGCCGCGCCTCGTCTACCGCCAGTTCCAGCACCCGCTTCGTGCCGGGCGACAGGTCGAGCGCCGTATTCGTGGTGCGGGGTGTCGCGCGGCTCAATTCCTCGACCAGTTCTTCCACGCGCGGCTGCTCCAGGCCCAGGTCGCGCAGCACCCGCCCGGC
>Ga0187894_10004611_pt1 | contig 14648 bp, 20 predicted proteins | sample GBC1701081metaG_FD_136650 | JGI IMG/M metagenome (GOLD analysis project Ga0187894, IMG submission 136650) | White microbial mat communities from a lava cave in the Kipuka Kanohina Cave System on the Island of Hawaii, USA - GBC170108-1 metaG ...
AGTAGTTCCTCGCGCCGGCGCGGAAGCCTGCATCGAAGATCAGAGTGTTCGTATCGACGTAGGTCGCCGGGCCGATGGTATCGATCGCCGGTGAGCCAAAGTTCTTGATCGGCCGTGTTGCCGCTTCGCCCTCGGCCAGCGAGCCGCAATGGCAGGCGACGATCGCCGCCAGCGGCACCCCCGAGCCGTCGGGAGCGTGCAGGAGTCCGCCGTTGAGCGTGAGCTCGTCGGCCGCCGATGCGCTCAGCTCACGGAAGAAATGGAGCACTTCGCGCGCCCGTTCCACGGGGTGGGCGACGAGGCCGCTGGTGACGGGTCCCACCGGATGCAGACCGTACTCGAACCACGAAGCGACGCCGAAGTTGCCTCCTCCACCCCGCAGTCCCCAGAACAGATCGCTGTCGTCCTCGGCGCTGGCGCGGAGGACGTCGCCCGCGGCGGTCACGACGTCGACAGCGATCAAATTGTCAACTGCGAGCCCGTGCTTGCCCATGAGCCAACCGAGCCCGCCGCCCAGCGTAAGACCTGCGATACCGGTCGTGGAGACCACGCCTCCGGTGGTCGCGAGGCCGAAGACCTGAGTTTCGCGGTTGAACTCGCCCCACGTCGCACCTCCTTGGGCGCGCGCCGTGCGTCTGCGGGGATCGACGTATACGCCCTTCATGAGCGATAGGTCGAGCATCAAACAGCCTTCACAGACAGACTTCCCTGCGACGCTGTGACCGCCGCCGCGCACGGCGAGATCGAGGTCGTGCGTGCGCGCGAACCGAACCGCATCGACCACGTCGGCGGTCCCGACGCAGCGAGCGATCGCGGCGGGACGCCGGTCGAACATGGCGTTGTGGATGCGGCGCGCCTCGTCGTAACCGGCGTCTGCGGGCGTCAGGAGAGTGCCGCGCAGGGTGGCCTGAAGCTGCTTCAGCGCTGCTTCGCCGAGCATGCGTACCTCCTCGCCTACCGGCGACGGTGCTCGCGATCGCCTTCGGCGCCGTTCGATTGCAATTCGCCTGCGGAAGAGAGCTGGTGCGCCGGACTATAGCACGCCTCGCGTCGTCGGCGAGGCACAAGCCGGGGCCTAGTCTGATCCAAGCTCAGCGCCCGTTCGGCAACTTGGCGCGACAGTCGGCGCGGCACTTCTCGAGGGCCGCGGCATCGGCTCCGGTCTTCGCTTCGCAGGCGGTGACGCAGTCGTAGAGCAGGTTCGTGCTGCAGACGCAGTCGGCGCCCCGCGGAACGCACTTCCCCGGGCACGAGCGGCTGCAGGCGACACACGCGGCCGCGAGGCCGCGCGGAGGCGTCGTCTCGGCGCCTGCTACCACGGCGGCGCAGAGGATGAGGCCGAGAGCGAGTCGGATCGTCATCGTGCGCCTTCTCGCAGCTATCCGCGGAAGATTCAAAGCCGCAGAGCGTGATCTGCGGCTAGACCAATCTCGGATCGAGCACGAAGGCCACGGCCTTGCCGAACTCGAGCCGCGCGAAGGCGGCGTGCGCCGGGTTGAGCACATAGTTCGACTCCTCCGGGACGATCGCGCTCGGCACGGCGAGGGCGAGGCTGCGGCCCGAGGCGAGCCAGGCGTCGCCGAGCTGCTGTGTCGTCTGCAGAGAGCGCGCCGCGCGCCATTGCCGGACGAGCCGGCTGACGGGAAGGCGCTCGATCAGCTTGTCGTCGACCTCGAACGAGAACGCGACGAAGCGCGGCAACGGCCGGCCGACGTCGAGGTGCACCAGCACCTCGAGCAGCGCCAGCGACTTGCTGGCACTGGCGTAGACTGCGGCGCGGCCCGGCGAATTCCAGCGCCCGCCGTAGCGCAGCGCTGCCTTGCCGTCGAACGCCGTGCTCGCGTGGCGGCGCTTCACCACGCGCCAGAGCGTCGGCATCAGGTGTAGACGCCGTGCTCCAAGCGGCCGATCAGATTCTCCACCTCGCGCCCACCGGCCTCGGTGTCGGCGTGATCCAGCGGCGCCTCGCCATCGAGGGCGCGAGCTGGCTTGTTCAACCATTCGCGCGCGGCCGTCTCGTCGCCGTCGTGCAGCTCGGTGGCGAGGCGAAACAGGCGTGCGTAGCGCAGCAGGCGATCGCTGTGGCCTGCGTCGAGCGCCTGGCGCCCTTGCCGCCGCCGCGAAAGCGTCGCGATCGAGATGCCGACCTTCCCGGCGAGAGCCTCGACGGTCAGGCCGAGGAGCTCGCGCAAAGCGTCGAACTCGTGGATCGGCAATCCGGCCTTGACCCGCGCCGCCGCCTCACCAGCGCGCAGCGGCGTTCCCTTGGCGTGCGCCTTCACCAGCGCCCGCGCGCGGGCGGCTGTGGCTTTCATATGAGGAGTATGAACCTCTCACATGAAAGATACAAGCCGCAGGTTTCGGAGAAGAACCCCCGAAAATCTGCGTTCGCCCGCGTTCTCTGCGACTAGATCGGCAGGCGGAAGGCGCTGGCATCGGCGTTCAGGCCGACCCCGGCCCGCGCGATCAGTTGATCCTCGATCGGGATGCAGCGCTTGAGCTCCGGCATGACCTCGGAGGCGAAGAGCCGCATGCTCGACTCGGCGAGGTCGTAGGGGATGGCGCCGTAGCTGAACACACCGTTGAAGGCTTCGGCGCCGGTGCGCCGCTGGATGTCGAGGATCTTCTCGTAGCACTGCTCCGGCGTGCCGGCGACCTGGAGGTTGACGAAGAACTCCGTCATCGCGTCGACGCCGCCGGGCGCGCTCACCATCTCCTGCATGCGGCTGTAGCTCTCGTAGCCGCGCATCTTGGTGAGATGTGTGCCGATGAGCTCGTAGTGGCGCACGACGGACTGCCAGTAGGCGCCGATGTACTTGTAGCCGAACTCGGCGGCGCGATCGGCGCTCTCGTCGCAGTACATCCAGGCGCCGACGATCGGCGGCGGCGCGTCGGTGCCGTTCACCTCGCGATAGATCGTGCGGTAGGCGTTCAGCTCCTGCGCCACCATGTCCCACGGCTTCTGCGGAATGATCAGCAGGCCGATGCCGAGGCGTGCCATGATCTCGGAGGACTCGGGCGAGACGGCGGCGGCGTAGGTGCGGCCGCGGAACGACTTGAACGGGCGCGGTCGCAGGTCGCGGCGTGTCTGCTTCACGAACTTGCCGTCGAACTCGCAGTAGCCGCGTTCGAGGCCCTCGAGGATCATCTGCGAGGCTTCGACGAAGATCTGCCGGCTGTCTTCCTGGTTCACGCCGAAGCCCTCGAATTCGACGCGCCCGAGGCCGCGGCCGATGCCGAGGATGAAGCGCCCGTTCGACATGTGGTCGAGCATGACGATCTCCTCCGCGGCGCGCATCGCATGGTGCCAGGGCAGCACGACCACCATCGAGCCGAGCTGGATGTTCTGCGTGCGTCCGGCGAAGTAGGTCAGGTACTGCAGCACGTTCGGGCACATCGTGTAATCGGTGAAGTGGTGCTCGACGCCCCACAGCGATTGGAACCCGAGCGGTTCCGCGAGATCGCCGAAGCGAAGCTCGTTGCGATAGACGTTGCGATCCGTCCGACCCTCGCCTTGCCCCTGGAAGATCACTCCCATTCCGACGTGCATGGCCGACTCCTCGTTGATGGTTGGTCTGCGCCGAGTGGCGTCAGGACAATTCGTTCGTAGGTCAGTGCCCCGGGTCCGTCAAGCCGCTTTCCTCGCCGCCCGACCCGCGCTAGGGGGACGCGCCATGAGGAACCGGAGCGGTGCGGCTCGATTCGCAGTCCTGGTCGTCGGCGCGATCTTCACGGCCTGTAGCGCGACACCGACGATTCACACCGAGGCCAGCCCGACGGCGAATTTCGCCGCCTATCGCAGCTACGCTTGGGCTTCTCCCGGCACGCCGCTCTCGCCGCCGCTCGCGGCGCCGCCGCTGAGCGGGGTGTCCGATTGGCGCATCCGCAACGCGGTCGAGGCCGAGCTCGCGGCGCACGGATGGAGCATGAGTTCGACACCCGACATCCTCCTCGGCTATGGCGTCATCCTGCAGGACATGAACACGGAGAGCTTCAGCGACTATGCCCGGTACGTTCGGGAAGGAGGACGCGAGGACATGGGTACGGCATTCGTCGACGGCTATCAGCAGGGAACGCTGGTCTTGCAGCTCTACGACGGCTCGACCGGGCAGCTCGTCTGGCGCGGCACCGCCACGGCGGTGATGAGCTCCGGCGGCGGCGACGTCGCTCGCGACGCCGTGCGACAGCTGCTCGGCAAGTTGCCACGCCAATGAGAGTCCTCGGGCTCGCGCTGGCTCTCTGTGTTGCGGTGGCGGCGGGTTGCGGAGACGGCGGATCGCCTCTGCCCGCGCCGACCCCGCCACCATTCAGCAATCCGACCGAAGTATCGAGCGCTGACGGTGTGCTCAGTGCGACACTCACCGTCGAGCCGGCGATGCAGACCATCGCGGGCGAGGACGTCACCTTCCTCGCTCTCTACGACGGGATGTACATGCCGCCGGTTCTGCGCGTGCAGCCGGGCGACTCGATCCAGCTCAAGCTGCGCAACTACGGGTACCTGTCGACCAACGTCCACTACCACGGCCTGAACGTGACGCCGATGGAGAAGGGCGACGACGTCTTCCTCGACATCCCCGTCGGCATCACCTTCCAGTACGACTTCCCGATTCCTCTCAGTCATCCGCAGGGTCTGTTCTGGTACCACCCGCACTTCGACCCGCTGCTCAACACGCAGATTGCCGGCGGAATGTCGGGCGGCGTCATCATCGGCGACATCCTGGCGCCGTTCCCGCAGCTCGCGAACATTCCGCAGCGCGTGATGTTGTTGAAGGATCTGAAGACGACGGACGACGATTTCCCCGAGCTCGATCCCGATCCGAGCGGGCCGACGACGAGAACGATCAACGGCCTCTTCCAGCCGCAGCTCACGATGCAACCGGGGCGGCTCGAGTTCTGGCGCATCGGCAACATCGGATCGAACATCTTCTACCAACTCACCTTGGATGGCGTGCCCTTCAACATCATCGCGCAGGACGGAAACCTTCAGAATCAAGTGACGACGACGGACACGTTGCTGCTGCCGCCGGGGAAGCGGCTCGAGGTGCTCGTCTACGGTCCCGGCCCCGGAAGCTACAGTCTGCAAGCAGCCGACTTCGATACCGGTCCGGACGGAGATCAGTATCCCGGTCAGTTGATGGCCACGGTGGTGTCGCAGGGATCGATGGTCGCACCGATTCCGCTGCCGACCACGTTCCCGCCTTTGCGCGACCTGCGACAGGGCCCGATCACCGGGGAGCGGACGATCACCTTCGCCGACACCGCGAACCCAAACCAGTTCACCATCGACGGCAAACCGTACAGCCCAGACTGCGTCGACACGTTCGTGACGCTCGGCGACATCGAGGAATGGACCATCGTCAACACCGCCGAGGAGCAGCACGTCTTCCACATCCATCAGCTCGACTTCCAGGTGGTCGAGATGAACGGCGAGCCGCAGCCCTTCGTCGGCTACCAGGACACCGTCGACCTGCCGGCGGCGACGGACAAGCCGAGCACGGTCAAGGTCATCATTCCTTTCGACGACCCGGTCATCGTCGGCAAGTTCGTCTATCACTGCCACATCATCCAGCACGAAGATCAGGGGATGATGGCGAGCATCTACGTCATCGACCCTGCGGCGCCGCCGCCGGTGCTGCCGCCGTTGTGCCAGCCGAAGGAAGGTTGAGAGCGCGCGCATGATGGTGCTTGTCGGGAGCCGACTTCTCGCGATCCTCGTCGCGCTCGCGCTCTTCAGTCTCATGCTGGCGATGCTCGAGCTGGGCCGGCGGATCGGCGAATCGCGCCGCGCACGGGGTGAGCAAATCAGCGGGCTGGGTGCGATCGAGGGCGCCGTCTTCGCGCTCATGGGTCTGTTGATCGCTTTCACGTTCTCGGGCGCGGCCGCGCGTTTCGACGAGCGGCGTCACCTGGTGGTCGAGGAGGCGAACGCCCTCGGCACCGCTTATCTGCGCCTGGGCCTGGTGCCGCCGGAGGCTCAAGCGAAGCTCAAAGAGGACTTCCGCCGCTATCTCGACGCCCGCCTCGCCGCGTATAAGAAGTTGGCGGACGTCTCCGCGGCCGAGGAGGAGCTGGGTATTGCCCACGCCATGCAGCAGCAGATCTGGAACCAGGCGCTCGCGGCGGCGCGCGATTCGCCGCAGGCGCTGATGCTGCTGTTGCCGGCGCTGAACGAGACGTTCGACATCAGCACGACGCGGACCGCGGCGACCCAGATGCACCCGCCGATCGTGATCTACGGCATGCTGCTCTCGCTCGCGCTCGCCGGTTCCGTGCTGGCCGGCGTTGGCATGGCGGCCTCGTCGCGCAGCTGGGTACACACGCTCAGCTTCGCGGCCATCATGACTATGAGCATCTACGTGATCGTCGACATGGAGTATCCGCGCGTCGGTCTGATCCGCGTCGACGCGATCGACTCGGTGCTGATCCAGGTGCGCGAGGGCATGAAGTAGGGTAGCGGCGAAGTCTCGATGGCGAGCGAGTCCCACACCCACCAACCCGTGCTCTGGTGGAAGTCGCACTCGGCACAGATGTTCATGCGGATCGCGCGCGGGCGTTTCACCGCGTTGACGATCGTGGTCGTCGGCCTCGCGATCTGCAGCGGCCTGATTCAAGACAAACATCTGCGCGAGATCATCGACGCGCTTGCCTTTTCGGCGTTGCTGTTCTTCGCGTACCGGTCGGTCGGACCACGCGTCTGGCTGACGATCATGGTGTTTGCCTTGCCGGCGCTCCTCGGCCACTGGTCTCGGCTCGGCATCGATCTGGTGCCGGTCTGGCTCGTTTACGCCTCGAGTGGCCTCTTTCTCGCTTCGCTGACGATGGTGGTGCTGATCAGCGTGCTGCTCGATGAGGCGGTCTCGAGCGACACGCTCGTCGGCGCTCTGTGCGTGTACTTCTTGATTGGCGCGACCTGGGGCACCATGTACGCGACGGTGGAGGTGCTCTCGCCGGGGTCCTTCAGCGTCGTGCCGACGTTGGCGACCGCGGCACACTGGGATGGTCGTGGCGCGGTCCTCCCGCTGCTGCAGTACTACAGTTTCTGCACCCTCTCGACCTTGGGCCTCGGCGATCTCACGCCGGTGCAACCAGCGGCTCGACTTCTCACCGTGCTCGAGGGAATGACGGGCCAGATCTACCTCGCCGTGCTGATCGCGCGCCTGGTCGGCATTCACAGCGCGCACTCGAGCCGGCGGTAAAGCAAAAGTCCAACGTGGTGGCTCGGTGATTCTCCTCCCCCTCGCATCACGTTTGCGAACGAGCGCCGAGGCTTCCCAGGCCGGGCACTCAGAGGACGGACCGGATGTCGGTCTTTGCGAAATCGTCGCCAACGTAGAGCAGCGGACAGTCGTGTTGCTTCGCGACCTCATATGCGAAGCAGTCTCCGAAGTTGAGGGCCGCTCGATGGTTGCCTTTCCCCCATCGCGCGTATGCGGCCGCGATCCGGCTCGCTGCGGCAGCCGTCACGTCGACGATGTCGAAGCCGAGCCCGTCGATCAATCGGGCCATTTCCTCACCCACCTTCCGCGTGGCGGAGACGATCAGGGCTTCCACCACGGTCCCCGCGGAAATCAGGACTTCGCGTTCTCGCGCGAGCGCCGCAATGCACGCCTCGGCTTGCCGCTCATCCAAAAGAACCGCCATCAGCGCGGATGTGTCGACGACGATCATCGAGGCAGGCCATCGCCGCCATAGAGGAAATCCTGACTGCGCGCGGCACGCGGTCCCGGTGTTGCCTTGACCGCGCCGGCGGCCCGTACGCTTTTCAGCAGCGCAAGGCGCGCCGTGCGATTGCGAACGGCCTTCACGGGTACGAGCCGCACCGCCGCTTGGCCACGCCGAGTGAGGATCACCTCATCGCCGGCTTCGGCGCGTCGAACTAGATCTGTTAGTTGAGCCTTTGCTTCGGTGACGGATACCTTCATCGCATCCCCGTCCGGACAACCCTGTTCCATCGAGAAATGGACCATTGAATGGTCCAAGTCAAGGAACGTGTGCGAGCAGCGCTTCGACCTGCCTGACGCGCAGCGGCGCGAGTACGGCGATCGCCTCGTTTCGGCGACCCCGAGAGAGGTGTAGCGCCGGGCAAAGGGCGGGCGAGAGGAGCCACGTCGCGCCGACTCACGCCGGCTTCAGGCCCAGATGGTCGACCATCGGGTCGAAGGCGCGATCGGAGTAGGGCAGCGGCAACTTTTTCTCGATGCAGTACGTGCCGATCATCACGTCGATCGTCTCGCGCACTGTGACGCCGGCGCGCACGAGCATGCGGAGACCCTCTTCCACGACCGCGCGCTTGGTCTGCATGCCGGTGGCGCGCTGCGCCGCGGTGGTCGGCTTCTCGTCGATCACGATGTTGGTGCGCATGGGCCTCCTCGAAGTGGATGACTGGTGTCAAGGAACCAAATCTGGACGCGGTTGCCAGTGCGCTCCCTTGGCCCGCTTGGCCTCCGCGATGCCGCGGAAGCGCGTGATGCCGCGCCGAACCGGTCGAGAAGCGCCGGCCATCGCGGCCAGACGGCACATGCGCGGCAAAAGGTCAGGATCGTCGGGCGACAGCCAGAGTGCTCGCCGTGCATCCTCGAAGGTGCGAAACTTCCAGATCGGCATCTCACTCGTCCTCGATCCGGAACTTCGCCTTCAGATCGGCGGCATCCGCGCGATCGAGCGGTCGGACAGTGTCCTTCTTCATCCGGTACAGCATACGAGGCGTGGCGATGCGCACGCGAACCCCGCCCCGTCGTACCCACATGGCTTCCACGTCGGCAAAGGTGAACGCCTCGCCAAGACGGGCGACGATATCGATGTAGAACTCGTCCGGCGTCCCGTAGCGGACAACCGCATAGTCGCCTGACAAGTCCTCGCTGCGGATCTCGTCAATCGAGGGGTCTGCCCACAAACGACGCAGCGCACGCCGCAAGCGCTCTACATTTTCTGGCGTTGGCAAGACGAAAAGGTCGATGTCGTCGGTGAAGCGAAGTATCCCGTGCAAGTTGACGGCCTGCCCACCGAACAACACGTACTCGACTCCCTCGGCGTTGAGGGAAGCCATGATCTCAGGAAGCCGATCTATTGCCTTCATAGCGAACGGACCAACCACGAGCGGGCTGCGCCCAGCGTTCCTTCGGCGGAACCGCTCGCTGTTGGCTCGCCGGTAGCGGTTTCGAACGGAGCTAGATTCATGGGCGGCGCCGAGTTTTCAACCACCAGGAACCTAGCACAGCCCGAGCGGCTGGCCGAAGCGTCGCGAACGCCACCCTTCACCGCAGGCGGTGCAGCTCATGACGTGATCTCCTTGGCCAACCGCTCTGCCTGCGCGGTCGCGCCCATCTCGGCATAGAGCCGTAGGGCCGCCGCGATCTCGCGCTGCGCAGCGAGCGCATCACCGCGTAGCCGCGCGAGGTGGGCGCGGCTTTCGTGCAGCGCGGGCTGGTAGGCGCGGGCGCTGGTCTCGTCGATCAGCTCCTGGGCACTGGCCAGCGCCTGCTCGGCGCGCGCCAGCGCGGCTGCATCGGCGCGGCGAAACTGGATGTGGGCCAGCGCGAGGTGCGCGCGTATCTCGTCGTACCTGGAGTGTTGCGCGCGCGCCGCCGCGATCCCCGTTTGCGCCTCGTGCTCGGCTCGGCCGAGGTCGCCACGGCCGAGCAGGGCCCTGGCCAGCTCGGCGCGGACCCCACCTTCGAAGGCGCGATTGGCGCCGCTGATCGCTGCTCGCAACGCCTCTTCGAGCGCGCTGACGGATTCGTCCCACTCCGCGTTGAGCCGATGCGCGATCCCGAGAGAGAAGGGGCCGACGAAGAGCGCTTGCGGCGTCGCTGACTTCTCGCCCGTCTCGAGCGCCATGCGAGCGTGCTCGCGGGCGGAATCCGCGTCGGCGAAGAGGACGGCGAGCTCGATGTGCACCATTTGCCCCCAGGTGAGAATCTCGCTCGATCCGTGCGCCCGCGCCAGTGCTCCCAAGGTTCGCAAGCCGCTCTGGCCTCGTCCGGCCGCCCGAGCCGGCAGAGCATCCACGACCGCGACAGCAGCAGCGCGAGGTACGGGCTGTAGCCGGTGAACTCCGCACCGAGCGCCGGATCGGCCGGCAGCCGCGCGATGGCCCCGTCGCAGGTCCCGAGTCCTTCCACGGAGAGGCCGGCGAACATGCAGCCGAAGGCCAGGAAGGAGCGTTCGGCGAGTTGCAGACCGAGGTCATCGGTCTGGTCGGCCAGCCGCACTGCTTCGCGGCTGTAGCCCACGTAGCCGTCCGAGTCGCCGACGATGAGGCCGAGCACCGACGCATACGAACCGTGCAGGGCCGCCAGGGCGCGGAGGTCGCCACTCTCCGCGGCGAGCCGGCGGCCTTCCTCGAAAATGTCCGCCGCTTCGTCGGCCGTCGTGCCGAGGCGCCAGCCGAGATTGAGATTGCCCAGGCACGCGGTGACACCGAGTTGCAGCGTCTCGCTCGTGTGCGGCAACGGTCGCAGCGGGTGGCGCACGCGTACCCAGTGCTTCACGCCCTCGGCAGCATTCGTGATGCCGGACCATTCCGCCGCGCGCTGGTGCCACAGCGTGGCTTGCCACGCCTCGCCGGCCTGCTCGCAGTGATGCGCCAGCAGCGCCGCCTTCTCGTTCAGTTTCTCGGCGTAGATCTCGGCGGTCGCCCGTGCGACCGCCGCGTGCACGCGCGCCCGCCGTTCCCGCAGCAAGGTGTCGTAGGCCACCTGCTGCGTCAGCGGATGTTTGAAGGTGTACTCGGCCACCGGATAGAGCGCCTGCTCGTGGACGAACTCCGCCTGGGTGAGGGCGCGCAGCGCCTCGGTGACGTCGGCCGGCGCTGCCTCCCGCGGCGCGACGTCGGCGAGCACCTGCACCAGCACCGGCTCGCTGAACTCCTTGCCGATCACCGCGGCCGTCTGCAGCGTCTGCTTGTGGCGCTCCGCCAGGCGATCGATGCGCGCCGCGAGCACGGCCTGCACGCTGGCGGGGACTTCGAGCGTCTCGACCGGCGCCGTCAGCCGATACTCCCCCGCGCTGCCGTGCAGCTTCCCCGACTCGATCAGTGCCTGCACCACTTCCTCGGTGAAGAACGGATTGCCGCCGGTGCGCGCGTGGATCATGTCCGCCAGCCCGGCGATGCTCGCATCGGGCCCGAGCAGACCGGCGAGGAGCTCGTGCACCGCCTCGGTGCTCAGCGGCGCCAGCGGCAGTTGCTGATAGTAGGACCGGCGCACCCAGGTCGCATCGAACTCCGGGCGGAAGTTGACGATGAGCACGAAGCGCGTGCCGGCGATGGCGTCCACCCACTCTTCCAGCCAGGCGGCGCTGGCGCCGTCGATCCAGTGCAGGTCCTCGATGAGCGCGACGGTGTCCTCGGCGCCGCGCTGCACGAGCTTGCGCAACACGCCGAAGAGCTGGCGCTGCTTCAGGTCGGGGTCGATGTGGGGCACCGGACGGTCGGGGTCGGGCACGCCGAAGAACTCGAAGAGTACGGGCAGAACTTCGCGGTAGCCGTCGTCCAGCAGCAGCAGGTGCCCGGCGAGCTTCTCTCGCGCGCTGCGGTCCGAGTCCTGCTCGGTGATGCCGTAGTAGTGGCGGAAGATCTGCAGGATCGGCAGCAGGGGAACGTTGCGGCCGTGCGCAGCGCAGCGTCCTTCGATGACGCGCATGCCGGCGGCGCCGCAGTGCTCGGCGAACTCGTAGCAGAGCCGGCTCTTGCCCGTCCCCGCCTCGGCGACGACGCCGATCACTTGTCCGTTACCGGCGCGGGCGCGCGCCAGCGCCGTCTCCAGGACGTCCATCTCGGCGTCGCGGCCGACGAAGCGTGTCAGACCGCGAGCCTGTGCGACCTGGAGCCGCGTGCGCAGCTCGCTCGCGCTCTCGAGCTCGAAGACGCCGATGGGCTCGGCCATACCCTTCACCTTGGTGCGGCCGAGGTCCTGCAGACGGAAGTACCCCTCGACGAGCCGCGCCGTGTGCTCGGAGAGACAGATGTGGCCCGACTCGGCGAGCGCTTCCATGCGTTGCGCCAGGCCGACGACGTGGCCCTGCGCCGTGTAGTCCATGCGCAGATCGTCGCCGATGCGGCCGACGACGACGGCGCCGGAGTTGAGACCGATACGGGCTCCGAACGGCACGCCGTGCAGCGCGCGCACCTCGTCGGCATACGCGCGCACGGCGTCGCGGATGTCCAGCGCCGCGTTGCAGGCGCGCTGGGCGTGATCCTCGTGCGCGATCGGCGCGCCGAAGAGAGCCATGATGCCGTCGCCGGTGTACTGGTTCACAGTGCCCTCGAAGTGGTGCACGCCTTCGGTGAGGATGGCGAAGAACTTGTCGAGGATCGTGTGCCACTCCTCCGGGTCGAGCTGCTCGGCCAATTCCATCGATCCCTTCACGTCGGCGAAGAGGACCGTCACCTGCTTGCGCTCGCCTTCGAGGGCACTGCGCGAGGTGAGGATCTTATCGGCGAGATGCTTCGGAGTGTAACTCAGGGGGCTGAGAATTGGGGGTTGGGGGCTGGCCGGGGAAGAGACGGGCGAAGCGACGCGCTCATTTCCGGCCAGCCCCGAGCCCCCAGCCCCTAGCCCCTTCAGTGGGGCGCCACACTCACCGCAGAACTTTTCGCCGATCGCGTGCGGCGCTCCACAAGCCGCGCAGCTCAGCGCCAGCTTGCCGCCGCACTCGACGCAGAACTTGCGGCCGTCGAGGTTGTCGTGGTGGCACGAAGGGCACGTCATGGCCGCTGGACCTCGAACATCTCCGATCTGCGTCCGGTCGAGGGCCGGCTCAGGAATTTGTTTCCACGTGGATCAAATGGTGACCAGGTGCTTCTTCTCGGCGCCGTTGATTGCCGTTCGCGGGATCGAAGAGTCGAACGACACGAAACACCCTCCCCGGCGCACGGCGAGCGCGAGAAGATAGAGGTCGGTCACCTGTCGGGGTCCGTGAATGCGGGTACGGTCGGCGATACTGGCGTCGAGCAGACTGACGTCGTCCGCCCAGAACCGGTGGCGCGCCGTCGCGATCGCTTCGCCGAGCCGTTCCATGATCGCTCCGACCTTCAAGGGGTTGGGATAGCTGGCGTGGGACATGATCCGCACGCAGCCGTTCTGCGTGATCGGACAGGATGCCCAGCCGCCGGCAGCCTTGGCGGAAAACCACCGGCTGGCTTGCGCGTGCATCGAATGGTCCTGATCGAGCAAGGCGATCAGGACGTTGATGTCGAGGAGCGCGCGCATCAGAACGCATCTTCCTCCCGCAACTTGTCGATCTGGGCGTTGGTGACCATCCCGCCGCGTCGCGGAAACGGCCGAAAGCCGTGAACGGCCTTGGGCTCCCGCGCGCCCTGCGGCGGCGCCGTCAACGCCTTCCGCGTGAGCTCGGAGATGACCGCGCCGGCTGTCTTCCTCTCACGCCGTGCCAGCTCTTTGGCAGCGCGCAGCACGTCGTCGTCGATGTCCAAAGTCGTGCGCATGCATCTGATGCTATGGCATCAATCTGGCGGCGTCAACGAATTGTCCGCCAGATGGAGGGTCACTTTCAGCATCGCACTACACCCGCGAATACGCGCAGCCGCCGACGCGATCGCCCGTGCGCTTGACGAGAAAGTCGCCCAGCACCTGCTTCACCGCCGTCAGGCGATCCGCCGCTTGTCCGTCCGCGGCGACGAAGTCCTGCTACGCCGATCGCGATGCAGCGCCGTGGCGCGGCGGTGCGCTGGCCGCCGCCTACCGCAGCGCCGAGCGCGAGAGTCGAGCCCACCGGCCTGACCCGTCGCCGCTGCCGATGCTCAATCCTTGAACCTTGCCCGTCTGGGCTTCCGCGAAGGGCGCTCCGTCCCCTCTGCACCGGCGAGCGTCGGAGACTAGTCGCGAGCGGCCGATTGGAGCACTGCCGGCCGCCGCACGCGATTGTAGACCGCTTTGTACTGCTCGTAGAGCTCTCGGTACTTCTTCTTGTTCTTGAGATCGTTGAAGGGGTAGCGCGCTCCCGGGCGTTGTCGCAGGACGTACGTGGAGAGGAAATCGATCGGGAAGATCAGCAGCGCGGTGACTGGGTCAAACAGCAGCGATATGTACAACAAGAACGATACCTGGACAGACGGTCTGCTGCTCGAGAACCTCGCGGGCGCGCGGCAGCTTGTCGACGAAGCTCATCGAGCGATCGGCACCCGCTTCGATCGCCGCATCTTGCGGTCGCGGGTGACCAGCGGAACGTTGTGAGCTAGGCTGGTCGCCGCGATCAACTCGTCAGCCGGGTCGCTGCGAAAGTCGAGCTCGCGGATGGCGCGGCAGACGTCCAGCGTGATCGGCCAGGTGTGCAGCGCGGAGAGTGTTCGCTTCACCTGCGCGTCGTCGACGTCGAGCTCTATTCTTCCGAGCTGTGCAAGCTTGGTGATCTCCCAGAGGACGATCGCCGAAATGCTCCACGAATCTCGCCGCAGGAGGGCTTCCTCCGCGGGTTTGACCTCGCCTGCGAGGGCGTACAGGAGAATGTGCGTATCAAGGTTGAGCATCCCAGCTCAGCCCGGTCGTCGTGATGTCGCCCTTGATGCGTATGCGGCCGCGCAACTTGCCGATCAAGGCGGCAGACTCGGCTTCGATGGGAATGAGCTTGGCCACCGGCTTGCCGTGCTTGGTGATGATGATGCCGTCGGCATCGACGGCGTCGAGAAC